>Ga0181612_178394_pt1 | contig 10380 bp, 8 predicted proteins | sample HoacroProtozoa21_FD_119630 | JGI IMG/M metagenome (GOLD analysis project Ga0181612, IMG submission 119630) | Hoatzin crop microbial communities from Cojedes, Venezuel. Combined Assembly of Gp0051906, Gp0051904, Gp0051908 | reverse complement strand
CTCGGAAAAGATGGCTTTTCCCCTTGATTCCCACGCTGTTGGCCTGGAGATCCACTGGTGGTGCCTCAGGGCTAGGAAGGAGGACACCTTCTCTTGTTTCTGTCTTCCCGTATGTCCCCTCTGAGACTGCGTGTCTGACTCGACACCATGTAGAAGAGTCACCATGGCTGATCCTCCTTTGCTGCTCACTTCTCTCTTCTGTGCCCTGTCGCAGTGCTGGTGGCCCACTGAGACACACTTGCGTTGTTCAGGGCCACCAGCAGCTTCAGGGCGACAGCCTGCAACTCTTCCTCCCCCACTGCCTTCCCCATGGCCAACAACTGCTGGAGCGTCTTCAGTAAACTCTGCACGTGGGCATCTTGTAGCCTCAGGAGGAGATCTTGGATGTCACTGGCTGGCAGCTGTCCTTGCTGCTGGCCACTGGCTGTCACCTGTGTGGCATGTGAGTCAGAAGGAGTTAGTTGGACTTTCCTCGACCATGATGTTCCCTCAGGTGAGGAGGCGGGGATCACAGCTCCTTCAGTGTTAGGGACGAAGTGGGCTGGCTGGGCGGCTGTGGGAGACGTTGGGAAAAGGAGCTGGGGACTGAAGATGCCAGACAACATGTCATTGCTGCTCATGGTCATGTCGTTGAAGGCTCGTCTGCTGCCCAGCTCAGGTCTGGTCTGTCTTGGGCATGCAGTCCTCTGTGGAGGAGAAAACACACTTCTGTGGAGGCAGCGGGCCTGGGGAGCAGGCACCTAGCCACCCCCCTGTTCTGTGTGGTTAGCACTCACTGCACAATCCTGTCTTTCCCACTCCCTGCAAAGATGAGCCCAAGAAAGGAAAGAAACCTTCTCCTTTCCTTGCCAAGTCTGCCCATAAGTCTCTTCTTGTGATTACCAGTTCTCTCTCTGTTTGCTTTCCTTCCCATGAATCACCCTTTCTCCTGCAGTAGCCTGGATTGTCTCATCTTGGTTAGGAGCGAGAGCTAGAGATGAGGGCTGAGGTGGTCCTCAGAGGTTCATTTTCTTCAAGAATACCTTCTGCAAAGTCTCTTTTTTGGCACATGGCTGCAAGTGCCATCTGTGTGAGCTAGTCAGCTTGGTGTGAGTGCTCCTAGAAGGTGAGCTGCCTGTGGCTCTGCCTGTGGCTCTCTTCTACCTTCCCTGTGTTTTAGCCTCCTGTTTTCCCGCTTCCTCATTTTCAGGGCTCTCCCTTTTGCCTGATCGTTGCCCAGGGCACACCACGGTCTTCAGGAAACAGCTAAATAACTCACCTTAATGAAGTACCTTCTCTTTATACAGCGGTAAAAAGAAAAGCTGCAGAAGTTGGGGAAGAAATGAGTTCCTGGCACTTCAGAGCATATGGGCCCTAGAAAGAGGCAAATAAAAGACACAGACTCAGTAGTAAACTCCAGTGCTGGCATCCCACCAGTCCTCAGCAATAACCTCACTGTCGAGTGACATGCCTCCATGAAGCCCCCTGTGCCATTTGGGGGCCTCCCTGAGCCTTGGTGAGAAACTCCACCGCTGCTTGGTCATCTCCGTGACCCAAGGTGTGATAGGAGGCTGGCCCTAGGGACACTTGTGGATGTAGCTGAGTGTGAGAGAGGATGCTCATGAGCAGATGTCTTCTCCTCACCGCAGGATCGCTACCCACCCCTCTCCCCTACCAGCTCACGAGTCTCCGTCCCCTCCCAGTGATCAGGTCTGGTGCTGGCCGTGCAGGGGCCCTGTCCATCTGCCTGCCCTTGGGATTCACAGTCAGCTTTACCCTCAGGGACGACTCCGTGGTTTTCATACTCGTCCAGTCTCCGGACCAGGGTGTTCTGGCAGCCGTACAGCTCACGAAGGAGGCAGGCAGACCTGGCGCGGTGGGCAGTCCGGAGGGACTTGAAGAACTGGTGGTACTCCTGGTCAGAGAGTGGCGTTCCCGGCTGCTGCGCTTTGCCACCCCAGCACAAGAGCACTGGCGAAAAATAAAATGCAGGGAGTCAGAGGGAGAAGGAAATGCTAACCGTGGCACACTCAGAAGAGCTGGAGGGCTGAACCCAGATCTCTGAAATGAAACAGGCTCAAGGTGCAGGTCTAGACCTGAGGAAAACCTGTTCCACCCATATTGAAGGGGGTGTAGGATTTGGGGGACAGTACATGGCTGAGGGACCTTGACCAAAGCTCTGGAGATTCAAATCCAGAACTGGGAGAAATGTCTTGGAAGTCACAGCTGAAACTGGGAATGTAGCTCTGCCGTCAGGGCTGGAGCAAGCAGAGTGTTTCCTTTCAAGATTTTAGACTCTGCAAATTCTCTTCCTCTGGGTCAGTGGGTCCAGACCCCCTGAGTTACTGGAGCATGCCCCAGTGGACGTGTGTTTGCTGTTGCAATGGTCCAAGCGTTCACTGAACCCTTATACAAAACTCAAAGACAGTTCTTCCCTGTAAAGAACATTATGAAACCTTGTGAAATCAAACATTTGGAGGTTAGATATGCCCACGTAAAAGCTTCCTGTGCAATCTTAATTTCATCTCCTCTTGCATATGCTTTTTATATATTCTTGAAGTACACAGCAACCTACTCGTCTTTCCTTAAGACCTGCAGCCCCTTCAGTGTAGAGACTGGACCTGCTCTGGCAGGGAATCAGTTGCTGGGGTTAGGCACTTACTTTGTTCAGGACTTCTGCCTCTTCTCCCACAGCTTGGAAGGTGTATGGAAGAATGAGTCGGGCAGATGCTGGAAGGGCAAGGGCAGTTTTCTAGATACTCTTCCAAGAAGTAGGTTTTATTCCAGGCTACACCACAGAGGCTCCTGTGCGATGCTAAGCAAGTACCAGGTTTCTTAGCGTGTTATTAATGGCATTTTCCTTACTTCGTGGGTTGCCATTTAGAGGAAGGCTGAGCTCTCTTGCAGGTTTGGAGTCTGCATGTGGTGCATTTTGAGTGGCAAGTAAGTGCTACATTAGCATATGTACTCTGAAAAGGCAGAGCTGAGATTCCACAAACTGAGATTCTAAAAGTGGTGGGTGTTTTTGACTTTAATCCCTCTCTGCCCTCATTTTGCCATTTGCAAAATCACTATAAGCCAATTAATAGCTGTGAAGCACTAAAACATAGAGTACGTTAAAAGTTCCTGAGGAAATGAATCATTCTGTATATAGCAGAGTTCAAATGGGATCAGTACGTAGGTCAGAGTCAAACACCGAGCAAGAAGGGTGACATAACGTACTGAATAGTGGCTCATTAGAAAGGCAGTGTCCATGCAGGAGCTAGGCAAGACAAAACCCATGTGAAAAAAGTGAGGCCAGGTACTGAAAGAGCTGGGTTACTACGCCCATGTGCAGAGGGAGCAAACCTAAGGCTGCAAAAAGGCACGCTCGCAGTTTGGCTTTGCAACCTCTGTAATAGTCTCTTAACCTAAGATGTCTTTTACTTTTCCCCTTTGGGTAAAAACAAACTTTAAAACTTCCTCGTGGCCTCCATCTTATTAACACCTATGTGTCTACAGATGCAGGATGAAACGAAAGCATGTAACTTTCCCCCTGAGAGGACAACGGGGGCTATCGAGCACTCGATGAGGCAGTGTGAGACGAGAGCACCGTACTTTGCCAGGTGACTGCGGGGAGGTTTGCAGGATGCAGGGGATTGAAGAGGGCCAGGGATATGGGACCCCTCCACGGTCTCCCACCAGGATGTGGCCAGGGCAGCCTGGCCTTTCTATCCATTTCTTCCAGCTATATCCCTTTCTGTTTGTCTTTAACCAAGGTCCTCTCTCAGACCCTGTCTCCTGTCTCCCCTGTCCCATCACCTGTCCAGCTCTTCCCTTCTGGCCTGGCGGGTCAAGTCCAGATCTCTGCATTTGTGCTCGTGTCTGGTTTATGTGCCCAGCTGTCCCTGTCACCACGTCTCCCGTCTCCACCTCTGCTCCAGCCTCTGCCCACTGCATCCAGCTCCAAGTCCTCCTCCCCAGCTCCCTGGTTACGCTCTGGCTCTCCTTGATGAATAAAACACCAGCTCCGATGGGTGAAGACCAGCAAAATTTTAAGCACCTGAGATCTTTGCACCTGAGGCATTTGAGGGTGCTCCCGTCTCTTCCTCTCACCTCCAGACTGCTGAAGCTGAGGAGCGATGGGGAGGGGTAGGGAGCAGCCGGGTCAGCTGCCCTTACTCACAACCTGGCCTGCAGGAGAGACGTTCCGTACTCACCAGGCAAAACCAGAGAAACCCACGTGGCCAACATCACACCGCGAGTGGTGCCTGTAGCTGCCGGAGGTGTCACCTCTGCTGCCTTGCCCGCCTGCCCACGTCCCCCTGCCCCTCAGGGTTCACCTGGGAGAGTGGGGGGAGGCGGCGCGGCTGTGGTGTCACAAACGCCTCTGTTGTCACTGTTCTTCCCCCCGCCGCCCCGCTTCCTCCCGCCCACGCCCCGCTCTGTCTCCTCTCCTGCCCCGACGCCGGGTTGGTGTCGGGGAAGGCAGCAGCGGCCGCCTGCCTGAGGCTGCGTTTGACATGGCAGCGAGGCCTGCCCTCCCCATCGCCACGCCACTGGGTCGGGGCTCAGAGGAACCCCCCATGGAGGGTGTTTGGTTTGCCCAGGCTGACGCTCACGGCAGCTTTCTGTTCTCCATGCGTCCTCGAGGCTTGTGGTCTCGGTGGTGGCTCGCCCGCCCCTGGCCTCCGGGGCCTGTCTGTCCATTGTCACAGGGGCTTGGTGCGGCCCATCACCTCCCCATGCTGCAGGTCGCTTCTCTCGTTCCTCGTCTGGCCTCGTGGGGACTGGGGTACCTCACGAGCCCGGACGCTGCTTCGGCACTCGGCTTTGTCCAAACATGGCTGCTCTGGAGACCAGCACCTTGTCCCTGTCTGGTGCTTGGTGGCATTTCAGGTTTCCTGTCCTGTTTAGGGACAGGGCTTTACTACGCACCACACAATGTACTTCTCTGCCGCATCCCGCAACCTGCCTGGCTCTGCGCAGAATCAGCTGTCCCCTGCGTCCGCTTTCTGCCTTCTGTAGGTGCTCACCCACCATCTCAGGGTGCGTGTTGACTGTGTGCTCGCAGCAGCAGGAGAGGACGGAACCAGTAGGACGTTTCTGTCCTCCTGAAATGGGAAGGATGGTTCAGCAGGGTCAGGCTTACCCGCAGAGCAGCACTGCCTCGCGGGTGGATGGGGGGGTGTGGGGAGGGAGCCCTCGGCTTCCCTGGGATCGCTGCCTGCTGCCCGAGGAGTGGGAACACCCACTCCCCAAGGGGGGATGCCCACCGAATCCGAATGTGGAGGAGGCAGGATGTGACTCCAGGCTGAGGCAGAGCCGGCAAAATATGTCAGCTCTCCGTTTTGGGGGCTTTCTGTTATCGTGGTGGTGGTGTGCGGGTGGGGAATCTTCCCGGTGTCCTTGGGAGGGCCTGGCAGCCGATGTCCATCACAGTACCCTCCGCTGGTACACCACCGAGCAGCCAGTTCAGTTTGTTTCTCATTTTGAGAGGAAAAGATGCTGGTTTACATTTCTTGTTCTAACAAGCACCCAGTCATGGGTAATTTTACGCTGGTGGCATGGTGGGAATCCACGTGAGCAAAATGGTGCCACGCAGTTGCAGAGCTGGCTTTCACATGCGCCGTTTTGATGCATTTTGTTTCTGTAACCTTTACCTTTCTAGGACGTCACTGAGCCCTCAGCATCTTAAAACGCCTCTGTACAAACACCACTGCTCAAATGTAGTCCTAAAGCTAAACGAGTGACCTGATTTTCTATCCCACAAACCCCAGTCCCACGCAGCCTAATTCTGCTCTGAAAAGAAATCCTGGAGAAGTGGGATTGCGTGTTGGCTGACTAAACCATCTCGGTGTTCATGCATAAACAAGTGTGTGTGTGTGTGACAGTTTTTTTCTGCTCACTGCCAGCCCTGTAAACTCCATCTGGACCGAGGCAGCCAAATTGCCATTTTTTTCTGGAGCACAGGACAGGAGATTCTGCCTTCAGACAGATAATGTGTGCGCAGACCAAAAATCTCGTCTCTCACCCAGACCTGTGCCTGGCTGAGCCACTTGAGAGCAACCAAGCAAAATATTCCTTTGACAAAGGTGGTAACCGTGACGCCACAGACGCAGAAAGCAGCCTAGTTGTGAAGGCGGCGTTTTTCCCTCCACCTGCAGAACAGAACTGCATTAACCACATTATGTTCTCATTTAGTTCGCTAGGAAGAAAGGTGATGGAGAGAAAATGGTTTGAGGAATCGATATTTTCCTTATACAAAACTCAGCCGGAGGCATTTCTGGTCCGGAAGTGCAGCAGGAGGAACATCCAGCCACTTGGGAGAAGGCAGCAAGCCGGCAGGCAGCTCTCCGCAGCATGTGTAGTTGACCCCCTCTTCGCTACACGAGCCGGCCGTGGTTATTGGGTGTGCGTGGCAGAACAGGCGGGGACCCTGACTCGTGTTTCTGGGTGTCATTTTCCTCTGGTCTAGGTTGCTTTCATCTCCTAAGTACTTATCCTCCCGTAATCTCGCTCTACAGCACCGCTGCTGTGGCAGGGATTTATTACATCTGTTTTCTTTCCTCTGATCAGGGTCTGCGGTCCCTGACTTGGCTTTAACCTCCTGGATGGAGTGAAGAGAAACAGCTTTGGGGCCAGAAGCAGCTAAGCACCCTGATAGTAGAGAGATTGCTCACAAGGTGAGAAATTGACTAGAACATGTCTGGGAAGGGAAGAAAAGAGCTGAATGCTGAAAATTTGGCATGTACTGTGCTGCACGCTCCGCGCTCACCCTGCCTCTTCTGCTCCCATACTGTATAGACTCTGCTTTCAGGAAGATTCGTAGGCAGGGTATGATAAAGATGAAACACATCCCTGGGGAATCTAAATACCCTTTTGAAAAGAGCCTATCACAAATGAAATCAAATCTTGTGTGTTTTTCAGCAAAAACTATAGTCAGAATGTTAGAAGGCATAACTAACCAAAGCGTGGCTTTTCCTTCCTTTCATGCTGACAATATTTTTAATGTTTTATTGGTCATTTTGCTGCCGTGGGCCAGTGCTATACCTTTATTTGTAAAACAAATGTTTCTCAGCCCTGAGTGTTGTAAACAAAACTTTGGAAATCAGTATAACCAGTGTGGTATTGTCTTCCAAAATCAGCAGATCACCCGAAACAAAACCAGAGGGGTTTATCCTGCTGCATTCGTCTCGTATTCTGACCTCCCACATGTAAGAGGATGATGTTAAGTCGCTGAGCAGCGTCATCCAGCTGACCGGCTTACCTCACACTCCAGCATCTGTTGCCGAGGTGTGTTCTCCATATAACTAATAATAAAAACAGGAGCTTCTAAATGTTTCAGTCTAAATGTTCATTTCCATGCTTGGTTAATAAAACAGTTCATCGTTCCACTTGCCTATCTGTTCTGTAGACAAAATCTAGATACAATTTGCTGCAGAATATGTAGGGCTTGCTTTTTAAGGAAAAGGGCTATGACTGGGAAGAAGAAGGAAGAGAGTCTAGTTGGCAGGGTGGATGTCCCTGTGGTGTTGGCTGTTTCTTTCCATGATTAAGCATGGGAATGGTGGAAGAAGAGCAGTGATTCATAGCCAATGGGAAGAGAAGCCGCTACAGTGGTTGTTGAGGAGAACAGTGATGATGCTCCTCTAACCTCGCTAGACATGGGAGCTTTGAGGACAAGCAGGTAACAGGTTTTGTCCTTTAGGGCTGTCACTTTATGACAGAGGACCCTCTTTGCAGTCGGTGCCACAGTGGCTGCCCATCCTCGGGTCACACTCCCTTCCCGTGCTCCTCGGTCTCCGTGCCCTCCCTCTGCCCAGAGAAGATTCCGAGGGGCTGGCTCCTGTGCGGTTACCTAATGGTGGCTGACGGGCAGCAGGTCTCTGTGGCTGCCCTGTTTGGACTTGTCCCTCAGAGAAGCCCGGGGGGTTATTCATTGCTAGTTCCTCTGTTCACTCCAGCAGGTGACAGGACCATGGGCGACACGCAGAAGGGCAAGCTTCACCAGGGAAGTCCTGTGAGAGCTGAACTGCATCTGTTCCCCTCCAGAAAGCTCACAGGTGATACCCTTCAGGACACCGATCAAAGACAGGACCGCAGGCAGGAGCTGGAGACCGAAAGTGAGGTGGAGACGTCTTTTGGAAAGAGGCGGGCAATGGTAACACCCTGTGGGATGGAAGTCTGGGAGTGCGAGGACAGTGGCAGAGCGCACATCAGCAAGGTCATCCTTGCTGGGGACGAGCCGGACCCACCCATGTGTGGGAACGGTGCCATTTGGATTCAGCAGGTGGGAGAGAAAACCTATGAGTGTCCCGAGTGTGGGAAGAGCTTCAGCCGGAGCTCGTACCTGAGCCAGCACCAGAGGATCCACCTGGCAGAGAAACCCTTTAGCTGCTCCGAATGTGGGAAGAGTTTCACCCGCAACTCGGACCTGATCAAACACCAGCGGATCCACACCGGTGAGAAGCCGTACCAGTGCAACGAGTGCGAGAAGACCTTCAGCCAGAGGTCCAACGTGCTCAGGCACCAGCGGACCCACACGGGAGAGAGACACTACCAGTGCAACGAATGCGGGAAGAGCTTCAGCCAGAACTCGCATCTCATCGTCCACCAGCGAAGCCACAAGGGAGAGAAACCCTTTCACTGCCCCCGGTGTGAGAAAAGCTTCAGCGACCGCTCCTCCCTGATCATACACCGGAGAGTCCACACCGGAGAGAAGCCCCACAAGTGCCAGGAGTGCGGGAAGCGTTTCCGGGACAGCTCGGCCATCATTCGGCATCAGAGGATCCACACGGGAGAGAAACCGTACGAGTGCACCGAGTGCAGGAAGACCTTCCGGCAGAGCTCCTCGCTGGTGACCCACATGCGAACGCACACGGGCGAGAAGCCCTACAAGTGCCTCGTGTGCGGGAAGGGCTTTAGCCAGAGCTCGGCGCTCACCACTCACCGCCGGATCCACGGTGGGAAGGCCTTGCCCGTGTACCACGGCGGCCTCCTGCCCAGCTCCTTCCAGTGTGCCGAGTGCGGCCGGAGGTGCAGCGACCGCTCCGCTCTGGCCAAGCACCAGAGCACGCACGCCGAGGAACGGCCCTACATCTGCGTGGAGTGTGGGGACAGCTTCCGCCGGAGCTCGGCTCTCAACGTGCACCTGAGGATCCACCGCGGGGAGAGACCTTACAAGTGCGAGGAATGCGGAAAAACGTTCAGGCATAGCTCAGCCCTCGGTGCCCACCTGAGGATCCACGCAGGAGCCAAGCCCTACGAGTGCGGCGAGTGTGGGAAAAGCTTCCGGAAAAGCTCGACGCTTCAAGTCCATTTGAAAATCCACGCGGCCAAGAAACCTTATAAATGTACGGTGGGCAGGAGAACGCTTGCGTCTCGCTCACTGCTGCCATAGGGCTGGAGCGGACGTTCGGAGCAGGAGAGAAAAGCAGTGTTTGGGTGCACCTGAAAAAGGTGGGTGATGAGAACCACGGTGGGAAGAGACTGGCTGGAGACATGTTGACTCTGGGGTCCAGGCTGGGCGCTTAACCCCAGCAGCAGAAAAACCACTGGGAGGTCTGGAAGCAGGGAGCTGGTCCTGCGAGCCGAGTGCTGGTGGTTTAGCAAGAACACCGAGAGCCCGAGGAACGGGCACCAGCTTCTGGGTAAAGCGGGGGCTGTGAACATGCGGTAGGGTAACAACTGGGAGAATCGGGCTTGTGAAATAACTTTTCAACTGAAGGTCAAAATAAAAAATTGCGGGTCGGTTCTTGACTCAAAACTTTGGCTTGTTCGACCCTGTCATAGTCTTAGGAACTCTCGTTACCTTCCCTTGTTTTTCATGAACGTAGTGGAGTTTACCCAGTGTTTGACAGGGCGCTTCCAGATCTTTCGAGTCTGAGACTCTGGAGCTGAACCTCAGTCTGTCTTTTCTTCCTCCTTTCCAAATCTTACATGGGACAGGGAATTCCTACCTCTGCGCTACCTCTCCAGAAAACACGGATGCGCACGCGTTCCCGGTTGGAACGCTGCCCGTTCCTAGCCCGTGGCGGCTTCTCCCAAGTTGCTCCTCTCTGCTTTGAAACACCTCCAACTTGGGGCATCGACAAACTGTGGGCAAAAACGTGGCCTTTCCTGATTTAACCAAAGACAATTCCCCCGCCCTGAGATGTGGTGGTCAGAGCCGGTAGACGGCGAGTTCCTAGCGCTAGTCCACAGACCGCCTGCAGTTTTGCTGTCCTTTTTGTGATAGAATACTCTTCACTATTGTTTGTAAAGTATTAATACGTAAAGCTCGGCACTACCAGTTGGGAATTACTCTGTTGACTGCGGATTACACGCTCCTCCTCTCTACTGCCGTGTTTTGTTGCCGGCAATGTGTTCCCATCCTAAATAAACCCGTTGTTCCCCCGTGCGATCCAGTCCTCTGCCCCT
>Ga0181612_165092_pt1 | contig 10380 bp, 12 predicted proteins | sample HoacroProtozoa21_FD_119630 | JGI IMG/M metagenome (GOLD analysis project Ga0181612, IMG submission 119630) | Hoatzin crop microbial communities from Cojedes, Venezuel. Combined Assembly of Gp0051906, Gp0051904, Gp0051908 | reverse complement strand
TTTTTTCTCTTTTTTTTTTTTTTTTTTTTTTTTTTTTACATCAATCCCCATCCCCAACACACATGACATAGAAGTCCCCCCAGTCCCTCCCCGGTAAAAACCCTTTGTCCCCAAGCTCTGCTGGAGTCGCCCCCCCAGCCCACGCCTCCCGGAATGAGAGCAGTTCACAGATAAGGCAGTTCGTGTGAGGGGGAGCTTGGCCCTGCCAGCGGTCAAGCCGGTGCCCCCAGGCCTGAGAAGGGCAGTGACTCGCAACACCAAGCCTCCCCCTTCCAGACAAGACAGAGAACAGAGACAGACAGACAGACAGAGCATGGGAGGGAGGCACTCCTATGGTTTGCATTGCTGCTTCCCTCCTCCCCTGGCTCTTGCTCCACAGGCCCTCGCAGGTCCACTCTATCCCCCTCCCACCTCCCAGCCCCTAATACAATTCAGATCCTTGACAGCTAAAAAACAACAAAACAAAACGAAAAGAACAAAACAACCCCCACGCCACACCCTTCGCATCCTTCTCCACCCGCTGCCGTGGCCCAGAGGGGAAATCCTGACTCCCAAAAAGGTCCTGCAACTTTTGCCTCCTGGCGGAGCTGAGACCGAGCAGGGGCTGGGCCCATTATTTCCCTGTGATCTCTATAACATCGTCGTCTTTGTCCTCGTCATTAGAGCTGCATCCCACCTCTGGGACCTCCTGGGGTTCAAACTGAGGCACCTGGGACCGAAGGAGGCCCCCGGCCGGGTAGCCCGAGTGAGGGGACACGTAGCCAGGGTAGGCAGATGCCATGCTCCTGGGAAGGCTGCTAGGCAAGACGGGGGCTGGGAAAGGAGCAAACATCCTGGGCTCGGGCAGGAGTGACTGCGTGAAGGGAAGCGAGTAATTGGGCAGCACCCCCGTCAGAGAAGGGTTTAGCATGAATGAGGGGACGCTGGCGGTGGCTGAGGTAGCAGCAGAAGAGCTGGCGGTGCCGGCTGTCAGCAGAGGGTCAGTAGTCACAGGGAACACCAGATGAGGGTCTGGGAGTAAATTGGGCAGCTGGTAATAAGAGGAGCCAGTGCCCATGTACAAGGAGTTTCCTGGCTGGGAGGCAAATGGATGGGTTAGGTTGTGGTTTAAAGAGACAGGAGGCATGGCGAACCCACCAGAGACGGGGTACCCGTGTTCGTATGGCTGCACAGACGATGGCAACTGGCGCTTCTTCTGCTGCCTGCGGGCTTGCTCCTCTGGAGCCGATGGTGAGGTTGACTTGCGCTTGTTGCCCCGTAAGTCCAGCACCGAGTGGGCGTCGAGGTGCTGGCTGGTGGCAGGCAGGGCTGAAGACACGGAGGGAGCCATGCAGTGAATCCCCACACGCTGCTCGGCTCCTCGGGGTGCTAAGCCGGGCGCGTTGTCCATGCGGGCTGGGTGGCTTTGTGCTGCGTTGGTGCTGGGAGAGCTGTGCCGGGACTCCCGGGCAGCCGCTGCCTCCGCGTACTGCTGCAGCTCGCTGATGATCTCGGGGCTGTCGGGGGATATGGGCCGAGTGAGCTCCTCTGCGCTGGGGAGCTGTGGTGATGAGGCACTGTGTCTGCCATTGCTTGTGGACTCCAGTGAAGAGCTCTGGGAGCCTGGAAACAAGGAGATGGAGCAAATGAGAAAGACAACCCTGGAGGAAAACCCCAGGGGCCAAGAGGCAACAGTGGAAAGGAAGATGGGGATATCATAGGGAGATTGTGGGGTCAGGCTCTGAACACAGGCATGACGGAAGGTGGCCAGGGAACACTGCTTGAGACACTTGGGTAGGAAAGCATGTGAGCAAGCCCCTCACAGTGGTTCCAAGGCCCTACCTGAGGCAGCAGTCCGACAGTCTTCATTGCCCTTTGGCTTCCCAGTGGTCCGGATAGCAAAAATCCGCCCGTCACTGGTCCGGATGTACGTCCCTGGAACAGAGGCAGAACAACTTCATTCACGGTTTCTGGTCTCAGCTTAGGACCCTGGATCCACAAGCCCACAAGGCTGCCCAGGCAGGAACAGGACAGCAGCACTGCACCAGGCCAGCCCACAGATCATGCAGGGAGATCAGTGGGGGGGCCTTCTGCCCCTTCCTCACTCCTCACTTCCACCCTTTCAGCTTTCCCGGGTTGGAGGTCACCACCTCTCAATGTGCTGTGCTGCTGGTGGGAGATGCAGAACTTCATGCTTGGGGCTAAGTTTGCTTTGGGAGCACTGGGAAGTGTTTGGCTGCCCCAATACATGCAGTGGGTGTTGTGACAATGAGACACCCAGCCACAAAGTCCAACAGCTCCTCTCAGAGGCAGGAGCAGCCACAGCTGCAATAGCCCTGAAGCATCAGCCACGACAGCACACCCAAAGCATGGGCTGCAACAGAGCCATTGCAAAGTCCAGATCTCCTCCCCTTCTTGTTTCTTTTCCTCTCAAGGGACCCACTCATGCTCCTACATCCTTTTCTGTATCCCTTCTACATCCTAGCATTGGCTAGGACTCTATCCACAGGTCTTGCTGAGACAAAGAGACTTACCTTTCGTCCCTCGGATGATGTGGATGCTCTCACCAGCACTGATTCTTGCCTGTACATCAGTGGATGTGTTTGTACCCGGAATCACAATATCTGGCAGGGGGGGAAGAAACAGAACAGTGTCTGTGAAATTGCACGGCAGCCACAGTCAGGAGCGGAGAGGTGCACCACCAAGCCCCTTCGCAGTGCAGCTGTCTCTCCTACGCGTTGCGCTAGAAGCAAGCCCTGGGTTTATTTCTGAGCAGCACTGGCAGGCAGCAGAGGCTCCAAGGAAGCAAAAGCCACACAGCTCTGGCACAGCATCTCCGTTATCCCAAGAAGGACAACCAGCAACAGTATTGCAGGCCCTCTCATGGGGAGTTCACTCCCAACAACCCGCCAAGCCCATGCCCCTTGCACATCTGCAGGTAAAGTCCTCCAGGTACAGGGGAAGCACTCAAATGCAGAGAGGCAGTATCCATTGCTCTGATGTCCATCTGCCCCCAGCCCACGTGGGCATCCACAACTCGCCCTGCTCCTCAGTTCACTGTGGGCATCACAACTCAACTCACTGTGAGCATCAGCAACTCACCTGTGGTGGTGACAATCTTCTGCACAAGCACACCGGCTCGCTGTAGGTAGTTGATGGGGAAGTTGATAGCAGGGTTGGAACTTGAGGCTGATCCTGCACTACCCATGGGGACATGCCGGGGCATCATAGGAATGGGGGTGGACTGAACTGGGCGGACGCTTGCCACCGGCTTGTCCTCACCCTTGAGGGTTGGTCGCCTAGTAAGAGAGGAGGGGTGAAAGTGTAGTGCCCCCACTGACAGGGCTAAGAGTGTTCTGCCCCCTCATTTCATGTCTACAGCACAGGAAGAAGGGGAAGAGGCAGGTACTCACCAGTTCCTCTGGCTAAAGGCAGGGATGCTCGTCAGACTCTGGTCACTGGCTGGGTAATACTGTGCGTAGGACGGCCGGGTGTAGGGGACGGATGCTCGCTTTTCCTCCTCATAGCTCTTCTTCGCTGCTTTCTTTTCTGCCTTGGTCAGCTTGTGCTCCTTCCGGTCGATCAGCAGTGACTCATGCTGAAAAGGCTCCTGCAACCCCACAGCAGCGAGGTTTTGACACTGACACACCACGAGAGGGAACCAGCATGCCCCAAACGGCTGCCACCCGGTCCCTGCATCAGCGCTGTCTCTGTCCCAGGCTGGAGCAGGGAAGTGGGGAGTTGGGAGGCAGAGCTGGTCATGGCGAAGCGTGTGCGGGGCAACGCTGTGGATGTGACCAAGGCTCAGCTTGAAGAGCGAGCTAAGCAATCGCTTACCACCTCTAAGCCTGCCCAGCCAAGGCCATCGCTTACCATGTGTGCAAGCACGGAGCCTGCCCTGAGGTCACAAAGCCACCAGAGCCCCACACCACCCAGCCACAGGCCCACTCTGCAGCACCACACTACCAGTGAAACTCTGGCTGTCCCAGCTTTGTTTTAAAGCCACCCCAGGAAGAGAACTGGCAGCAAGCTGTGATATGCCACTGCCACCTTCCTGGCACAGCACCAAGTTGAAGAAAGGGGTGCTGTACGGCCTGCCCTCAAACCTGTCCAGGACAGAGGTGGCTCTAAAGGTGTACAAGATATTACAGGGAAGGGCAGGGCTCTTAGGGCCCTCTCTAGAGAACTTTTTACCTATTCCCACCAGCACACAGATGTGTCCTTTTTGCCACCATGTCCCCATCACACAGCCAGACTCCTCCAGACCTACTCTTGCCTGTGCAGTGCCATGCCAGCAAGGAATCAGGTTGATCTTACCTTGGTGATGAGGTGAGGATACTTGAGACAGGCTAATTGTAGAACAGACTCTTTCATCTTGCTTGGATTGAGGGAGAGCTGAGCAGGGTTGGATTCCTCCTCCACAAAATGCAGCAGGTTCTCCACCTCGCGTCGGGTGAAGTTCAGCACTGGGTTCAGATCATCCACCACCCGATCTGGAAAAAAGAGGGAATGGAATGAGCAGAGTAGGGAACAGATCGGTACTCCTGCCTGCTGCCCTTTCTACTCTCCTGTCCTAATAGAGCTCCCTTCTTGCAATCTGCACGATCCTCAGAAGTGTTCTGTAAATGTCAGGGCAGGGATAAAAATCATCAGCCATGTTCAGAGATGACCTTGTTTGACTAAGCCAGGCTTGTGCTCCAGACTGCACAGCAATGCAGTGCAGGTCACTGAGCTCCTGGCGTGCAGGAACACAAAGCTAATTACGGATGGTGTCCCATCTCACAACAAAAGGCTGAAAACATACAAGCCCTGGGACAGAACTGCAGCCACATCAGCACGTGCCCTCCCACAAAAACGCTCAAGTTCATAACCAGGTGCTGAAATTTACAGAACCATGTTGAGTTGAAAGCTCAGAAAAGCAGCCATGACCCCTCCCTCACAAGAGCCTGAAAGTTTTCCTTGGATGTTGCTTCCTGCACACAGGGCAAAAGGGAGCATGTGGAGAAAACATCTATATCCAGAACTCTCCTGGGAGCCAGGCTAGCTTCCAGGGGACTCCACCTCGAGTGCAAGACAGCACACTGAGCCGATCACACTGCACTGTTGCCTCAGAAGTTGGGTTTCGATACAGAGAAGAACACAGACAGCAGAACTCTTTCTGGGTCACCATAACCCTCAGCTGCATTGATTGTCTACACGAGCAGCTCGACAGCTGGCACAAGCCAGCACAAAAGGTACTTTTGGTACAAGGGAAGGAATTAATTAATTATTCTTGGCTCCTAAGCAAGCACTATCAGTCAAAGGTATGAATACATATTTTAATTTTGCTATTTTCCCTCCCTTGCTGCTGAAGAAACGGAGGTACAGAGCTATTTAATAAGTAAGTCCCAGTTTAAGACAAGTAATGCCCAGGCACAGGGGAAAACAGGATGACCACCCCCCAAGTCTCCAGTCTCTTGTAGCAGCCAGGAGAGTAGCAGGGAAGGTAAATGGCACTGAACTGGACTGGTAGCACAACTCTGCTGCAGGATGCTGGCTCTACAACCCCTACTGCTCTGCTATGAATTTCTTACAGGGTCTCATGTCACTGCCAGCTCATAAACATCAAAGATAGCCCTAGGGTAGTGTCTCTGTCACTTCTTTGGCTGTCTGGCTTTCAACTTTAAAAAAAGAAGTTATGAAAACCACAGAAACAGGACTTTAAGGAGCTAGCAGGAGTGAAAGCCAGAAGTGGAGTGCCACATCCATCCACACTTACCTGACATGCCCTGCTTGGAGATCTGACGGTCATAGATCTTCTTCTCAAGGGTGTAATCAGAAACCAGTCTGTATATGTGGCATGGCTTCTTCTGCCCGTAGCGGTACACTCGGCACACGGCCTGAGCGTCATGGCACGGGTTCCAAGAAGCGTCAAACACCACCACTCTGTTTGCTCCAATGAGGTTGACACCCAAACACCCAGCACTGGAAGATAAAGGCAAATTTCAAATTGCTACCTTGGCTAATTTTCAAAGCTTCTAGGCAGGACAGACATCACAGGCAAGAGTCCATAAGGTGTCTATGGAAAGTCCCCTCCAGTCATACAGGCAACTTCAAACCCATGTTTGGTTTCCGAGACCATTGTTAAGCTGTTGGAAAGGACTAAGGCTAAAATTCTGCGCCCCTAGGGAATTCAGAAGCAGATGGCACTATCATCCCATAGACTCCCGAGAGCATGTCACGAAGGAAGTTAAGAACTGAAAACCCATATATGCATATACACAGAGCATCAGCGCAAGTCCTCCACTGCGCCCTTCCACTCCAACCAACTTACCGTGTAGACAAAAGAAACAGCCAAACAGAGGTGTTGCTGGGGTCATTGAACTGGTTAATCAGTCGTTCCCTCTCTGAGGCAGAGATGCTGCCATCCAGTCCTGAGAATGAAATTAAGGACACATCTAAAAGCTCTGTATGTTTCGAGGAATCCCATCAGAACAAAACCACCTCCCAAACACTGAGCTTTGGCACTGGTTCACAACCAATTCTAGGTCTTCCTCAAGTCATGTACTCCAGGACTTCAAGTGGACCACACTGTACTTCTAATTTGCGCAGCCAAGCAGGTGCAATGCAGCCAGCCAGGCTGTGATTTGTTCAACTGAAAGATCAAGCAAAACATTACTCAAGCCTGGCAAGGCCAAGACTGGGAGTGCTACAACACGCATAGCCCATTAAGGCTCCATATTAGGCAAGACAGACAGTAAGCAAGAGCAGCAGGCACAAAGGCCCCATGTATGCTGGCAGCTTGAGAAACCAAGAGAAAGGAAAAGTGCGAAAGCATTTGGCAAGACCCCACAGACTGGATCTGAGCACAGAGAGTACTGGTCTAAAGGAGTGCAGGGAGGTATCATGTCTCTGCTCCTGGACAGCAGCTTGCTTCTGGCAGCGCTGCAAAAATCAGGAACAGCGTATCCACTGCTCCTCTCAGTCCTGGCCTGTAAAATAGCCAGACAAAGCAACACCCCATGCCAGAACAAGATTTAAAGCTGGGGAAGAGGGGAGGAGGAATTCACAGCCCCGAGATAGTGAAAGCATTCCACAGTGACTCTGGTTTGGGAAGCAAGATTTAGAAAATAGCCAAACAGGAAGTAAAAAGTATCTTTTACAACTTAAAAAAGCACTAGTGTGTAAGTGAGATGTTAAAGATGTCTGACATCCAAGTAAGATGTCAAAAAGAGGATCAGTCAGTTGCTATCCAACTGACACTGTCTTCCCAAGCAACCAAAGTAGGAACAACTTGAAAAAGAATTAATCAGAATAATGCTTCAGAAGAGCATTCTCACATGCAGGGACAACTACAAGAAGATAGTGGGTGACTTTCAGGAATTAGTCCATCACAGAGGATCAAACAGTGTCACACCAAAAGAGAGGAAGACTGGCTGTACTCACTGTAGTAGCTGATGTTTCGGACCCAGTTGTGAACTGCTCCATCTGAGCCTGGAGGATTTGGCATTGGTCTCTTTGCCAAAAACTCTTCAATGACAGATAAGGTGGACAAGCTCTGGCTGCAAAACCAAGATCTCTGTTCAGGAGAAAGCCCCCACAGCAGCAAAAGTGAAGTATCAGAACTCTTCCCCAACCATGACAGCACTGATGGTTGTCAAACCCTGTCTGTAGCAGCACACCTCTCACTAGTAAACTTCATAGTGGCAGAAGTATAAAATCCACAGAGGAAAAACAGGATCTCACACAACAAAGGAGAAAAGAGGAACTGCCACACCATTCACTCCATGTAACAACTTCCTTGTACCAGGAGGGGTCCAACCACTTCAGCATTTAGTGACTGTAGGATCAGCTGTTGATACTTTGCTTACCTGAAGACCAAGATCTTGTCTCCAAGCTTCACGCTTTCCTCAATTAGGTGGAACAGTAACACCATCTTGGGCGAGTTCTCCAAGACCCCCGTCTGGTAGTCACACAGGATGTCTTTGGCCTACCGAGAAACAGGAGACTGTTACAGGTGGAGTTTCTCATTCCCTGTTTAGCTCAACAATCCTGTCTCAAGGTGAGAGAAATAAGTCATTGCAGAGATCTTATATACATCCAGCCAGGTAGAGGTGACAATGTTACTCCCAACTACTACTGCTACCTCCCATTCCAGAAGCTCCAAACAACAAACTTCTTGGAGGATGGATGGATGAGCATCCTCCTAAGCTCTCATGAGTCTCTACCCTATAGCAAGACCTCTCCTCCAGCCCACTAGGTTTACCATCATCTTATCTAGATTAAACTCCACCCTCATACCTTTTTCAGAATAACAAAGTCCACAGCTTTTTCGGTCAGATGAAAACAATGCTATAAAAGAGCGCTGCCTGCACTCCCGCCTCTCAAGACTCCCAAAACCCCTACCCAGCAGCACACAGACATGCTTATCAAGATGCTCTGTGGTAGAGAAAATGTAAGAGAAATGCCCAGCTCTTAAATAAGAGTCTTTTTTTTTTCTCTACTTCAAAAAACTGTCCTAACAAAAAGAGGTACTGTCTTTCAGTGTAAGTATCTAACCTATGTTTATCATAACTCTCCAAATGAAGAGTTTTCCAGCTGTGGTACTCACCCACTCATAAGTAATGACCTGATTTGCTCTCTCTTGAAAAGGGTTGAAGCCAACGCTCTGGAGGAACTTGCTATTGGTAGCTTCTCCAGCTGGTGATGCCAAAGCATTACTCTCTGTTTTGACTTTAATTCCCTGAGGCTGGCACCGGGAATTAGAACTTGCTGTGCCAAGGTCATCCACATCCAAATCCTGCTCGTTTGTCAGATTCTCCTTTTGCAGAGCTTCATACAACACATCTGGATGGTTCCAGATCTGAAGGGGAAAGAAAAGAAAGTGGTTAGGAGGCCTGCACTGGCCTGCTGCTTGCCAGTGGTTGTGGACTGAAAGCCCCCACAGCTATTCAAAGTGAAGAACTAATATGTTCAGTATCTCCTCACGATCCCCACATAGCACTGTAAGGCACTGCAGCCAAAACCAGTCTGACTGCATTAAGGCAGTGAAAACAGAAAACATGACTCTGCCATGACACAAGGTATAAACTGTCTTAACCAAGGCTCTCCTGACTTGAAAACTGTCAAATTCTTTCCTTGAGAACAAAACAGAGGGTCACTGTGCACCCCACACAGCACAAACACAGAGGAAGCTGCTTGTTGGCACTGCAGCAGGTAAGTGGTTACGGTATCAGCCCAGTACTGGTTCAGCTGATGGCTGCAGGTTTCTTGCACAAATTTGAAAAAGACATTTAACATCCCTGCACCCCAGCTCTGGAAGTGGGCATAACAATTTCGCTGGGCCATTGCAGGGCACTCTGGGGAGAGAAGTTATCTACTGTTTTCACTCATGTTCCTACCTTTCCCTTGTATACTAGAATATTTCTTTGCAGCTCCTGCCAAAACCTACCTTACAACAGACACAGAAAGCTTTGAGTGGGTTCAGTCCCAGCCAGCCACTGTTGCCTGCATCTCGGAACCGGTTCATGAACTCCATATAAAGGGCCCGCTGGATCTTTGAAAGCCGTACCAAAATCACATGCTCTTCCTTAGACGGGAGCTGAATCTTCAGCACATTGTGGCCTCGCCTGTGGAGGAAATGGAGAGAGATAAACAGCGGGAAGGGAATTTCCCGATCTGATCTCTCTGTGGCTGCCTGTAGAGTAAGATTTTGATCTCTTGCCCACGTGGCTGCAGAAAGACAGACCTCTAGTTGCACACTTCCCTAATGCACAACACTTTCCAGATATTCTCCCTGCAGCCAAATACAAACTGTAAGCACAATTACAGAGATCTCAGATGTTACAGTCTTCTAGCACAGGTCACAGTGTTAAGAGGGTGATGGAAGTCCTGTTTTCCATGGCAGCTGAAAAACAGAAATAAGACCTAAGGTCTCTTTTTAGCTCTGCCAATGACAGACACTCCATCCAAATCACCGGTCCAGCATCTTAGAATCCTCCTCTGAGACACAAAGCTGATTTGTTTCCAGAGTGGTGGAGACTGTCACTTTTCGTAACTGAGGGTTCATGAAACACTTTCAGATCCTTGGGTAGAGAACGTCAGAAAGTGCACCTCTAAATTAACTATTAAGAAATCAACATAAACCTGAGGTCACTCTGGTGCAGTTAGAGGTGTTGTTCTCCATTATCAGAGTCTGTGGTACCAAAGCAAACCAACTTTACTTGCACCCCCAAGGCAAATTAGAGCCATAAAGACCATTTTGCAGTTGACAGATTGAACAAGACAGAGATTTTGAGAGAAACATGGAGCTGCTAACCTAAGAATCTCTGTGGGTTTCTATGTAGCTTAAGATTCTCTCACAAAGACAGATAAGGTACCTGTTTAAAACTCATACCTAAGAAGCTGGATCCATGGGCCGAG
>Ga0181612_152358_pt1 | contig 10380 bp, 3 predicted proteins | sample HoacroProtozoa21_FD_119630 | JGI IMG/M metagenome (GOLD analysis project Ga0181612, IMG submission 119630) | Hoatzin crop microbial communities from Cojedes, Venezuel. Combined Assembly of Gp0051906, Gp0051904, Gp0051908 | reverse complement strand
TCTGCTGATGGTCCCATTCCATAATCCATCAGCACTCCTTCCCAGTTATTCCTGCTGATGTTGGTAAACAAAATCTTCCTCTGAAAGTGCTTGATTATCGCACCACATAACAGATAGCAGCAGGTCTCGAACCTGCATCAAGCCTGCTCTGTACCAACTGTGACCAGCTCAGAGATGTAACCTAAATCCCAGATGCCAGACTGGAGGTGCTTGGTGCCATCCCAAGACAGATAATGGTTCAGGGCATGACATCTGCGAGTGAATGCTCAGACATACAATCAAGTAGAAGGATCCAAGACCTTAGACCAAAAGAGAGCACAGTATTAGAAATGTGGGCATCTTTTCCAGAAGCTCAATATTTAGCAAAATGAAATGAGCAAAAAAAGCACAACAACATGGAAGAGAAATGCAGTAAAAGAATTTGGAGTCCTAGGTAACCAGAGTATTTTCCTCCTACTCCTCTTCATCGTGAATGCCTATTCCGATGTCAGCATTTTGAGGAACCCTCCTTTCTCAGATGTCCTAGAGAGCACATATTCACAAAAGAAAGTTTCGAGAGCCCACACAGAAAGTGACCATTAAAAGGGAAAGAGGAACTCAAGATAATTGCTCCTTCACAAGATAAACCTTACACTAAGATTTAAGTTGCCTGTCCCACAGATCAGACTTACCTCCCCTGTTTAAGTCCTCTCAAGCAAATCTGTCAGAATGCACCACTTTCTCAGGACAGCATCATTCATGCACCTTTATAATGGGACCTTTCTTCAGTGGAAGAAGATAAGAGGTATGATTGCCTCTACTAAATTACCATTCGGGTAGCCACAGGCTTGAAGAGTTTGGTTGACTTTTACCGATTTCTGAATACACAAGTCTTTCAAATAACTTCAGTCACACCACTTACAGCTATCAAAACATGAAGCAAAGTCATTAGATAGTTTGTGTTTCCTCAAAAAAAAAAAAAAAAAAAAAAAATCTAAGACGCTTAGGAGAGGGAGATTCATCTCAGTGGTTGTACCAAGGAAGATTAATGCAGAAATGGATTTATATTTTCCTCCTTAAACAAAATAAACATAGAAACAAGAAAGTACATACAAATAGCCAAAGAAATATTACAGATGAGAAGGGCTTCTCCCATCCTCTTCTCACAGTGTAAAACAGTCCTTTCCATGTAACAGCTAAGCCAAAATCATATGCCACTGAAAATGGAAACAAGACTTGCTCAGTCTCTTCGGGATGATTTGCTGTGAGGGTAGTACAACCCACGGCTCAACAGCAGTGTTTTGTAAACAGTAAAACTAAATGCTTCCTTCTGTGCCTTGTGGTTGCCTACAGATGCTGCTTTCCCACCCTGCCAACAGCACATTTCACTAATCCAGATAGCAGCACTTCTGAAGAGGCAGAGATTCCTCTCTGCTGCTGACAAGAACTGTGTATTTCTGAAGTCGTCACTAATAACTTCTGGATGCGCTGCTTCCCAATTCTAAAACCCTTTATGCAAAAGCCTGAGGAGGGGACAAACCAAATATACTATATGAAAAGAGCACTAGCTAAGGAATTCTGGAAGATTTAATCTTCTCTATCCCTATCTAACAGAAAATGACTAACATCAACGGAGCTAACGGATGGCCAGCAGCTCAGCCTACAATGCATTTAAGCACTTCAAGCTGACAGGGTCCACAACCCACCCTTTGTTACCTTTACTGCCAGAGGCCTGAGATGACTCTAGCTGCCACATGGAATTCACGAGGAAAACCCACATTGGCACTTTTTCCTGATATTCCTCTGTGCCTGTTGGTGGGGGTGGCCAAGTTCTCAAATAGCTTGGGCCATTCCTTCCACTGCCCGACACAACGGAAGCTGATGTACACATTTAAACATGTCATTCACTAAGGGCAGTGATGCATACAAACTATTACATTACACCGAGTAGGTCACAAGCGATCATGGAAGCCTAGGTTTTGTATGTCAGCCATCTAGCATAACAGCAGTTTGTTCTCTCACAATCCCAATTTTGTTTTAGAGATCAAGCTTCTGCACATTCATTTAAAAAATAAGGTCCTTCTTCCAAATGCTGCTAGTTCTCAGCTGCAGCCTCTTCATAGAGTCTCTCCTTCCAGATGTCCAGTCCTCTCATCCAGCAGTAGTCAACCAAACACCATCAGCTTGGTTCTGGGCAGCACACAGGCACACGAGCCTGCAGTAATAGTTTTTAAATAATGTAGTAGCTTCCATCATAGTAAGAATCCTCCTCAGAGTCCTCACTGTCACAACTGTTCATCGACAAGATGGAGTAGATGGAAGAGATGACGTTGCTGTCATTGTCCGTGGCTGGTTTCACCAATGCATTCTGTTTCTCTGCATTCAAAACACACAGATACAAGAGTTAACAGGGACCACTATACCCACAAACGCTACTAAATTACTAGTTCTCTTCAGAAGCTGCAGCCTCTTGCTGTCAGTTTGTAACAGGTCTTTCAAGCTGCAGGGCATAGCCCTTTTTCTTTTCAATTTTCTGCATTAAAAGATCACAGGGCTTTTTTGTTTGTTTTCTTAAGTCTCCTATATGCCTTTTCCTGTTAAGCTAGCACACATGTGGAGGAGACATTCTGCATGCCTTCACTGGCACACAACTGGCAATGGAAGTGGCTAACTATTACAGCACCTTGCCAGGTAACAAAGTGAAGGAACAAAATGTGGTAAGGAGCGCTCAAACAAGTAATGGCTCTTCAGGACACTTCTGGCCCCATCAAAACCTCCCTGCACTTAAGAGTGCAACCTGTCCTGCTGGTGCCCGTTATACTAAGGCTCTTGGAAAGGCTTCTTGGGGAGCTCTGACTGAGCTTCTCAGGTGCCACTTGCATCATTATTTCCCTTTCAGCTGATTTCTTCTTAGGAATTCATGTGTAACTAAACACATGGCTATCTCCATCTCAATCAAGATGTTTCCATCACTGAATAAAAAGACCGCACAGAAACAGTTCATGCTTCCTCCTGAAGCATGTCACGGTGAAGCTAAACTATTTCCTACTAATAGTGGTTTTATATAATTACAGGATCTATCACATGTGAAGGTAGGCTATGAGCTTACTTCCTCTTTGCTCCAACAAGCAGGAAGACCACTGTTTCACCATATGGAGATGAAGTGGGCTCCAAGAAAGCACCACTTCATCTAATCACCATTAGCTACCTGATGAGATGCTTCAATTGTGCTATGGCGTACTCCGCAAACGCGTGTATTACACGAGAGCAATGTCAGTTCTGCAGAGGTGAAAGCAACTCACAAAGTCGAGCTGGGCAGCCTCTGAGCACTGCAGCATTTCCTAAGGGAATTAGACCGAGTTGGTTCAATAAGTGGTAATTTGAGGTTTGAAATAACACTGCTTAGCAATGTCATTCTATGTCACCATGCAGAATCTGAAACGTCTCAAAAGCACCTTTCATTAGGTAAAAGGCTTGACACATTGCAGAATGAAAGACCATGCACTCACCTCTATGAGGGGAAAACAAGACAATTACTTAAGGGAACACAGCAACAGAGATTTCTTAAGGGGTAGGAGGAAGAGAATTCTACATTTCTGCACCTAGATACCAGTGTCAAGTGCTCTAGAAACAAATTTGGAAGAGGGAAGCAGAATAGGAATACCCCACACTGCAGTTTTACTTAAAGCCATCACTGTCACGCACAGTCTTTTAGCTACCACTAGACGAGAAGTTACGTATTTAAGCCACAGTGGCTTTAATTCCACAAAAATTCACATGGCAGAGCAACAGCCTCTTCAGCCATACACTTCCACGGCATAACAACGTTCCCTTCAGAGATTTCATACACAAATCTAGCATGCAGAAGAGAATTCAGAGTTTCTCACCGGGCACTGCTCTGCTGAGTTTTTGCAATGATGTAGTCAATAGTTTAATCAAAAGGTGCCTGGTAAATTTTTCAAGGTCCGTTCTATGTAGTTTTGCTTTTATTTAGTGATGTCTTTGAAACAGCACAACCTTTAGCATGGTTAACTTGTCCCATTCGAGTGAAGAATTTATACCAAAGTCATTTTCCAAACATTTTATTCCTTTTATTTCACTGTGCAGTAAAGCTAGTTACACAACGTATCTTAATTTTCTAGTGTTTCTGCTGCATTCATTCCCTGAGCATCTCCTTGGTATATAGGTGCAAAACTAAGTTGTACAAAATAGATGGAATGAGAGATTGTACTTATCATGCCACATCCACCCACCTCTCACCTTTCCGCTGTCTGATAAGGGTCAGGCGATGCTCTTTCATTTCCACATCCAGTTTTTCTACCATCCTGTCAATGCAGTTATCCAGCACCAGAGAGCGTGTTTTTGATTTGATCTCCTGCCTGCAGATCGGGCACTCCACTTTACGTTTCGTCCACTCGTTGATACAGTAGGAGCAGAAGCTGTGCGCACAGTTCAGAGTGACTGCCTGCGGAATTTAAGGGAATGTTACTTATCAGAGCATGCTTACACAAGCACTGTCATGAAAAAAACGCTGAACCCAAAAAACATTAGATGAACACTTCCTATAAGGGAAGGGATGAGGAGAAGCCCAAAGTCCCTTTTCTTTAGGCTTGAGTTTTTGTGTGTAACCCCTTTTTAGGGGGTTTAACTCCCATCCCAGAGTGCAGACAAGTTTTACAAGTTAAACAAGTTTACTTCCTATATATAAACCTGAAGCAGATCAACCCTAGTCAACTTAAAACCAAAGTCCATTACAAACTGATTCTTCCCCAAGCAGGGTGTCAGCAGCAGCTCAGAGCACCCATTCAAAAATACCCAAAACTGCTGCAAGGCTATATGCATGCTAGGATTAAGCACTCATCTCTATGCAGGTACAGGCATTAAAGCTGAACTTGCTGCCCAGAATAGTTAGGGCAGAAAGAATGGGTTTCTACACCAACCCTTACCCACAATTCACTGTGTGTCTGTTGGGACTGTTAAACTAGCGAAGTAAAGAAATAAGCTTGACTATTGCTTTAACAGAACCAGGGAAAGCTTCTCAAGTCTACTGGCAAACCCATACCAGTTTAAACATACCTCGATGAAGTGCTCAGAACAGATGGTGCACTGCAACTCATTCTCCAACACATCATTCATCTGATTCAACACCTCTTCTTTTTGGGCTCTCACCTTTTCCTTCTCCTCCTAGTGGAAAAGTACATATGGTCACGTATCAACAAAGAACAAGGTTTTACTCAATATAGCATTGGCAGGAACTGCATGTGCAGGGGAAGGTAGTGCAAGTAGAAAATCATACAACTGCAAGCCTCCACATGTCAAGCCTGTGTCTATCATGTACCAGGATCTGTATCCTCTCTCCTCTTTGTAGTCACAGCAGTATAGAGAATATTCCCCACCCACTGCAGAGAACTTACAAGCAAGAAGAGCAGCTGTTACCAAAATACCCTTCAGCCTAAAGAAACTACCAGCTGGATCAATCGTTCCAGAATCTCCTTCAAACTCTTCGTAGCATGAGTTTGGCTTAAGACAACAGAGCAAAACATCCAACAGACAAAACAACTCAAGTTTTAAAAAAAGGAAGCATAAGAATTTAAAACCTTTACTTGCATTTAACTGCCCAATGCTTTTTTTTTTTTGTTTGGAGTTAAATTAGGCTCCTAGGTACCTGCTCTGTCTTCTAAAACTAACAAAGAAATTCTTGTATTTGAAGCTATACTTGAAACGGCAACAGAGTTGCAAAGACGACATAAGAAAAACATAAAAGAAACAACCAAACGCAGACAATGTGAGAATTTCCAAGAGTAAGACACAGGAAAGGTTCTCCTTAATTAATTTCCACTCGTCACCTTGTGACAAGGGCAGGAAAAAATGTGGTTTATCTCATTATTCAAATTCCATGTTGTTTCAGGCCTACACTCCCTTGTAGGACTGCTGGAACACTACACATTTACTTTAATGCACTCTAACTGAAAATGAAGCACCTCACTTTTCAAACACAATTTTTTTTCCTTTCATTTCTTTTTTTTTTTTTTTTTTTCTTTCAAGAAAGGGTGGCAGGGGCCCACTTCTCCTGCACAACACACAGTTCAGGTGCTCTGGGCTTTCTTTATGATTGCAAAAGATCTAATATTGACTGTTCAACACTACTCCCCAAATCCTGGAAACAGCTGCCGCCTCAAAATACAGGAGTTCTTCACTACGGGAGGCAAAGTATAGCCTAGACCTATTTCCTCTGCTGCAGCATATCATGTTTCACTTACAAATAAAACTGAGAATTCAGTTATCCCTTACCTTGGTTTCTTCCAGTTCTTTATTCTTGGCTCGAATTATCTCCTCAAAATCTTTTTTACTGCGACTCAGTTCTTCCATCAAAGCATGATGCTGTAACAATACCATCCCAGAAATTGTAAGAGTGACATTATCAGCTAGCCTATTACATATACATAGCCATAATCACGAGGTTTAGCATACTCATTTCTCCCAATCCCCTCCTAAAAGAGCAGCACATGTCTATATAAATTGTAGTGTTAAGGAAGTTTAGCCTTAACTTAAAATTGGAATGTAATGACAATTATTTCTGACCTTCCCAATGCCATGGCACTTCTTATTCCCTCTCCCAGGTTAGTCTTTCATTTCATTTAGGTTTTGCAGTCACCATTTTGAGTGCATCTGAGATATTTGAGTATCACAGGTTATTTGACACATGAGGATCACAAAAACCTGTCACTATATGCAGTGTTACCTGACCCTGTTTTCAGATTAGCTTTCCAAAAGTAAAGACCTTTCGGAAAAAGCCTAGGAAACCTAAGTGTGCAGCAATCTCTCTCAAAAACATCCCTAACCACAAGCGATTTCCTTTTTTTTAAATCTGCTTAAAATTGTCAAAACAACCTCCTCAAAACAGATACCCAGCAGACAGGTCTCACAAAAAAGCCCACCAGCCAAAGCAGCAAATTCAAATTAAAAAAAAAAAAAAAAATCATTGCAGCTACTTCATGCTTTCAATCTCAGTGCATATTCTCACAATATTTGCTGGCAAACAGGGACTCCCACAAAGCGAGGTCTGCCACTTTCCGACAGAAATTTGTTCTGTAGATGAAGATCATCCAATCTGCACCTAATGCAAAGTCCTCATCTTCTACCAAGAGGCCACAGCAGTAAGAAAAATTTAAATATCCAAGTTACACTGTTAGACCAAACCTAGACTCCTAACTACTTGCCTCTTGCAGGACCTGGGCCAGCTGCTCCTTCAGATTCTCTTCCCCATGTTGCCACTTTACTCCCTGGGGGGCAAAGAAAATAAAAAAGCAAACAAAAAAACACTTGAAGCAAGCAAGGGACAGAAAATGACTACTTTGCACACTCTCTTAAGAGAACATGCTTAAAGAAACAACACTGGTTTTCAGCAAACCCTGAGATATCCCACTCTGATGTTACACATGTACGACAGAAATCAGAGCTATCATTTACTGTGAAGAGTTAAAATGGGTGTATCATTTACAGTTACATACTTGGAACACCTCCACGTTATTCTAGCTGTAAAGGCGCCGGCACGTTCGTAGCAGCAAAGAGGTCAGCAACAGTTTAAACATGACAGAAAGCTGCAACTTTATCTCTGAGCACATTCAAAGAGGTCAGACATACCTAAAGCTCCAGCTGAACTTCCCCTCATGCCCAAGCACACAACTCCAGATTTTCTGTACTTCTGATAAAGGTATCTTGCTATTAGTAGCAGGCTTTAAAGGAAGCAACTGATAAATTATCAAACTCACTCCAAGATGAATTCCTACTTCCTTTAAACCAGATTTTGAGCAAACTCAAATAGAAAGACTTCAGTTTGTTGTCTAAAAAAGCTACTTAACATACACATATTGCTTGAAGACACTTACAGATTACAAGAAAGGGTTTTTTGGAAGTACGAAAAAAAAAGTATCCCTCCAGGGATTAAGGCATTCAATAATTCACTCGCTTGGAATGGGTATGGATTTGCCATGCAAATTGGATATTAATTCACCCACACACTAGAGAGAAATTCTCACTTAAGGTGTACACTTTTCAGCTTGTCCTCTCTGTAACCACAGGAGATCAGGCAGAGATTTTTGATTTTTCTTTTTTTTAAAACATGCTGTTCTAACTGAAACGCTTTACTACCTTGCTGTAATTAACCTGTTTGTAAAAAAACCAACAAACATATATTTTATTTTGTGCCTTCTTCCTAATTCCTCATGTAGCCCAATCCTTTCTGCTTCTGCACTTTCTTTTGGTACTCTTGCCTGGAAGTGAAATACTTCCATGACAGTTTTAACAGGAGTAATTCACACAAACAGTGTTTGTGTTACTGTATGGTCCAAGATTTTATTTTGGATCAGTGTCTTATAGTAGGTATTCCATAAAAACAAAGACACAGGCCAAAAAGATTACCACCGTTATACCTCTAGCTTCTGCTGCTCTTTAGAGAACTTCCTTTCCAGCTCTTCCACCTGCTGCTGATGACGCTCTTGTTCCTGGCACAGCTGGTCCTGCAACTCTCGCAGCTCCTGCTCCATTGCCAGGATCTCCTTCTGAGCACACTTCCTGCGCTTCTGCTTCACAGTCAAAACTGCCGTCTGCTTCTCTTGCACTTTGATCTTCAACTTCATTATATCTACTAGAGTTTTCCTCAGCATTTCCAAGCCAGTCCATGACTGTGCAAGACCAGAGCCTTTCTGCTCCTTATGGGGGACAGACACGGCTTTCTGGGAGGGCACAGGGCTACTACACACCGGACCACTATCCTCCTCACTTGGTCCAGGAGAAGGCAGCTTGACATCTATCTTCTCTGCCAACTGTTTGGCCTCTTCTACCCTTCCCCACAATTTACCCGAAGGTTCATTGTCACAGGACACTCTGTCTCTTTTGGATCTGGAGTTTGAAGGGCCTTCTGCTCCAGATGTCTCCGATTCCTCCAAACTAAATTTACGTTTAGTTCTTGAGCTCTTAGCTTTCCCCAGGTCATTCCTTTGGGCTAAAAAGGGTCTGATTTTCTCCCATTCCTCTTTAATTACTTCATACTCATATTCAGCAGTCTCTTTGTTTTCCAAAGGCACTCCCAACTGGATACGGTCTCCTTCAGCGATAGGATAGGCTTTTGAGGGATCCAGGCGTTGTTTGTTAAGCCAGACTCCATTTAGACTCTGCAAATGAACAGAGAATCAGCAAAATTTAATATGCAGTTACAGAGTCCTCTGCAAGTTATTTCTGGCAACTGTAAACATATCCAACCTCTTCAGTGTGGCACTCAGAAAAAGTCACCTCTTTAAATAAACCTTGCAATATCCAATTTATTGGCTTATATGTTGGTTTAGTGTCCCATTCGTTACAGTTATTGCATTATATTATTTACCATGCATTATTCCTGCATTACAGATCTTGTGTACAAGCACTAGGAGCAACATGAGTATATGCACTTGTGCAGAAGGAAAAGAATGAACTCTAAGAAGAAAAAAACTCCCCAAAAGCTTCAGAAGTAAGAACTAACAAGAAAAGACTCCGCAACCGATCATTGTCAAGAACATAGAAGATTGCAGTAATTATTCTTGAAAATTACCTGAAATTCAACAATAAACTAGAAAAGAAAAAGCTTATACTGCTTAAAGAGACAGTTCTCCATAAATACAGGTAGAATATAAACAAGAAGGAAAATGCTCTTCCAGAGATAATGTTCAAAGGGGAAAAAAGGGCTTTTAGATTCGACGCTAGCTCAAGAAATAGTTTTGAAAAACAGCAACACTGAGCTGTGCTCAAGGTGAACTGCAGAATCATTAACAACTGATGCATCTCAGAGAGATTCAACAAAACAACTTGACAAAATGGTACCAGTGCTAACACAGAGGAAGTGTCAGTAGCTAATCTACCATAGATGCTTCCAATCTTGCAAAAACTCGAAGTTTTCAAGTCTATACAAGTACTGCAACAGAGATTTGTTTAAGAGCGATGCATTTTTAATAGCTGCTCAGTTCCTTTCCGACTAATCTGCTGTTGACCCAAGCATCCAAGGATACTTCAAATCTGCACAACACGATGAATATTTTTGTTCTGACCGTGCTGTTTTAAAGCAAGTTACTGATTTTAGTTTTCGACCTGAATGAGAAAGTGGAGAGATCATGACAGAAAAAACAGATTACTGTAGTCAAACTGAGACCCAGCTGAGGACTCCAATCTCAACACTTTCTTCTAATCAGCTGAAGAGGACTTCCAGATGAAATTCATTTGAACATAACATGAAGCACATTTTTTCTAACAATAGATACTTCTTGTAGTTGATTACAATTAAAGCAATTGTGTCAACACAATAAGGAGTATCAATTTATCCTTTCATTAGCAGTACAAGAACATTTTCCTTTTTTTTTTTTTTTTTTTTTT
>Ga0181612_130736_pt1 | contig 10380 bp, 6 predicted proteins | sample HoacroProtozoa21_FD_119630 | JGI IMG/M metagenome (GOLD analysis project Ga0181612, IMG submission 119630) | Hoatzin crop microbial communities from Cojedes, Venezuel. Combined Assembly of Gp0051906, Gp0051904, Gp0051908 | reverse complement strand
TTTGGTGGGCACCTGGCATTTATCCAGACCAAACCAAAACAACACCCTACTGTTGCTCCACTGAAATCAGGACTACAATGAGTTGCTGAAAATAGAAGGCCTGAATGTCTGAAATTGGAGGCAGGATGACAAGCTCGGCACAGCTCTGTCAGGTCTAGCTGAACAGAATATGTTTCCAGAATCTGGAAAACTGTTTAAAGCTGCTAAGATGGTATAAACTGTAAACTGACTAGACAGCTACAAACACTAATTTCTACTTAAAAGAACACAAACTTCTAAGCAGGGAGGCTTGCTGAATTAAGATAAGTAGGGTCATTAGTGACTGCTTATCCCACATGATCTTGATGCAGCAGCTCTTTGTCTTAACTACATGCAGCTTGTGGGAGAATTACTTTTCCATCTGTACTCTGTTATCCTAAATTCAAATGTAGTGTTGAATCCTCTTGAACTGCTATCACAATTGCAGCCTCATCCTGTGCAAAAGGTCCCATAGACCTTAGCAGCTGCTTTGTTTGACCCTTCTAATGAATGCACTGAATTCTGCTAGTACACAGTGGAGTAACTGAACTCAGAGGAGTAGAATACTCTGCATTTACAGCAGTGTAGGGGTATGGGTCCTTGGTGTGTGTGTCTGTACTGCTGTTCAAGCAGAATGGCAGTCTTCTGATTAAACAGACGGATAATTGAAATAACTGCTCAGGGAAATTGCTCCCCCTGCCCCATGCAGGCACTCAGTTTCTTTGTTTAAATAGTACATATTTCACATTTCAGTCATAGAAAACAGGCAATTGAAAAGAGTTGCATGTTTTCTGAATCTATGTTCTTATCTGCTGGTGGCTTCTAACAGTCCATAGCCATAGCACAACTTCCTATTACCTTACACCTCTGAATTATGATTATTTTTTTTAGCTGCTAATTTGACAGCCCATTGGAATACTATTTGAAAATACCCAGATATTTTTAATGAAATATTTTTAGTCATAGATGCTATGGGGACACTTGGCACAATATATCCTGCTTTTAGAAGACAAATTTGCATTTTTACAGGAGCAGCTAGTATGACAGAACAATTTTTGCTGCAGCGAAGGTGCTATTAGTAATGTGCTTAAATCAATATCATTTATCTTTAACTTTCTAAGCACAGCTAGTTTGCAGACCTTGGGAAGAAAAGGCAGTAATTGGTAAGCAGTGTGAAGTCTGCTGCTTTCTGTCTCTGTGATTCTTACTAGCTCCAGTAAGAATACTGCACCTTAATTTCTTGTTCACAGAATCACAGAATGGTAGGGGATGGAAGGGACCTCTATGGGTCATCTAGTCCAACTCCCTGCCGAAGCAGGGTCACCTACAGCAGGCTGTACAGGACCTTGTCCAGGCGTGTCTTGAATATCTCCAGAGAAGGAGAATCTACACCCTCTCTGGGCAACATGTTCCAGTGCTTTAGGCTAGCTATGCTTGATTCTGAATGGCATGAAATTTTAAAACTCTATCCTGTCCTCTGGAATTATAACTGAGATGTGTTCTTTCCAGTTGTGAGACTTAAAAACTCCAAATATCACTATATATTACAGATCTAATTATCTTCGCTCCTTTGTGACTCCAAGGAATAAAATGAACCTCGTCTCTGAAAGTTTAAGACTGTTGACTTCCTCTCTTCCCCATTTAGGACCACTTATATTTGCTTATTTGATGGATTTTTAAAATTTAGCATTTAACTTTCTGTTCTCCATTTAACAAGTGTTTAAATAGCGCAGAGACTGTCTCCTTAAACATTACTTTGTTGCTTTCCCAGCTTCTGGTTCCCAGCTTGTAAGTAACAGCCACAGCCAGGTTCTAGGCCTTCAATTTATAAAATAAACTTGATATAGGAGAAAAAAAATCTTTTTAAAACATATTACGTGCACCCAGAATTAGGAAAGAAAAAGCATCACAATATGCTATTCTGAAGCACTCTGAATATTCAGATAATGTTGTTCTTCACCAAATCTCTAGCAGACTTTGAAGTGTGACATTGCAACACAACAGACTTTGGACAGTAATGATGAAAGGATGGGTCTGAAATCCATCTGGTGACAGCTTGACTATCATAAACAACCTGTACAAATTGCCCTATCTCACCCTAGGGACTATAAACTCAGTTCTTAGGAGTAGAAAGAAGCTATAATGAAGTTGGGTAAGAGAAAAGATAACTCCATCCTGCTTTGGGAAAAGCAAAGACAAGAACAAGACTGCAGTAAGATATTGCATTTGGGATTCTGGTATATATATAAATACATCTATTTATATACATCTCTTTTCTAAGAGACCATTTTACTAAAACTCTTCTCTACAGGTACATCGAACTTCATTTTGCAAGCCTTGTGGACCATAATAAAAAGACCTTGTTCCACGTTACTGTGTAAAAGTTAATGACTGAATAACAAGTTCACATTAAATAGTCACCAAAATGTGTTTGTTGTCAAGCTGTAAATGAATTATGCTAATACAAAAGACTAGCCAACTCTTAGAGAATAAAACCAGAAAATAGTGAAAACTTCTTATTCAAGTGAGCTGTCATGATCCATTTCAGAGCAGAGCTGCAGTTCAGGGAACAGGGTATGTGCTAACTCAGATGAAAACAGGCCAGTATGTACAGGTGGAAAAAACAAACAGTGAAGTGCCAATAAAATATAAATGAAGTTCTGGTTAGAATTAATTAGAAGCTAATTAGTCTTCTCCTTGATAGCTTTCTACACCTAACAGTTCCTGGCTACCTAACAGGATCTTCCTTAATATTTATCTGAGTTCTGCTGACAAGTCATGGTGTTTTTAAAAATTGCTTTGCCTACGTACTGGAAGAACCTGTGGTTCTGAAGTCACATCTACACTGTCCATTGGGGTACAGTGGAGGGATTCCCAAGCTGCTCTGGGGAATCTGTCAGCGCAGATTCCAGAAGCAGTTGCTGCAGGTCTGGAAGCAGCATCAAAAAACGTTTGCAGTGCCACTCTGCAGGTCCTGGTGAGCCAGATAGAGAGGGGCCATCTCGGCACCTGCAGAGGCCTTGCAAATGAAGCTTGTCTTGTCAGAATCTCTTTTACAAATGGCCATATGTGAAGGCGTGTGAAATGAGTTACACTTGAAAGTGCCCTTGCTCTTCGGTGGGGCTTCTGCTTTCCAATGCATATTGCCCCAAACTAGTTTTTAATAGGAGAGGTTGCCAAGGGAAACAATTATTCTTAACAGATCTTTGTAGGAATAAGAGCAGCAATTTAGAACCTGTCAGTTCTTATCTTATTTTTTTTTTCCCCTTTCTTTTTTTTTAGAGTCTGACAAGTTATGATGTCTGTAGCATACTCCTAGGAACATCCACGATGCTTGTGTGGCTTGGAGTCATTCGCTACCTAGGTTTCTTTCAGAAGTATAATGTAAGGATCTCCTGGGATCTTCGTGCTGTTGGTATTTATTCTGTTTGTTGCTATAAGAGGCCTGGAAGAAATGCCTGGTTGAATTCTAACTGTTCGCATTGCTTTGTGCAGCTTCTCATCCTAACGCTGCGAGCAGCATTACCCAACGTCATGAGGTTCTGCTGCTGTGCTGCTATGATCTACCTGGGCTATTGTTTCTGTGGATGGATTGTACTGGGACCTTATCATGTGAAGGTAATATACTTAACATGAAAAAAGACAACTTGAATAACAGAATGGATTCCAAACAAATGAGAGATTCCTACTTTTGTCTTCTAAGTTTCCATGTCAAGGCTTCCCTTAAAATAAAAATAGTGCATCTTCAGCATGATGCTGCTCTGTATGAGGAGCCTGACTTCCATGACTCAGTCGGACTTTCCTCGAGTTATGAAAGCTCTGAGTCAGAAGTAGAAGCTGCCGTGACTCCCAATCACATGCTGGTATTTTGAGAAATAATTTTCATCTTGCAGAACACCGGTGTCAGACTAAAGCTTTGGAGACTTTATCCTTTTCCCTTTTAAAAGTGAAATTGGCATATCTGAATTGAATGTGTATGTGTACAGGGAGTGACAACCTTTTGCTCATTCCTCAAATGTTTTACTGTTTGCATGTTGTCATACCCTGGGTGTACAAAGAGATCCAAGGCAGTCAGTCATCAGCTGTGGATCTTCTTCATGTTATGTACAGTCTTTGGATCCAAATAAAGCGGCGACGGATGTCCTTGTCTTCTTCCCCCCTCTCTAGTTTCGCTCTCTGAACACGGTTTCCGAATGCCTTTTTTCATTGATCAATGGAGATGACATGTTTGCCACCTTTGCAAAAATGCAGCAGAAAAGTTACTTGGTTTGGTTATTCAGTAGGATCTACCTCTACTCCTTCATCAGTCTGTTCATCTATATGGTGCTGAGTCTCTTCATTGCACTCATTACAGATACGTATGAAACTGTCAAGGTGAGCATGGACTCTTCGTTTGGAATAAAAATGCAAGATTGGTGCTATCAAGGCTCTCATCTCCCTCAATATTTTGACTTGCAGTGCATGCCAATTTAAAGAATAAATACAGTGGCTACTTTTGAGGGTGTAGGGTGATGACAAGAGGTTTTAATCCCTCCCTATGTAATTTTTCTTACAAGCCTGTCTGATTTCCTGCTCCAACAGATGATAAATACCTGCTAAAAAGCAGTAATTTCATATTCGGTTCTGTGAACCTTCTAATTTCAGACTTGAGCAATATCTTAAAAGTAGTCTGGGGAGGATTTGGGTTATGGTATGTTTTATCCTTTTTAAAGGTTTAAATAAATATCAATTTATAGCACTACCAAGATGCTTTACAAGATGGCTTTCCAGAGACAGAACTTCAGAGATTTATATCACAGTGCAAAGACTTACCAAGCTCTGGCAGGTACCGGTTAGAGGAGGAGAGTTCTGCATCTCTCTTCTGTTGTTGTAAAGGTACGTACCTACATTAAAATCATACATCAAGGTATATGCAAAAGCAACACACCACAAAATGTCCCTGGTATAATGTTTATGAAGAGTACTTAAATTTTTCGGGGTGGAGAGGAAAAAAATACCTCACAAAAATTGCAAATTATTTCTAGTGCTCTAGAATGGAGCACTTTACCGAAATGTCTGCAGCCAACAAACTCCTTAGGAGAGGTAAGGCAACTTTTAAATTAAGAATCGCTTAACATATGAAAAATAGTACAGCAAGTTAGATAATATATACAATAACTTGGGAACCCCATATGTGTAATATTCAAGCATTAACATTTCCTGTACTCACTGCAATAGGCAGGACCTACAGAACTCATTCAGTGTCTTCTCATCCACTTTTTAATGGTACAGTAAGGTGTCCTAACTTAAATAGTAGCAGGCCTGAAACATAGGGAGAAAATCAGCTTGCCAAGGTTTTAAGACAGCATGCAGTTTGAGGTACTATCACAGCGCCTGGAAAAGTATTGCCTAACTTCCACTATGGAGAGCTCAATGCTTCAGTTATTTGGGGTTTTGTTTCTTCAGGAATACCAATTGCAGGATACGTGGTTTATATTTAACCTGGCTGGCAGCAACTCTGAGTCTCGCTTGCTGAAGGCTCCCTTGGTGGGGGAGTCTTTAAATATTTGCAGCTTGATTAAAAAGATCAAAGGCATTTGCAGGTCCTTGGCATTGGGCTTTTCTGGCATGCTATATTGTTATATGCCAGGCAGAATATATTTCCGAGGGGGAGGAGATGGAGACATATTTTGGAGCAGGGAGAGAACAGAGCCTGCAGTGAGCCAGTCCAGAGCGGAGAGCTGCTGTTCTGACCGAGTGCCTTACTGCAGATGAAAGTATGGGCTGAAGCAGAGCAGGGCATCTTGCTCCTGGGTAAAGGGCACGGAAATGTTAATATTTCCTTCTCTGCACACACTTCTCAGTTTAACAAGGCAAGAAACCCAGCGCGAGGTGGGACAGGGTGGGGATGTAATACTTTTCCACCGATCGCGAGGTGAGGATCAGGATTCCAGAAGAGCATTTGAAAAGGAAAACTTGGTTACTCTCAAGCAGCATGTTCTTCAGGAGCATTGGGCAGCCAGCAGCACCCTGGGCTCGAACGGAGCTGTAGGTGTTTCAATGCCTCGTTTCAGAGCCTTGTTTCCTAAACGGATTACCTGCTCTTTAGTGATTTTTGTCCTGGTGCCAAAAGTCTTGGTCCATGTGCATGCCTAATAATATGCATGTTAGTGGTACAGACTTTTTTTTTTTTTAATTTGGAAATAGTGTGTTTCTTTCTCTAGAAACTAGACCAGTAGCTGACTTTGCAGTTGCCTGTAAATACTGGACATTGCTCCTTTAGCTCTGTTGTGTGGCCATCTGGTTTTACTTTGAAACAAATGATCTGTAGGAAGAAGTATCTTGAGCGGGATGTTGCGTTATCAGTTCTATGGCTTCCGCTCCTTAAATAGTCATACAGTCCGGCAGGACACACAAGGCTTCTCTTAATTCTTTCACATATTCAAAATGTTTTATGGTCGTTCATAGCAGTTTCTTATCAGTGTATGTCAAATTAGTAATTAAATAGTTCAGATACATTTTTAAGGCTGCTTGTGCAATGAAACTGTTAGTTTGATGCGTGCACCTGACAACATTTCCACCCTTTCTTGTACAGGTTCTGGTGAACATATTTAATGGATTGTGGGAGTGTATCATGGAGGCTTTAAAGCAGCACACATTGTAAGAACCGGAGAATGGAGCTGGTGGAAAACCTTTTACCTAAAGCCTGAATTTGCTTGTCTCAAAAAACAGCGTAAGTCTGTGGCAGAAGCTTATGATAAACTTACAGTCTTTCTGATTAGGCACTCTCACTGCTAGTTCAGGGGGTTTGGTTTTTTATTAGCTCTATCCTATTTATTTCCTCAGTTAAATTGCGCTAGAATGCAAAGGGCATTAAAAAGCTGTCTGTGTTCAGAGACTTGGCTGGATTATGCAAGTAGACTAGAAATGCAGTAACTTTCAACTATAAATAGAAAGAGTGCTGGACAACTGCAACTTTGAACACCAGCCTAGCCCTCAGTACCGCAGGCATTAGCTAGCTATGGCTGACTCCTCACTAAGTGAACGAGAGCTCACTCTAGAGCCCTCAGCATTTTTTGTTTATCTGCAGTCATAGTAAAAATAAACTAAACCTATGAAATTCTGTGTAATTTGTTTCTGGAGACATTACAGTGAATTGATGCACAAGCCATTGAAATATAACTGAGAGCATAAACTAAATATTTCTATAACATAAGTACCAGTTGATGTAAGTGGCAGTCTCTTCTTGGAGAGGGCAGGGATATGCCAGGCCAGAAGTGAAGTTTGAGGGATGAGTTGAGTGGAGAAATGTCCATGTTCTCTCATATCCAACACTGGGTAGGATCAGTTATGGTCTCCAGCTTCGCAGTGTGCTGACCTTATGTTTGTAACAGAAAAGTCAGACAAAACCACTTTCAAAATACCTATTTTTTTTACTTGAAATCTTTCTCTGGTACGTAAGTCTGTAAACCTGAAGCCTAAACTAAGTTAAATACACAGAAGATATGTTTATGAGAATCATATCTGTCCACGCTTTAGACTACTGACCCAATAACCCTGTACTGTCAGTGGCTGGCTGAAACATTAGGTCTTGTAAAAGTTCAGTTTTGACAACTTAGTTTATATACTTTGTTGATTGTGATGGCATTTCATGGATGCCTTATTTTCTATAGTCTGTACACTCTGGGAGCAGGATAGAAAACCAAAGGGAAGCATAATTTAGATAATTTGCATTTGTGAGCAACATTCCTGTAGCTGTGTGTGACGATGTATAATGCTGTGCACAGAGGTGGTGGACACTATACATGTTCTGTCTGAATGTTTACACATTGTAAATGTGCTCCAATAAACACTTCCAGCTGCAGTAAGTACTGGGCGTGTCTGTATTCATCTTGCAAGTAAATATGTTGCCAGGTTAATACAGGAGCTTTCTTTTTTTTTTTTTTTTTAAATAGCAATATGTGATTTCTGGCATGAAACAGTGTGTGGAGTGTGTGAACTTGCATTTCCTGTAGTCAAGACAATTCCTGTGGCCCCTGGTGAGGACCTGTTCCCAGATGATCCTGTTTAACAGCATTTCAGAGTTTGCCATAGAAACAAATAAGCAGTTATTAAACCTTACACTAAAAATGCTCCTGTGCATTACATGAAGTTCAAATTCAGCAAAGGCAAACCAAATGCAAGGCGTAGGCGGAACAGATTAGTGACAGTATCTCAAAGTTTCCTGTGTTGAGGTCCTTGTCTTCCACCAGTCACCTAAGATCGAAGACTTTTGAAGCTTTTCAAGGAGATTCAAGGCAATCTTGCCTGGAAGAGCAAATAGTCAGTGACCATGTTTTATGCTGACACAGTGAAGTCCTTACGGATCTTTGACAACGCACAATATATAATGTGCGCATCAGTATCATACAAAATAGTTTGTGTAAGGAATTCTGACAAGGATGGCAAGCACTTTAAGATCACTGAAATGCAGAAGGATGACTGCTTAGCAAGGCTTTTTCATACAGAGTTAAGAGAAAGCTAAGATTAATAATTTGCTCAAGATGCAGGTGCGTTTTGTAAACAGCTATGGAATACTTTGTTTGACAGTACAGTTATAAGGCAAGTAGTAGTCCGATTTCATTTAGAAAAGGGGCAGAGCATATGCTTCATCACTGTTAACTTATGAGATTGGCAACAAACTTCAACGAAATTTGTAAGAGCTCTAAAATAGCAAATTCTTGCAAACTTTGCTAGCAGCAGGGAGAAATCGTGTTAACGGAAGCCCGCAGTATGAGCATAAGACATGGAAAGCTACCATGGGTGACCCCAAGGCAGAAAAAGATACTGTATATAGATTCTTTCAATTCCTAATAGGAGAAATCTTCCACTGAAGACTGCTTTCTGTTGCCTGAAGGGCAAACTTCTCTGTGAAGCTTGTTTTGCAGTGCAGTCCCTGTTAGACTCTTTAAGTAATGGCCTGTGCTTGTGCTACAGCTAAAAAGTCAACCAACTGAGACGCAGAAATGCAGTGGAAAGCCACGCTCTGTTCCTTCATCTGGACTACACAGCTTTCCATTTAGCATTGCTGCAGTTGCGGGGGTTTGGGGGGGAAAGAGTTGATGAAAGGCAGCTTGCCTGCAAGCAGTAATGGGCAGGGTCACAGTCTGAAGCCAGAGAGGGCTATCTAAAAGTAGAAGAAGGATGTGTAAAGCAAAGACTAGGATGGGGTGGGAGGAAAAGAAGGGACCACTGCTTATGAAGTTAGCTGAGCGGCAATTGCATGTTTCTGGCTATGGGCGCAGACTGTTACGTGGGGAAAGAACAACAGTACCCTGAAAGGTTACTGCCCTACACCTGATCAAAATGTCCAGCTCTGACCAGAAAAATAAATGCTGTTTGTATTGCATATCTGATACCTATATTTTGTTTTTTAAGAAAACAGACACTCAAATATGTACTGTTTGCTTTGGTAGTGCTGCTGGCCATCTGAGTGCTTGCTGTTCACATTTCTGACCTGCTTGGTCCTTGGTGTTCAGGATCTTCATCTGCTGAAGTATACAGCTTGCCTGAGAAGCAGCTCAGGCAGCCCACTGGCTGCTTTTGAGATGAAGTGCAGCTCTGCCAGTATACCTGTGCTGTGGCTGCTGCTGGTGTATGTGGTGAGGCTTTTAAGTCTCATTTTGTGTCAATATATGATATGCTGGTTATGGCCTTGCAGAGCCCGGAAGTGTGGCAATGGTCTGATTCTGAAAAACTCCTTGTGACTTCAACAGTATCAGCGGCCTCAACAGTATCAGCAGAGCTAGTAACGCCCGTAAAGCTGCATCCTGGAGACATCGGTATCTTCACGCCGATGCAATCAAGCAGGCACAGATAGGACTGTAAAATGCAGGTGGGGAGAGCAAAGCAGCAGACAAAGCTGCAGATAACTCGTACTTAAACACGCCATCCAGGAAAACAGGGCCTTCGGTGCTGCCCAAGCAGGTGTGGAGGGGTAACGGGGTTCTCTGTTCTGTTTCTCACGGGGCTCTGGAAAACGCTGCCTGAAAAATACTGGCGGTATTTCCTCACGAAAACAAGTTGCAGGGTGCTAAACCTGGGTAACAGCTGTTTTCACCCCAAGGGTCATTCCAGCGCCAGCGTTTCGCACACGCTCCGGCAGCAAGATCTTCTTCTCAGCAGAGCTCGGACCTCTTGGAAGCCACACGGAGGGGCAGAGGGAAGCGGGGGCCATACTTGTTTCCAAGTCCCAGTTCCCGTGTTGGATCGAAGCGTATTGTCATGGGCAGGCACACAGCGTGCACCCAAGAGAGGAAGAAATCAAATCCAGACATGCTCATACCTTTCCAAGAAAAAATAGATGTGTAAAGGCGCAATTTCTCTCTGGCAGATGGCGGGGGG
>Ga0181612_108410_pt1 | contig 10380 bp, 5 predicted proteins | sample HoacroProtozoa21_FD_119630 | JGI IMG/M metagenome (GOLD analysis project Ga0181612, IMG submission 119630) | Hoatzin crop microbial communities from Cojedes, Venezuel. Combined Assembly of Gp0051906, Gp0051904, Gp0051908 | reverse complement strand
TTTGCTGTCCTGTTAAACTGTCTTTATCCCAACCCATGAGTTTTACCTTTTTCTTCCGATTCTGCTCCTAATCCCACTGGAGGGGAGGAGTGAGTGAGTGGCCATGTGGTACTTAGTTGCCAGCTGGGGCTAAACCACGACACACATATTTCAGTAAATCATTGTTTTAACTCCTCAGCATGTGGCAGCATGAAGTTATTTACAATGTCATATTCATTCTGTACTGTATTAAGTAATTTGTTCTTAAGTTTGCAATAAAAAACCCTACTATTAGATAATTATACCAGATGGAAGAGTTAATAAGAAAAATCAGGCTGTCTGTTTATTCCAGTTCTTCAGGATCTCTTCAGCTGCATCTAGAGTGCTGTCTTTCTGCAAAACAAGGAATATCACTATTACTGCAAGTACAGAGTTCTTGAAAAGAGAGTAGCAGTCATGATTATATCATCCCAAATCAATATTCAGCAGTTTCAGGTGTATCTTGTAAATACCTGTCAGTCAGTTTTTCATTAACAGTTACAGCTACAAATCTAGACTACACAAAGAATTCCCTGCAAATATTTATTAGGTATATTTAAAAGATAACATATATTTAAAAGATAACATATTTTGTCAGCATTCATACTATTAAATTTAATGAAAGCAATACTTCTTATATAAATGCCTGACATTTATGCAGTGATGTACTTGGCAGCTCTATATTGGAGACATGCTACCATAGTTTCCTAATACTCATATGTACAGCTGGGATTTTTAAATCTCCATGCAACCAAGTTATGTTGTGAACTACTTAAACATAATCCCTCTAAATATGGGTAATGTATCCACTGGCCATTTGTGTGGCTTGGCTACAACCTGGTGAGTCATACAAGTAGTCTTTAACTTGACATGATTAGCGCTGTTCATCCTGGGCAAGCCACATTCACAACCAGCAAGTTTTGTCGTGGTTGTTACTGGCTCAATTTGTATCGTAGTCTTTATACCTCATCAGAAGAGCTAAGTAACACAAGCGGAAACTCCCCTTCATTACTGGTTCAAGCTAAGGCTCCCATCTTTCAACCAGAACAGTTAAGCAGTTGCACATGTTCCATTATGCTGACTCTTACAGAACAACTGGGAAACACCTTAGGGCTGCAGGCTTATCAAAGCTTATGTACCTGTCCCCAAAGTCTTTCAGTCTTTTCAAGAACAGATTCAAAAGGATAAAGAATACGTGAAAAGGAGGTGCTCACAAAATTGCAAAAGTTGGCCAATTCACAAAAAACATGCAAGGTAACTTCCTGTGTCTTTGTTTTCTTTTGTAATTTGAAGCTCACGTGAAACCCTATGTATTTTCAGGCAAGTGAGCTAAACTTGAATGTGACCTCTTCACTGTTTTCGCTGTTGGAAACTGAATGGGCACGGGGTATACCACTCTACTACACAATTATTCTCTGCTCTGGATTACAGAATTCACCTTATCTGATAGTGTACCGGTGTCATTCTTTTTCACTGTCATCACTGGTCAAGAATGTTTTTAAAAATCAATAGAGTAAGCTAAAAAAGGTCTACCCACCCAGCTGTTTTCTGCCAGTTGCCCTTCTGAGCCATGCCACCCACATTTATGGTTTCAAGTCCCTCAGCAAAAAGACAGCTGAAGCTACTTTGTGCTGAATTTTACATCAACCTAACTTCCTGTTCCTAAAACCATCCAACTCAGCAGATCCTGGACAAAATGTAACAATCAGTCTCTTGCAGATTTCTTTACTGCATTGATTTTTAGGAGTCTTAAGTCTTCCCAGAACATAAATTTACCTTAATGAAACAAAAACGTATATATTTTTCAAACTGCCTTTTTGTCTCAGGACCACAGAATGCTGAAAGAGGAATTGCTGACAGCTTCTGAAACAAAAACCACAAATATTATTTGCTTATTTTATATATAACAAATCTGTTTTAGGCATGATAATTTTACTATTCCACTTCTAGAACTCTCCCTTCCAACATGTGAGGGAAAGACAAAGTTCAGTTTTGTATGTACTAGCTAGGCTTAACTAAATTCAAATTACTTTTCTTAGGCAAAACACTTCAAAGGTACTTTTGTACAACTAGCATTTAAGCATGCTGAAAGAAAAGTGCTGGGACGTAACACAAACCCACAGGGTACATTTCAGCATATTTAGCAGTATTTTAGCCACAACATTATCAGCAGTTACTACAAATACCAAATAATATTTTGAATGGAATATCTCTACTACGTTATTTACTAAGTACGGTTGCATTGCTCTTGCTTTCAATAGAAAAGCATTTCTAAAACTGGAGTATGACTGAGACACCTTACCTTAGATGTTACCATCCATTTGACAAATTTATAATCATAAGGTTGTTTCTCATCTACATCAGAGAGATCCACATCTAAAAAAATTAGATTTAAAACAAACATGTAAGATTTTCCAGACTCCATTGGGAAGGTATTCATTAATGGCACTTTATTACAGTTAAGAATAAAGATGTATGCTTTCATTTTCAAATATAAGTAAAAAATTATACTATAATAATTAAAATAGGCCAACAGACTGAACCTTTCAGTTCTGACCTGACCACTTGCTTTCCATTCAAAGCAAATTCAGACACGTAGCTTGGAAGACAGACATGCAGTACTCCAAGAAGTCCTGAAGTCTGGGTGATTGAGGAATCAGAGCTGTGGAAGGCACTGAAGAGTGTATTTATTGCATAGACAGCAATAATCACTGCAACTGCAGTTTTCTCATCTGTGAAACTGGGGTATCTGAAACTTTCTGACACATGGTAGCACTGCGAGGTCCAGCTGTGTTTAAACATTTCGATGTGAATGGCAAGTGCCATTAGGACTAGTTAGTGAAAAATGTGGAACTAGAAAATGTTCTCCTGTGGGAATTCTTCCTCCAAAGTTACCATAACCTGAATTTCCACAAGGTTTTATAAATTTTGGTAGCATTTTACAGTGTTTAGAAATCAGAATGCCTCAAAGCGCCTTCAGGGTATGACTTCAGATTAAGAAAAACAAACAAACAAAACAGAAAGGGGAAAGTACAAAATGTACAAACTCAGGATACTGAGCCAGGTGCTTGGCTCTTGAACTTTTTCATAATCACAGGTCTTTTCAAAATAGAAATTTTTATTCACCTCCTTTATCCTCCCTAAAACCTTGCCAAAGCTTTGCAAAGCACGGACAGTAGTTCGGATCACAAACAAAGGCTCTGCTGAAGCTTATAAAATATACCTCCCAGGCTAAGGTCCAACAGCAAATTTCAGTCCCAGTCAGTACTTCTGACAACGTTATGCAAACGTGAAATGAGAATATAGTTTAAAATGAAAGTTGCATTTTCAGATTAACTATAATATTTGCTTTCCACACCCTTTTTAATAAACTTTATACTAACTTAATGTAGAAACATCAACAATCATAAAGTATCCTCCATCTGGAATGACAGGCTTTAGTCCAGCTTCTTGAAGTAGCTGAGCCATCCGATCACGCTTGCTTTCCAGCTCTCGAGACAGCGAGTAAAAATAGCAGTCTGGGTTATCCATGCGTTTATAGTCTATCCAAAATGCTTGTGCCAAGGCCTCCTGGAAACATAATAAATGTTTAAAGTACTCATGGACACTCAGTAAACTCACAGACACTCACACTTCCTACTGAAATCACGTGGATTTTTCTTCGATTCTGGCCCTTGTTAAGCAAATCTGCACATACAGATTACACAAACTACATCCAGGTGTGTAATCTGTTTGTTACTTTGTGCTGTGGCAACACCCAAAGCACCCAATCATTTGCTAGGCACTAATCAGATACAGAAGTCACAGTCCTTCACATAACGGTTTACAATCTAAACTGAAGCTAAGTTTAAATTATTGATAATAATGTATCATAGAATACTAGAAACTAGTAGACAGAGATAATGCTCAGTAAAACAAGACCTTACTGCACGAACTTTTATTTGTATTTGCTAGGAAGCCAATAAGATTGTTATGTTTTAATGCAAGAAGCAGCAGTTTGTAGGTGAAAGAAGAAAGAATCTACAAAACTGTTTTTTAAATGTCTGGTGAGCTGATCAAATTTGTCTCCTCTTCTTGCACCCCAGAATATATATTTTGATAACTAAAAATTCATTGTTGTGATTATTGTTTTATTACAGCGAGGCCTACAGTTTTCCTACACCAGAAAATAACCTCCTCTGCCCCATCTGTACCTACCTGTAATGGAGTTGGGCAAGTATACAGTGTATTTTGGTGAACAACTTGCAAATGCTTAATCAGGTTCTGGGGGCCAATAGACCAACCAAGCTAAGGGAAGAAAGCATGCATATGTTATACTTACAGCAGTGGTGGTACTAAAAATTAACTAAGAATTAAAATTAGCCAATGTATTAAGTTTTTCTGTTTTTAGAATTGGCAGTGAATTTGTTTTGATAAAGAATTAAGAAAAGAGCTGGTTTACACAAAGTTTGCTGAACAATGCTATTAAAAAATTCTAGATTTGAGAAAACAGGTACAGTTTCAATTATGTCTATCTCTCGTAGGGTATTGAGCAAACTTTTAATTCTTCATATAACAAGGGTTAGAAATCAAACTGAGCATTTATTAGGAACGTTATTCCATTTGTTTTAGAATCTTTCCATCTCATAAGCTCCTGTGTCAAAGGTGGTTTGAGCATAAAACAAAAGCTGACTGCTGAATCATATATGTCATGGTTCTGTTTGAACACAGGTGATGAAGAAGAAAGAATTTAGTTGCCAAATGGTTAAATATTTTTGTTTACTTTCTGATACATACTTTAAAGTCAAGCAAAATATTATTATTAAATATTTTACAGAAATATAAACCATTCCAAAACATACCATTATCAGAATCTGAAAATATCACCACAAAACAGGAAAGTTAAAATAAGATAATATCCATGTCTTCTCCAAGAATCTTGACCGGTTTTGAACACATCATACTGTGTTTATTTTTTTAGTATTGTTTTCTCTCAAGAGTATATTAATGGAGAGACAAGAAGAGAAATCATACATGGGTGTTCAAGATACGTAATTGCTCCAACTGAATGCTATCTTCATGTTTTGGAGACACAGAGATTTGCCAGAAGCTTTCAAAAGACAGGTCATCAAAACAGAGAATTTTTTAGTCTAATAAATGCATTCTGTTACTTGTATAACTGAACTCTTTAATATTGATTCTTCTTACCTTCCAGCCAGTTACACTGTATGTTTTTCCAGCACTTCCTATAGTTATTGTTCTTTCCCACATACCTGGCAACATAGCTGTATATAAAATAAAATTAATTGGGTACAGGTGCACTCACATATTCCACGTAGTTAGAAAAACTGTACTGCCCCTAGCTCAGAGCTATGCATTGATACCTCACTGCAGCATATTAAGCAAGCAATTAGAATATTCTAAAATTATAGCAATTGCAACAAATGTGAAAGGATATATGGGCCAATGCTTTTTGGCATGAAAAGAAGGTAGGGATTAATTAAAGGAGAAAGAAGAGGCAGAAATGAGAGGCACAGTTTGTGAAAACTACATGTTAGTTATCCTCAGACAAAATGCTTAATTATTCATAAGAAAGATATCATCTAAGAAGCGACTACCCATTCATCTCAAGACAGCATTATTTCTGATGGCTGATAGTAGCACCATACACAACATTAACGCAGGCACTGCAAGCCATTTTAATAGAATTGTCCAGTTCAATGTCCATATGTCTCAGACATCAGAAAAAGAAAAGAATTACTAAAACTTCTAACCTGGAACCAAACACCATAAGAATCGGAAAACCAACGGAGTACAGAAATTATGTTTTGTTATATAATTTGAACAGGCCTGGGACTGACTGACAATAGCAGCTAGCTAAGGATGTCTGCAAAGATTCAGGGACGCATGGAGGCCTATCTCTGTCTCTGTGTTTGTATCTGGTAGGAGACCAAAATCCTTTGTTTCCTTTCCAAGGAGATGACAGAGCAAAGGTCTCTTCCTGTAGTTTGCAAATTTTTTCTGTACACTGCTTAAGAGGAGCTCTGTTTGGACTCTTTAACTTCATACATTTTCAACAGAAATAGATAAATCAAGACATATAGTTCATACCAATGAATCTGTCAATTGTTAAGTCCCCTCTCTAGGGAGACCAACGAACAAAAATTTTCCAAATAAAGCCACTCAATTTCATAAAGAGGTTTTTGCAGCAGTTATCTGCATTAGACATGGTATAAGTCTTTGCAGTTACTTGAAAACACATGTTCTATTTTTTTGAGCACACTTGCCAAGAACAGAAACCAAACAGCAGGAAAGAAACTCCTATTTCTGTTGGCCCACCCATATTCACCAAACTGCTCTGTGACCTTGAAAACAAATAGGCAGTTTGAACAGATGCATCTTCTAGCCAGCTAGGTCAAGAGTATACATCACTTCCTACTGGCAACCAAGCTAACTCTCACAGACTGCAAAAAGAATTGAATTTCAAGGCTAATGCCCTCTAGTGAGACTGTTTTGCCACATAGTCATAGGAATTCAACCTTGGAGATGGAATGTAACAGCATTTCAAACAATAGCAGCAGCAAAAGGGCACAGGGGAAGAAGTGGCTCCATTGCTTTTACAAGCAACAACTTTTAAATAGAGAGGGAAATCTCTCTGTGCCATATGGCAACATCATTACATGACACCATAACCAAGTCTGACTACAATTTAAAAACTAGCAAAGCGCAAACTAACACATATAATAAGCCTGTTACCAGGGACAGCACACAGCTTGTTGAGAGGCTTGTTCAGTTTTGAGATGCAATCTCTAAATCTGCCAGCGCAACCCTAATCACTACTCAGAGGAGGCCCACGGTTTTATGGAAACGAGATAACGATGAGAAACATGATGAAGTGCTCTACACTACAGAAAACTGCTTCAGTGTTCGCACAAAGACCGTACTAATTTTCTGATCCGTGGCTAGCAACCCCTGTTAAATTGTATTATGGAAACACCATCAGACTCTGTAAATTAATGCAATATCCCTTTTGCATCTCTTACAAAAGGTGTCACTGCATTTGATGGAGTATGTAGAGGTTAATATGGAAATACAAGAGTTTTTAAATAGTGAAATAACACACTTTTTTTTTTGTAATATCTTTTGTAGACTTAAAAAAAAAAAATCTAAGAAACTGAAGTTAAAAACAGCAGATCTTGTTTCTTTTGCTGAAATAATGTTATAGTTCACAGTGTTACCCTGAAGGTTTTATAGTCATTTTAACACTAAAGTTAAAGATGATATCATGCGACCTGTTAGAGAGTATATACCCAAACCTAGCTGGCTAAATGTCCCGGCTTTAACTTGCACTATCATTACACATTATTTCTACATTCTATACTAAACTACAGAATGCCTTTTGTTCCACTGCAAATGTTTTGGTTTGAAGCATTAAAATGACAATACTGATACTAACAAACAATAGAGTTACTGTGCCTTAAGAATTCACCACCTGTTCACTAAAACAAAGTGTAACTGACAACGCAAGTGTTTGGACCTGCTGCCATTGCAAAGGCACCCTACACCACCCACAGAGATTTTGGTTCCGAGGACAGCTATTTGCACGAACCACCTGCTAAGCCCATGAAGAAAGCTTTAATTTAACTCATTTTACTTTGCAATTGGGACAGACAAGCTACACATGATCAGCTGATGTGGTAACTTGTTACAATGTACTGACTCAGATTACTATCACATGAATGCACCCAAGATATTCCCCTTCTTCCATGTCTGAAGGTCTTTGAGAAGCTATCGTTATGAAGGCACCACAACAGCCATGAAATCAGGCCACTTTCAAAACAGACTCATAGCCTATGCATGGCCAATACAATCCACATACTGCAGCTGTATGATCAGCAACTGTGTACCTGAGCTAGTAAGTACTGGAAGGACATTTAATTTCCTTTTTATTATTTATAAGATTTAGGTTTTAAAATTATGTAGACCCCACTAATGGAAAGTTTCTTTTATTGCCACTCTACATCCATAGAATCAAAGCATAGAAGCAAAGTTTTCAGCATTTAACCAGTGGTAAAGCCAGGGGAAAAGCTAAGCTTTTTCATGTCTAAGTTATGTCTCTTGATCTCATTGTTTATCTCAACTAGATGTGTCTATTGCACACGAATGAAATGTGCCTTCATTTTTACAGTAAGTACATCCTAACAGACAGTTCATGCAAGATGCTACCATCAGAAACAAAACATCCGCACATATAAGAAGGAAGTTTTGGACATTAGCCACTCAAATACATCAGCAAAGCCAAACCAAGATCACCACACTAGAAACTTTTACATAAATGCTTAACTGTAGCATTATAGGACTTCAGAAGGAGTTCAGATACCTGTACTAGATTCACTTGTTCTGAGACAGTAGGACTGATTCCACTAACTTCAGTGAAACTTCAATCAAGAAGTAAAACAAGAGGGACAGGGACATAACACTGTATTTGGTTTTCTTGTTTGTTCTTGCAATAGTGCTTTACCCCTGCAGCAATACTGCCTGAAGACTTCAGCATGCTTTCACGCTGCCCATGCAGCACCTTACTTCACTGAATTCAATGCCCATTATTTAACAGTCTCTGCACTCTCAAGGGACAGTGTTCATGTACTATCTCCGGACTAACCTTTATACTTTTGCTTTTTGTAAGCAGTGGAGCAAAAATAATTGTGTTCCTCATTATGCATTTCCCTCACTGATTATCTCTACAATGCTTTAGAAGGAAGTTTTAATCACTGTTCCTTCTATTAGTTCTTCAGCAAAGCACATTCCAATATACATACACAAACAGCAATTGTACTTGTCATGGCCAACAAAGTAACTGAATAAGGATGGGATTTTCAGATGATCATAACTCATTTATGAGCATCAATCCCACTAGTTTCTACGGCTATCTGCTCCAAAGTCACTTAAGAGCTTTGGAAATTCTATTTGGAATCATTCTTTAAACTTATTTTCAGAAAAGGGAGGTGCTCTCCTCCTTAGAGTTCAAACATTGTAAAATAGTCAAAGCTTGAAGTCTGAGCTCCTTCCAGCAACCACTGTCTCCAAAAAGCACATTTACAATGTCATTCCACAACCACTTCTAAGATGCCACAAAAAATCAGTACCTATTTTAATGTGTTTATTTCCTTTATACACCAGCCATTCATACACCTCATCGCTGATGCACAGGGTATCATGTTTAACACAGAGATCAGCTATTACTTGGAGTTCTTCTTTCGTAAACACCTGGGACACAACAAAGTAAGGGACAATGCATTAATCATAGTATTTAAGGTATACTTTGAAATTACAGTAGTGTTAAAGCAGAACTCTTACCTTGCCTATAGGGTTGTGCGGGGTATTCAGAATAATTGCTTTTGTTTTGGAATTAAATTTATTTGCAAGTTCAGCAGGATCTAAGACCCAATCAGCACTAGATGCAGAGTTTCCATCGTTTTTCTAAAAAAAAAAAAAATTATAAAAAAAATTTATGCATTATTTGAATCTAACACATTACAGCCTAAACAGAGATGCCTAACATCACCTCAGACACTTTCATAACCATACTTGAAAACCTGTCCAATCTGTCCTGCTCTCCTGGGAGAAGGCACTTCTAGGAACAGGCAGGGAGGCTAAGAGCAAGGTAAATTATTATGACAGTGGCTGTCCTCTCCTGGCCACCGCATGTCTTAAAGCCTCCCCAGGAACTGGTTGCCAGGATCTGGTCGCACACATGCTGATTGTAAAAATGTGTAATGCAGGAAGCCCAGTCACATGGCAGGAGAGTTTATGGCCTTCTCGGACACTAGAACAAGCGTGTGCATGCTTGGCTGGAAAGACTGATCACCAATGGAAAGATTCAAGGTCTTTTCCTCTTCCTTGTCCATATGAAAATGGCCAAAGAGTTAAAAATCTGCACCACCAAGGCTCTGGAGTTGCTGTGGTATTACACAAGGACAATAGACGTTTGGGCCAGTTGCTAGAGAGAACAAAGAGCACAGCCACGCTAACTTTCTGACACCTACACATTACAGAGCGCAGGCCAGACCAAGGACAAGGGCATGAAACAGAAAATAACTGGAGGAACCTCATCATTCAAAACGTCCCTACAAGGAGGGCATCCAGAGGAACAGTCTCATAGAATCGCAGAATTATAGAATCATAGGTTGGAAAAGACCTTTTAAGATCACAAAGTCCAACCATCAACCCAACACCAACATGACTACTAAACCATATCCCGAAGTGCCACATCCACACGGTTTTTGACCACCTCCAGGGATGGGGACTCCACCACCTCCCTGGGCAGCCTGTTCCAATGCCTGACCACTCTTTCAGGGAAGACATTTTTCCTAATATCCAATC
>Ga0181612_105797_pt1 | contig 10380 bp, 4 predicted proteins | sample HoacroProtozoa21_FD_119630 | JGI IMG/M metagenome (GOLD analysis project Ga0181612, IMG submission 119630) | Hoatzin crop microbial communities from Cojedes, Venezuel. Combined Assembly of Gp0051906, Gp0051904, Gp0051908 | reverse complement strand
GGATCAAAGGACTCCACTTAGCACAGGAAATATTGAGCACCTCGTCTTTATAGCTGAATCTGATAAAACTTGGGTTATACATTTTCTACTAAGTGAACCGGAGGCAGCTACAAACAGGAGGCTATTGTTTAACCTCTGTGGGAATTTCGGTTGGGTTATTGCATGCTTGATGCGCTACAGAAGAGCAGCCCTTATGCCACATACTGATGTAGGTCTAATGATCTCTTATCTTCACATCCACTGTGGTTACTCCAAAAGCAAAGAAAAATTAAAGCCTTTCAAATGGCTTTGCCTCTTAAAAAACTGCCTCTGGAATTTTGCTTGTTTAGTGGGGTTTTTATGTTTTCTTTCTCTTTTCAGCTTACAAATAAATATATACAGTGCTCTATTTTAACATGTTTCTTGTTCCAAAGGAGTAATGTACTGATTTTGTGTCACACCCTTCAAAAACTTGATCAGAAAACACCGTTTAGACAGAAAAGGTCAGAAGTAAAAATGAAAAGAGAAAAGGTCTTCAGTATCACTGTTACAATAACCCTTAAAAATTAGCTTTTAGTAAACACTGCACTACTCCAGGCCCGTTGCTACTGACACTGCAACTTCAGTTCTTTGCAACAGCTTAATTAAGTGAAAAACACACGTCATATGTGCTGGAGTCAGTCTGAATTCTGTCACCCTTTGGGTTTATGAATTGAAGTAATAAAGAAAAAGGTGACAACCAAACATCCAGAACTCAGAAATAGAAATCCTTTTGTTTGCAGAAAATTGCTGTTCAATAGATAGAGCATTACATGTTTTTCACTGCTGATTGCAGATGAAAAAAAAAAAAGTCTGCTTTTACATTTTTCCCTGGAGACACTGCTGTGTATCCACACTGGTGACTGCGACATAAACTCTCTGCGCTTTTTTTCAGTCAATGGACAGGGATGGTTCTTCCCTGGGTAAGTAAAAACACCTAAAGTCAGGCTCTCCCTCTGACCTTTTCTGGGAGGAGACTGTCTCTATCCATAGATTACACAGAATAATGTTTTCTTTCTCCTTTTAGACATAAGAAGCCTTTCATTATTGTCTCCAGCACATGATTGGGATCAGGAGCCATCTGAAGTGGATCAGCCTTATTCAGAACAGAAATTGTCTCCATCAGTAACAAATTCACTGTAGAAGACATGATTTTCTCTTGCTGCTCCCTCCTTCTTACAGGACATCTGCCACCACTGAAAGATGCCTTCCTGAGTTTATAGTATACTGCATTCTGGATACTTGAAAAGGGTATGGGGAGCCAAACTCAGTCTCAGATAATTTAATGGAGTGTTTCCATTCCCTAACAAAGCTAGACCTGCCTCAGCAGCATCAGAGCAAAGGTGTCTGCAGCAGTGCTCTGACTGTACACAGCATATTCACAAACTCTTTTACTGCCCTAAAGCTCTGATTTTTCACTGTGAAGTAAAGGCTTCCTATGTTTTATGGGCATTAGAGTGGAGCACAGTTTCTAATCAACAATTACAAAAAAGAGAAGCGGGGGAAAGGAAAGATCACGAAAGTCAATTACCGCCAAAAGCTTCCATAGCAACTAAACTGACTACTTCTTTTCTTTTAAGCCTCCTTATAAATGCTGTAAGCACAAAGCACCCAGGCCTCCCTACAGCTCGTTGGTGCCAAGTGGATTAGGCTGGCAGAGACTGTGCTGGTTTAATCCCCTTTAATGCCTTGCACCTTCAGTCTGATGAGCAGCCAGGCCCTTTGGTTCCAGCTCCACACTGAGCTCATCAGCGATAATGGCTTATCGTTGCCATCATTAATAGGAAGCTGCTTTTCCCTGTACTCCAGGCCTTCATCCCGTTTAAGGGAACTGAAGAAAAATACAAGCTTTCACTGAAATTTTCCTACTCCTAACAGCTCAGCTGCAAGTTGCCTAGCAAAGGGTAGTAGTAGCGTTTATGCACATTGCCCCTGAAAAGCGTAAATGAAAACTTGGCAATAAAAGCCCAATTCCCGGCAAGTCCTTGAAGAGTACTTTTCACACAGCAGCAAGATGGCATTCATTCACATCTGAAGTGTATCCCACTGGAATTCAACACCAAGTAGTATTTCACAGACTTTTCTGTACTCAGGGTGGGACAGGTTGGATTATACTTGTGCTCTTGGAAGTAGTGGGAAAGAGGGGATAGGAAGGGTGGGGGTCCCTGGGCTCACCACACAGCGTGGCCTGGCTACACTGCACAAAAGCCGCTTCCACTGCACTTTTTATTCCTATTACTGGGACAGAAGCAGAAATTGCAAATCACAGGAAGTTCAGAAGAAGTACTGGTAAATACTGGACACCTATCCTCTGCCCAGAGGGACAGAGAGCGAAGAAGCATAACACTTAGCCCGTTCTGGGGAAAGGGACAAACTCTGTTTACCACTCAGCTGGACTCCTGCAAACCACCATTTCAAAAGCAGTTCGGTTCACAATTTGTTTGTAGATTTGTATGCCCTAGTATCTATTGGTGTGTTGGAGTACAAGATCCATTGTAACGCATGGTAGCCACCATCACTCCTGCTAGTGGCAAGGTCCTCAACACTTAGCTAACTTTGTGTTTTAGTATGAGAACTGATGACACAAGAGGACAGTCCATGCTCCATGGATGGCAGCAACTGTAGAATAATTTCCACAGGCAAGGCATTAGGAACCCCTTATCCCAAGCTCTGTCTCATAGGACTTCTCTGATGGAGTCCAGCCTGCAGTTGTCCTCCTACTGTCACTATGAGCATGGAGAAGAAGTCATGAAAGCAAAAGTGCAAAACAGGCAGAAGTATCCAAATAAAACCTAGCTGCACAGAGTGGTAATGGGATGAATTTGTCCTCTTATTTTGAGTTGTCCCATCAGTAACATTCAACAAAGCTGTCTCTAACAAGATCTGTAAAAAAGACCTATGGTTACTTGCAAAAGTTATGAGTGATTCAGAAGACAAAAAGACATACTGCATATTTCACGAGAAAAAAATAGCTTTTAAACAGATGAACCGTTCTGCAAGTCATGTTAAGAGACATTTGAATGTCTTAATTCCTTAGCCCTTATTTTTCATTGTCACTGGTGTAATGTCAGCCTTTTCACACACAGATATGGAAAGTAATGTCCCATCATGCTATGAAAAGGAAAGTTTTTTCTTTGATATATGTTATCAGATATCCTTTGGTATTAGTTATTAATGGAAAAGAGTAAATCTTTATTATCGTAAGAGAGACTGAGAACCTCTCTAAGACGTAGAAAATTTTGCAAGCCAAAATCCTGTTCTCTCTTACAACAGTAGCTTCATCACTCTGACGGGGCACGTTTGAGCGCTATGGTTTTAAACAGTGCTGGCATGACAGGGTTATCTAGCAGATGAATATCAGGACTGGTTTTTGTACTTGCTGTCAAAGTCGCTTACTTTTTTTTAACAATCCTCAGAATGACTTTGATAGCAAGCATAACACTCATCCCTAACATTCACCTGCTGGATATTTCTGTACTGCTGGCAGTGTTTAAAATCCCAGAAAACTCTTTGCTATCAGAAATATTACCATGTTGTTTATATATTCGCATAAAATCTTTGCTACAGTATTTACTGATGAAGTCAAACATAAACCAGAAGTTACTTCTTGCCTTTATTGCTTGTAGTTCGCATGTAACTTTGTCCAAATTTAGCCTAAAGTGCCAGAAATAGCACAGAATAGCAGTGTTGTGAATCAGGCACATTATCTTATAGAATGCAGCAGAAGAGAGGAAAGCTTCACTATTAGGATAGATGGAAATATTTTTTCCCCTGTTTAACAAGGTAAAGTCCAGAAAAACACTACAGACTCTGAAAGAGAGAAAGCAGACTGATAAATCAGCAACAAAAAAACGTATGCCAGGAACTGGTCTTCTGGATGCCAAGAGCTGCCAGCTCTGCCTGGGTGATCCCTGCTTGTGTGTGCTGTATTTGGCTGACCGCACAAGACTAATCACAGCTGCTGCTAAAAGCAGTGTGGAAGAAGATGGCTGGCAGGGTACGCGTGGGAGGCAGTGGAGGCCAGGCTGTTTCAAAGTGAGAAAATCTTAGAAGTGCCTTGCTAGGCTCTGGGGTGGGGCAATGCCGCAGCTGTCCTGCATACCAGCCTGACCCATCCCAGAGCATTCTGTATTGCCCTGTGGCTTCGCTGACAGTAGGGCACAGAGCCATAGTAAACTTGACTTTGAGTGAGCAGACAAGTTGACAGCTGACAGTGGAAATTACGCTGGTAACACAGCAGCTACATGGAGTTACTGGGCTGTTGTTGCTAGGACATAATTTCCTTAGTTCTACAAGCTCCCGAGCATCTAGTTTTCAAAACTTCCACAAATGTGTGGCATTAGGATTCAGTTCATCTAACTATTGTCTAGGCTAAGCCATGCCTATGTTTCTTTTATAACCGGTAGTGGTACATTTGTTTTGTTTTGTTTTGTTTTGTTTTTAAACACTCTGTTTTAAGAAAAAATGAGTTAACCTCAGGATGAACTTTTCTATATTTATTTACTAGAGAAAAAACCAAGAAGACTAGCTAAGACCATGAATGGGACCAGCTCAGGGCTAAAAATGCCTGTATTTTGGTATCTGTATATCATTGCCTACATGTGTCAGGAGGCTAAGCTCTCATCATAATCAAGGATAATCTAGTCAATACAGTCATTAAAGCCCTGGGAACATGTAAATTCATTCTGAAATAGTGATGGCTCAGCTGAATTGCTCTCTAGGTTGCACTGATGGTAACAACAAGTTCTCCTGTACCTGTAAGGGGAGCTTGGACACATTAACTTCTTGCAGGCACTTACAAATCCTATTCTGTGAGCTCATTACCACCACAGAGGCTTCAACCTGCAGACAGCCAAAGTCACGTGACATGAATCCCATCTCAGACACTTGTATTGCACGAATCAAAGTGTATGAAGAGAAATACAGAAAGATTCCATCTCCTCATGCACATTCATTGACTTGAGTGAAGTTACTCTGATTCAATCAAGTGGAATTCATAAATTATTAAGTTGTACTGTCACTACGTGCTTGGGAGTGAGGGACGCTTGCCTGGTCACAGAATGGTGTCCTTGATTCTCAGAATGAGAAACAGCAAGGCCCGTCAAGTTCCTCTAGTCTGAAATAAATTTCCCTCACGGAGACTCAGTGTCTTCCATAACACGGCCTGAGCAAACATCCAGCAGAGGAGAAATCCTGTTAACTTCAAACAGCTATGGATGAAATTCCCAGTTCGTGTGTGTGACCTATGGCAAACCAAAGTGTTTGTCACCTCAGCAATTCAGATAAGTTTCTAAGAGAGGACCAAAGGAGGATGTCTTCTTGAAGGACAAATTATCTTGAATCCGCTTTATTTTTCTGGATGAAAAATTCCTGCCCCACAGGACCTTTGGCCATAAAACAACAAGAAGGACATAAAACATGAAATGGATTTCTTTCTGTCTTTATTGAAACATGATCGCTTTGTTAATAAATCTCTTTTTTGAATGGGAATGAAGACATACTGTGTGGTCTGTAATTACCATGATCAGTCAGCTTCCAATCTTCCACAAAGCTAGGGGTTTATTTGTGGGGGCATTTTTTGCTGATATTCCTGTGCATAGTTTGAAGGTCAAATTCAACAGTGTAGGGCATGGGTGCAACCACATTAGCTTCACTCTGTCTTTAAGCATTTGACTCTGAGCCTGTATAATATAACTCTGAACACTTTCCTCAGCTCAGAGTGGAAAGAAAGTTGCTTTAAGGGGTTCTTTGTAAATCGCACACTTCTTTGTGCTCCATGGCTTGCTCCCTAGGAAAGCTCTACTGCCATAGGAAATGAAGATCTGTTTTTAATGGAAAAAAGTTATGAAGTCAATGTAAACTCCTTAAAATTGCTAAAGGTTAAAATAAATGTGGACTTTATGTCTCTAAACTGCTTTTAAATATTTGCCATAATTGTGTTGTCTTTAACATTGTATGGATTGACCTTGTATGGATTGCATTAATGTGTTTCAATATGTTTATAGGTTCCTAAAGATCTGAGCAGTCAGAGCACGTGAATCAGACCCTGAGCTCGCTCTTCTGACGCATAGGACAGCACGGTTGCCGGTCAGAAAACACAGGGTACTTCAGGCATATTTCCTCATTTGACTCGAGACAGCAACAGGCTACAACAAAGACAAAATAAGCCATTTAGGGTTGCTGTGAAACAAGATTTGACTGAATAGAGGCACAGATCTCTCATTAAGGCCTTTCAATCACCTTCGTTCTGCGTTTGTGGTCGTCATTAGGGCCTGTGGGCTGGGTGCCATTTTCGAAGAGTGGGAGACTCTTAACTGATGAAGTCCTCTGAACAGGGGGCTAAGCAACGTCTCAGAGCTGCCGGCTCCAGCACATCACTGAAGCTCCTTTCCCCTTCCCCGTGCCCACCATGTCAGACAGGGCTGCTGAGTAAGCCAAGAAATCTGGCTGCAGCTGCAGCCTGGGGGCACCAGGCAATAGCGAGGCTATGAACTGATGTCGAACTGCATAAACACAACTCACAGCCCAGGCTGTGGGGGAGGTGGAAATAGGAATTAATTGTGAATCGTGAGCTCAGTGTGCATGCATGAATGCTCAGACCTGAATGACTTCCACAACCGCGTTTCAGAACATGTCAAGTGAGAAGGGAAAGACTTCTCCTCCCCAGTCTTCAATATACTTTAAAGTTTTTATTATTATCTGACAGCTCAGTTACAGTTTGCCATTGAAAAGCTTTGCATTGCATTACAGAGAGTTGGCACCTAAAGGTAACAATTAGCCTTATTCAGTAAAATACCTACATTCCACAGAATCGCAGACAAGTCACAAACAAAACCTATCAGTGGTTTTGATCACATAATTCATGTATATGGGCTGTGTTTGCAGATAAATCTTGCCTGAAAAAATTCTTCTGCATGAAAAGAGCGTGTGTAAAATGGAGACAATAAATGAGAAGACGTGTTGAACAGACTCACTGATTCATTTATTTGTTGTCAGATTTTTGCATACTTTTTACTCAAGTAAATCTCAATATTTCAGAAAAAAGGAGGTTTTAAAAAATATTACTTTTCCAGCATCCACAGAGAGAAAGAAGAAAAAATTCTGCCTGTCTAGAAATCCATTCACACAATTTTTCCTCTGTCCATCCAAACTGCCTATGATTACATAGGCACCACTGTTTCTGAAGTGTGCATGATAAAAACCCTCTGTTTTATGCAAAATTATATATTTGGTTATGACTTCACACAGGCAGAGAGGTAAGGAAGGTGGTGAACACTCTGGGCCAGGTCAACTTTCAGACACTTCATGTAAAGATTAAATCTTAGAAAACTCGCTTTTCTGCTTCACAAACTGCCATTTATCAGGGTACCTTTTTAACAGAGCTCCCCTAACTTTGTTAAATATTTGTTATTTGAAAAAAAGAAGCTCCTAACTGCATAGGCTACACTGAGCTGTGGGATATGGGACAGCATATGGGACCATACTTGTGGGTACAGCAGTCAGGACCTGCATATATAAGGTACTATGTGTCTTATGTACTTGCTGGTCCCCATTACTAGTAGCACTTGAGCAAACCAAATTTAACAGTCTTACATAAAAGGTAAAAACTCCAGGAAACCCAGGAAACCCATGAAACCCACTGTACTAGACAGTTAGAGTGCATCGTAACCATGAGAGCTTTACCTCAAGCTAACCTCCACAGTGGCGTAGTCTGTACAAATCCACTCAATACCCTGGACCTTTCCTCGTATTTAGTCCAGGCTGAAATCTGTGATTCCAGATTTTTGTTAATTTATCATAAGAGCTGAAGGAAAGGAAGCTGAAAAGTGTCTGCGTGTAATGCAAGCCCACCTCTGGTTGTCATGCTTTCCATTGCTGCTTTCACCTAAATGAAATGTAACATGGTTTGCATATCAGCTCTTTAGACTTGTGGAAACCTTTGAAAGTAGACTTTCAGTATCCGGGTCCGTTACTCACACAGGTCCTACTCCCAACCTCTCCTACCTTCCCCGTGCATGCACAGTAGAATACGGAAGTAGAGCTAGAAACAGAGACAAAATTATAGATACCTGGTAATTCATGGCAAACCTGTTCGTTTAAGGCAATTGTAGTTTTATGGACCTTGGCTTAAAGCCTCATTGATGATGTGGTGTGAAGAGAGAGAGAATGTTCGTTTTGCATGGCAAAATTCCATAGGCAGGATTTGAGGGTAGGACAAAAGCATTGCTTTCTCTCAAATAATCTGACAGTTCGAAAATTCATGTGGCTGTATTCTTTAGCTATTTGAACTTTTCTCTCCCTTCTGTTTTCCACCTTTTCACGTAGACCTGCCTTTCTAATTCATTTGCCGGCTTCCATGACGGCCTTCTGTGCAGCCTGCTCTAGGTGACTCTGCTTCGGCAGTGGGATTGGACTAGATGACCCACAGAGGTCCCTTTCAACCCCTAACATTCTGTGATTCTGTGATTCCTTCCTCTGCAGAGAGTGGGAAAGCCACAAAAGCAATGCAAAATGTCAAATGTTTCTTTATCCGTAAGGGAGCCATTTAACCAGGAAGCAGAGGCATGGCCAATGTATGCAAATAGTCTCCTACAAGAATTCAGAGACCCTTAGTGCTTGGTGGGATGGGGGTGCCCTGCCTTGGCTCTGCTGGTTTGAACATTGCAGAGTCAGGTGGCTGTTTGGAGGAACTGCCCTATAGATTGCAGTGCTTGGTCTTGGCGCTTTTCTGTCCCAGGATACTGAAGGCTCATGGGATAGAGAAACTTTCCCTTCTAGACTAGATTGAGCGTGTCCATGCTCTCATGTGAAAAAAAAAAGGATCATTTTCACTGCCGTATGCCGTGTGCTGATACTCCCCAAGGTCTGTTCCCTATACCATGTTGTTTAGCACAGAATAAAACTCAAGGCCCAGCCTCCTACATACGTGGGATTGTTGGAAACCAAGAAAAAACAACGCTTTAGGGTGTCTAAATTACAAGTGCATGAGATACAGAGAGACAGATTAGTAATTTTGATGATAGTAAAACTCATGCCAGTCCAGGCATTTATGCAACATGAAATTAAATTCTGGCCTCAGCCATTTCATAGTAGCTGTGCAATCAGTTACCAGCATAAGAACAACCCTATCTAGTAATGGCAACCATAAGGAGTAAAACACACTTTGAGGAACATCTGAAAACCACATTCAATACTCAACAACTTTTTATTACAACATTTTAAATTTGCATTATCTGCTCACTGGTTATGAGGCCTTTAGGGTATTCTTCTCTCACACTGTCAAGATTTTTCTCTCTGCCTACAAAGTTGAGCAACTTTTTTTAATTTGGATTTTGAACAGTAGAAGGAAAGATTCTGAAACAGTAAAATCACTGACTAGTGTTACATAGTTAGAAAGCATCACAGAAGCTGGAAACAATCTGTATAAATGTATGTGTAATATCCTTATTAATATACAAGCCTTACCTTCATTCATCGAGTTAATCTTTCCTTGTTCTGATCTATCCTGTTCTAGCTAATTTCAACCTGTCACAGTTTTTAGATCACAGAGAGCAAAAGGAAGGCAAACTGGTGGAATGTGTGTCAGAACTGGCATGCATGCCAGAATATGGCATTTTGTGTGACGCAAAAGATTTTGTCACCACTGGCTTAAAGACTCATCCAAGCCTACTGGTGTGTGTCAGTGGCTACTACTACCTTGTAATAGTGGAAGCTAACATAGAAATGAATAGAATATAAATTTACAATAGAAACATGCAAAATGAGACCATAACTGAGCTACTTACAGTTACCACAAACTGGGAAGGGGAAGAACAGAATTGTGTAGAATTTCCTTGCTGATCTACCCCAAATATTGGCACAACAAAAACCATTCCTCCCAGAAAGCTGGTGCCATTTCTGCAAGCGGTAATGTTATCAATGCTTCTCGAGTCCATCATCCTTATGCCGTGCCTTACCTCTGAACCTTAGTTTCTTGGAGGCTGCAAGTGTACCAATGCACTAGGTAATCACAATAGTTACTTGTCTACTTGTATCACCTAGAATCAAAGTACAATTTATTTAACAGTAACGCAAAATTATTCTGAGCTGAGGAGAAGGACTTGGGGGTACTGGTGGATGAGAAGCTCAACACGAGATGGCAATGTGCGATTGCAGCCCAGAAAGCCAACTGTATCCTGGGCTGCATCGAGAAGCATGGCCAGCAGGTCGACAGAGGGGATTCTGCTCCTCTGCTCTGCTCTCCTGAGAACCCACCTGGAGTCTTGCATCCAGCTCTCGAGCCCTCAACATAGGAAGGACACGGACCTATTGGAGCGGGTCCAGAGGAGGGCCACGAAGATGATCAGAGGGCTGGAGCACCTC
>Ga0181612_182784_pt1 | contig 10381 bp, 7 predicted proteins | sample HoacroProtozoa21_FD_119630 | JGI IMG/M metagenome (GOLD analysis project Ga0181612, IMG submission 119630) | Hoatzin crop microbial communities from Cojedes, Venezuel. Combined Assembly of Gp0051906, Gp0051904, Gp0051908 | reverse complement strand
GTGAAGTGTTCAGACAACAGCAACACAGAATCTACACAAAACATAGAAGCCCGTCTTCTGCTTCTTCTTTCTCATATGCAACTTCCTCACCTTCTCAATTAATGGCTTTTTCAGTGCCAGAATCATAAATTCTCACTTATCCTCACTGGTCAGTCTCTGGGTTTTAGTATCTCCATATTCCTTTCCAAATCTACATGCTTTTTACTACACCATACTACTAGTGCAAACAAAACGGACAAATCATAGTCTGATGGTCTATAGAGTCGTTTTGCTTTCATTCTTCTGTGCTGTTTTTCTTTCCTAACATTGTATCATTCTGAAACTTCTATCTGGATGCTAACGTGAATGGTGATTACAGCTGATTACACCAGCAAAACCTTCAAACTAAATGACAGTGGAAAGAAAAAAAGAGAAAATGCACCATTTTAGACTAAGACAATCGTTTAAATAAAATAGCTGCAGGAAAATAGCTATACATAAGCCTGAGTAACATTTCACTATTCCATACGTGATGGGGAAATGTAGAAACGCAAATATCTTCTGGAACTCGATGAGAATTGCAGATACCCTGCTGCTCTTTGAAATTTGCAGCCTCCTGAAACACCTAGGCTTGCTTCCGCTTTTCTTTTTTCCTGCTGCTAATATGATTCACCTAGCCTTCAGCTGGAGTTAGAAGATAATTATTCCAGGTACTCTCTTCATGGGAGTCACTGGGCTGGTGCAAGATGCCGCGCCACTTAGTGACTAGGAGGGGCTCATGGTATTCCTGCTGCCGGAGCTTTCAAAGTGCCTTTGCACAGAACAAGTACGAGTTCCCCTACAGCGAAAACTTGATTCCACGCTTGCAATCATAGCTAAAATACAGTGCTTATTCCCACCCCTCTACTTTCAGACAATTACAGAATAAAAGGATAGGAAAAGAAACAGCTGGAACATTTTGCATTCAGTTATCTCCTCAGACTTACAGATCCTAACGTATTCTTTATTGAATTTTAATATCGAAAAAAGTTGTATAGCTAAATGAGACCTCTGCTTGGTGGTAGAGCAGAAAAAATGGCTGACGTTCCAGCTAAAATTAACACAGAATTTTTTATTTCAACTTGTGTGGACATTCTGGAAAGGCTTCTTTCTCAGACATGCCACCTTTCTGTTCTTTAGAGGGATAATTCCCAGGTTTATGAACAATAACTAATATTTCCCTCTCTCTTCCGGAAAGGTCTCCCTGTCCTGTGCAATTTCATTAAATTAACGGGATTACCTTATTTTTTTTCTATCCTGACTTTCAAATATTTACTTATTTATCCACTCCTACTGTGTTTGAATAGATGAAAGATATTAAAACTTTTGTCTAAAATAGCAGCATTACTTCTAGTTCCTCAGAAATTGCAATTACAGCTGTTTATGGCTGGAGATTATGAGGCAAGCTTTCTGCTCATATAACTGATGTACTTCTCCAGTTACACAGTGGAATTTTGCCAACAGGAGATTTGGCAGAGAGGTGGGCTGCCACAACTAGAGACAAATCATAATGGAATATAAGAGAATTTCCTTGTATTTATTTTTAGAGGAGAAAAATGGCCACTGTAAGATCTGATTTCCTTTCACTCACCATTTCTCAGATAAAAACCCAAACTTCTTTTTTTTTGAGATTCAATTTCTCAGAAAAGGGCTATTCAGATTCCACAACAGATTCATCCTAGTGACCTTTTCCCTTGAATTTCATGTAGCCTTGAAATTTTGGCTATGGTGGTGCAGAGACTTTGCAACATGCTCCTTTCTGCTAAGACATTTTGTCCCCTGTGTGTCCCCTTTCTCAGTGTCACCCATCTCCTCCTTAACCCTGAACCAGCAATCAGGCTGTAACTCACATCACATTTACCTGCCTCTGGCAAAAAGAGAGAAGCAATGTTTTCTTTGAAAAATATCTTCAGCAGTGTTGCCAAATATAAATTAGCCTGGACAGGCATCTTTCATTTGCTTAAACAAATTAGACTTCTGATGCCAGGTCAGAGCACACAGACTAAGCATGGGGAAAACGATGTAATTAGATCTTTAACCACACAGGTTTCCTGAGAAAGGGGTCTGTGACCAGAAACACTAAGCTCCGTTATGATGTGGTACCACACACCCTCCTAGGGTACAATCAACGCTGCTTCTTCCAGGTGTCGCTGCCCATTGGAAAGGAAATTCTTCACCATCCTTAGAGCTGGTGTTGGTTGTAGCCACACTTTCTTTGAGGACTTTTGGGGTCGCATAAAAGGGCAAAGAGATCAGCTATTTGCTTATAATGAAACCTTACCTTCATAAGGCCGATTCCCTAGCTTTATATTAAGTATGACCACTGTTGTACAAACATTTGTTGTCTCACCTGAGGCAAAGATTGCAGGGATTTAGGCAGAGCTGCCCTTCAGCCTCATGTGCGCAGGCAGGAAAGTTTCACAATCTGCGTGAAGCCCCTCCACATAATTCAGCTGGAAGGAAAAAGTCAAAATTCTGCTAGAAATTGCAAGCAGAAAGCTGCTTTGAAGTATGCCAGCCCTGTCACCCACCATAATTTTAGGGACAAACTGGTAACTGAGAGGACTGCACACCGGTGAAGTGTGTGGGAACAGCCCTCCGCTGTTAGAAGTATATTAAAAAGGTTTCAGACATGGCCCAATCTGCATATTACATCGTCAAGGATCCCTGACCTTTAAACATCCTCAGAATCATCCATTCTTTATCACCCTCTGTAGCAAAACGTTGAAAGAACAAATAATTCCAAAGTGCTTCCTTGCCTTTAGTATGTAGCTTCTCTCTGGTCGACCACTGCACGCGTATTTAAGACATGACAGTTCAGAATTATTTCTATTGGAAAAACGGCCTCCACAGGGAACTTTGTTTTCCACAGGGAACATGATGTTTTCTCATCTTCTCTGTTACCCTTATATTGTCTGGAAGGGGACTTCAGATGCTCAGGCCTAACAAGATAGGCAAACACCATGAGCTGTGTTATCAAAATCCTAATTTCTGCATCTTGGTGAAGCTTTTAAAAATAAAAGAAACAGAGGTGTTTTCAGTTTATGTCAAATTTAGTGGGGGTTTTTCCTCCAAAGTTTTGCTTTGTATGGTCAAAAATTATTTTCAAATGCCTGTTAAAACAAAAATGTATATTTTATCCTTTTAAACAGGGAATTTACACTACTATACAATAAATTCTTATATACCCCTAAACTTTTAAAATAAACTCTTTTAACAACTCCTAACTGAAATGGCTTCAAAATACTTTCTGAATATTTAAGATAATTCTGTCATAGCAATATCCAAGGTCTTTGTCCCTTCTCACATTCCTGTGTTCCTTGGTTCCTCATGTCCAATAGATATTTTGAAGGCAGTCATTTATTGCAAGATAGCAGTTCTTCTAATATGAATATCAATTATGCAGAAATGCAAGCAATAATATTCATTTTTCTGAAGACAAGGTAACCTGCAAAATGTATCTTAACCAGTTACAGACACTTAATTAATTTCAAATGCTAAAGCTTTCGTAGACCAGAACTGAATTTGACAATTGCTGTAAACAGTGGAATTAACATGGGTGCCTCTGCAAAATGGGCTGAGTGAAACTTCTGTTTCTCTAACACTGTCAAGAATCCAAATAATGTATTTGCCCTTTTTGACCAGATGCAGTGTCTGGCATTATACTGAATTTTATGATTCAAGGAACTTTTGCCAGTATTGATCGTATTTTCTCTGACAAGCATGAAACTAGCCAGATATGGTGACGTCAAATTGGCTTCAAGAAATCCGGTAGTCTGGAAGAGTAGCTCAGTCCTTTGTGTCTTCAATGATCAGGGTAATAGTACAGAAACACTTCTGACTTATAAAACAGCTTTTAGTTAAGTTCTACAAAATCTCTTGCATGTAAAGATATGCTCTAGGGCACTTTAAAATGCGAAACTTCGTGTAGGAGATGATGTGCTGTTCTCCTTACACTCTCTTAGCTTCTTAGTTTCATTAGTACCATGTGGCAATTTTAAAATATTACTTCTTGCATTGAATATATGAGGCAAAGAGTCTGATCTTTCATTCTTCCTCCCTGATTACACTCTGCAGTTTCTCTGTTTTCAAAGAACAGACGGATGTCTATGCAGGGAGTGTTTGCTATGGACAAGCCATGCAGATGATTAACCTTGGCTTAGTTCCATGTCTCCCAGTGTAAAATTTTCCTTAAGCAGATTTCAGGTAAATCATCCAGCCCACTTCACTTAATAATACCTGATTAACATGCTCTGCAATCATATCATTCAAGCTGTTGAGCCTGGCCATTTTCCTGCTTTGTTATTCATTTCTCCCCAAGGAATGGCAGTTTAACAGATATTTCCAGTGATGTAGGTAGCTCAATGAGGCGGGGAGTTATCTCACTGACCACAGATTGCTCTCTCTTGGCAATCACTGTAGTCTGGTGCCATTTTCTTTTCCATGGATCCCGGCAGCAACACTGCTCAGCAGCTGGCAGAAGGCACCAGAAGGATTATCCAGCTTACGCAGGCCATCAGCCACCCATAGCTGCCTCACTGGGCATTGGTTTTGCAATTTCAAAATCCCCGCCAGACTGCAGAGAACATCACCATTCCAAAGGTCAATTTTTACATGAGGTGCCTGCACATTTTGATGGGCACCTGCTTTCCCCTTTCTTTGATGGGAACAGTCACCATGGGGCAGAACACAAAACTACACTTACCTCACCCCATTTAAACGCGGATCCTGCTCCTGTCAATTGTGGGTCACTGACAGGGCCAAGGTAGCTTTTACCCTTGTTGTTCCACTAGCCCTATTTTTCTGTGGGAAAGAGGCTTTCCTTCCCATTCTCCTCTTCTCCTTCCTCTCCTTTGCTCTTTTAAATGGTTTGATGATTTAAAAAGTGTGATTCTTCTACAGCATGGGCATTCATGCAGCTGTGACAGTCTCAAAGCACTGCCACCTGGCTCTACATTACCGCTTAATTGCTTTCTCATTTTTGCAATAAGCAAATCCAAAATCTTTTGAAATCTACTGATAAGCAAACACCACCTCCTTTTTATAGCAAGAGAGAAGCTATCTTCTTAGATAAGAACGAGTGTCAACAGTGGTGGTGTTACCATCATTTCCTATGGAAACTGCAGTGAGGGATTCTGGTAGGATGGTGAGACAGTGTTAAGGTTCTCATACCTGTCCACAACTGAAAAGGAGTATTACCTTGTGGTTCACTATGTGTTTTATCTGTGACTTGACAGAGTCACATAATAGCCCCATAATGTCAGCAGATAGGATTATAAAGGGAAAATAGTTAACATACTTAGCAGGCTTCCTGAATAAGTCATCCTCATCTGATAATAGCCATTTTGGCACAGTTTCACTTCTCTAGGAACGTTTGAAGAGTCCTAGTTCTGTTTCAGCACAGAATAAAAACCAGTATTAAGACCATCAAAGCTTCCCTCAAAAAAGAATGTTTTCCTTCTGAGAAGTGGGAAATAACATGCCAGACACAGGCCCTGTGTGCAATAAATGGGTGTAAGTGAATTGAAATTCAGAAAGTGTCATCCCTTTTAGGGTGGGTTCCCATATGTTTCAGCACAGGACACTATGTCAGGATCAAGTGCATGTGGAAGTGGAATAGTTAATATATAATTCAGTTTTAGGGAGGGATTTCAGATAGCTACAAAGAATGCATTTATCAGTGCATAAAGTGACCTTGATAACAGTGTCAATGACTGGAAGTAGAGGCAAAAGGAGAAGTCAAGAGGAAATCTAAAAGAGTTTACATGGAGAAGAGATAAAGTCTCTTAAATATAAGCATAAAACAAACCATAAACAAACCATAGGAAGAGTATGTAGTGGAGATATTAAAATCTATGTTCCTGTGATCTAAACTGAAGGGAAGTTGTATTGAAGAATATCAGGACTCAAATACAGTAGTGGCTAAGAAATCTCTGTTTGTGTCATAGAATTATTCTTGTGACTTCTGATTCCTTTATATCTCTATTTGACTGACAAATTGTCATAATGTATTTTTTTTATTTTGCACAAAAGTCTTTTGGAGAACGACAAGGTACTCCCATAACCAGGATCAAAGATATAAGAGATAAATGAAGGAGGAAGAGTAATTTCATGACCATGTTAGAAACATCCTCGTAAGTGGGTTCCAAACTGTACTCTGTCATTGACTTCCTAGGCTTTCCTTTGGAAAAAAGTTCAGAGCAAAGTTTTCTTATTTTTATTTTAATTCTCACTACCTGTGAAAAAGATTGGTGTCCTTGCTACTTATACCCAAAGGGAATTTCTCGGTGCAAATTAACCATAACACGCGTTTACATCTGTCACCTTCCTTCTCCACCTCAAGGAGGAAGCACAGACAACAAATCTCTTTTATACCAACCTTCCAGCCACAGCAAGTCCTTTTAGGGACACCAAGCTTAAGAGCTATTCTAAGACGCTACTTGTCTGTGACCGACCATGTAAATTAGTGTGCTATAACCATGTCCCTGATGTCTTCCCCAACTCTGCTGCAGAGATTTCTTGGTGAAGAAGAATATGTAGCTCTCTATGACTTTTTCCCGTACTTACTTGCCTGTAATAAGTTTTATTACAGAGAGTAATATTTCCTTTCTTCCATCCTACCTATCTAGTTGATAAACTCATTTAAAAAAAAGAGTATCCTTCTTCAAATATTTAAGGGCAAGATGCTTAGGCACTGGTATACCTGAATTAAAGCCACAATGGAGATACACTGATGTATCTGAGCTGGTGATTTTGCCTTGAAAATTTTAAAGGAACACATTCTGTTCCAGCTAGATCTCTGATCTTAAAGCGAGTAAGAAATCTGCCCTGCTCTGAAACACGTTTAAAAAGTACTGCTGTCAGTTCCGACAAGCATCGCATTGAAAACTCTCCACTCTCCAGGCCTTTGATGTGTTTAATATTGTCTTCTGCAGTCAGTCTGCACCTCCTCACCTTGTTGCTTTCGATTAGATTCTGAAAAATTAATAACGCTGTCAAGACAATCATGCAGTTACTAGACAGTGTCAGTCCTATGCCTTTCCCCTACCCTGTTTTCCTTTCGGAGCAAGTGTACTGTCTATATACATTGGAGACTTAGATTAATCTCTCCATTAGAATCATTGTTTGGCCATGAACTGTGTTACCTGAAAGTAATTGAAACTTGCAGAAAGTTGTGGCTGTGAATTCAGGAGAATGCTAATGAATTGTATCTCCTTCTCAATGCATAAACTCCCAGAAATCTATTCATGTTGAGAAAAAAGCTCACATTCAGATTAGGTTTTGGCTGAAGCTAAGACTGGTGTTTGATTAGCAGAAATAAACACTTTATCTAAAATGAGAAATGACCTTCGTGTTAACCTAAAGCTCAAACTAAATCCATTTGTAATTATGAAAACATTTTGTTCATGTGTGCATTTGTACTTTTGTTATTTGTCCGTACATGAGAATACCAACAGAGCCAAAAAAAGGACTGTTCTTATCAATTTTGTTCATATAACAGAAGAAATAGGAACTCTTAGAAATATTGAGGGAAGAAGTGATCAAAATCTCAAGAAATGAGGGCAGCAACATTTCAAATTCTGGTAAACTAAGTGGAAAGATACTCAGTAAATGAATTTATGGCATTAAGGTTCATTGTGACAATAAAAGTGATTTTCATGAGATTTTCAGTGGCATTTGTTTACCAAGGTTCAGAGACAGCCAAATTTTCTTCACGCAGAATTCTGAAATCTTCAAGGCTTTTCTAAATTCAGTTAAGCACTCAGAGTGTCACCCACTGCAAATTCAGCCCAAAACTTTGAGGGGAAAAAAAAAAGTCGATTTAAATGTTCAACCGGGTCACCTGTTCTGTGTGGCCCTACTTAAGCCAGACGGTAGACAAGATGGTCTCCAGAGATACCTTCCAACCTCAACCATTTTGTGATTCTATAATTTTTTTTTTTTATTAATGCTAGAATCCCAAGATCACCCTGGTGTTTAAAAAAAAAAATACAATATTTTCTCTTTTTTTATTGAGATATCTGCACTGAAAATCAGAGCCTGTATTCCAGCTACCTAACACCTTCACTGGTGGTGCATTCATGTGTCTCACAATTTTGAAGGTTAAGCTGGTATGTGCATTCGTGTACTTCTAATTTTGTATGTGAAGCCTCAAATTTTCATTGTCAAAACACTTATGGAGTGTCATGGTACCTACTCCATGTTGAGACTGCAGGACAGCAGGACTGTAGAGCAGCCTTAGAGTTGCTGAAGCTGCTTGTCACGTCTTTTCTTTGAACAATACTCCATGAAGTACAGTACCAGTTCTAGTGCCATCCTTCTAAAGAATTTTAAAAAAGGGGGAATTTTTCAGCCAGGTCAGTTTCCCGCACGGGCTTAGCAAATGGACTCACGTGCAGCCGAACTGCTTGCAGTGCTTGGTTTTGGAGCCATTCCCACAGCACGGGTTTACTGTGGAGGGCAGGCTGAAGAGGTGTGAGAGGGCCTGGGAAACAAAAGCAAGAGGCAGCAAACTCTGCTTGGCCTCATGATCTGGTACCTCCCAGGGACCAGAGTCCCTGTGAGAGGAGGCAGAGTGAGATACACATCTCCGAGGACTGGGGAAACTGGAGAGGAGCCAGCACAGGTGATGGCAGGGTGGTGATGTGGGCTAAACTGGATTTTGCTACCCTGAGGGTAGGAAAGGGCTGGAAAGAGGATGACAGAGAGGGATAGTGCAGGCACAGAAAGCAGAGGAAAGCCCCAGTGACTGCCCGCCTTGCCTGCCCTGGTCCTGGCCACTGGTGGTGGTGGCCAAGGTGCCTAGAGCTTCCTGCCATCAAATGGCTCCAAAAACCGGTGCTTGCCTGGCAGCCAGCAGCTGGGGAGGGCTGTGGTGTGCTAGCATGGGCTTGACAGGTCAAGGACTATAAAATGGATTCAGTCCTCTTCTAACAGCTGAGACTTGAGCAAAGCTGTGCAGACAACCGCAGCAATGGCATCCCTGTTCCTTCAGAGCCAAGGACAGGGCTCCTTGGTCTTCTGAAATTCTCAGCTTCCATGCACTGGCTGTGTCTGTTTGCAGAGACGTACAGCAACATCTCACTCATCCCCAGCTCCCTTGCTGTCCTCTTGAATCCCCAAATACCTCTAGTTCGCCACTCCAGCAGCAGTGGCATTCCCACAAGAGAGCAAGTGTCATCATTCACGAAACAAAGCATGTCAGAGTAGCCTTTCCAGGTGGTGTAGCTACGCAAGAAGTGCATGGGCTGGCACTCCAGCCTCTGGTAGCATTTGGCAGTCATTGATAATTCAGAAGGACTTCAGAGACTAAAGCCTCGGTGGCAGGGGAATATGGGTCTTAATAAATAGCTAAACACACATCTATGTCTTCATTTCTTAGCACGTTTCAATCACTTTAGGCTACAGCCCTAGGACTTCTGCATCCAGAAACCTATTCTCCTGGCTACACATCAAAATTGCCTTTCAAACATGGGCAAAACCCAGCTACTCATTTAGGTTCACTGTGTGTTCATACAGTTTGAGTCCAGCTATATTCACCAGCAGAGTGGAGGAAATGTCCAAGGCACAGCAGCGATGAATGCCTGAACTTTAATTAGCCCCTCAGTAAGGGCCTAAATATACCATGTCTTCACTGTGAGTGGGGAGATACATCCACACATTAACCTATTCAATTCATTCTTCTACTATATATCTTAAAAACCAAAGCTCAGTAAAGAAAACATCTTGGGTGGGCTTAAGCAAGCAGAAAACAAGGTGCGAGTAGGTGTTATTGACAAGTGCAATATGAAAATCTTTACTGTTGTGATATAGGCAAATGGAGCACAGAATTTGGATAGTAAGTGCTCTTCTCTGCAAGTGTCAATTCAAATCGCGTGTCCTACACCACTCTCATGCCTAGAGATAGACCCTGCAGGCATTGATGGATATACTCATTCATGTCCAATTTCCATGCAAAAGCATCTGAAATCCCTTGTATGATAGTACCAGCTGCAACTGGGCACCTTTCCACTGTTAGAGAGCTGTCGCCAATGGCTAGTTGAAACTTAGACAAACAAGGAGAAAGATCTCGGCAGTCAAACCGTCAGCAGCGAGTGTGCAAGAGCCCGTCACTGCAATACATTTGCAGAGAAACAATGACTTACATAGGATAATTTAGGTGACATCTGCCTGAACTGTGCTGTTAAACGTTTTCTAGAGTTTGTGTCTATCGATTTTAGTATAACTGACAGCCTCTACTGCTCCTACTAAGTTCTTGTTTTAAGAGTTCCTTGAAACAGTCATACATGAACAAAATGCCTCTCATCCTAAGCCAGAGGAAAAGGGGGGGAAAGGATTGTGGGCCCAGTTCAACCAAGTGGAC
>Ga0181612_182621_pt1 | contig 10381 bp, 5 predicted proteins | sample HoacroProtozoa21_FD_119630 | JGI IMG/M metagenome (GOLD analysis project Ga0181612, IMG submission 119630) | Hoatzin crop microbial communities from Cojedes, Venezuel. Combined Assembly of Gp0051906, Gp0051904, Gp0051908 | reverse complement strand
TCAACAGTCAGATTGTTAATGAATATGTCAAACAGGATCAGACCTAGTATTGACCCTGGAGTTACACCACTAGTCACCGGCCTCTGGCTAGACTTCATGCTACTGATCACCACCCTCTGGGCCTAGCTATTTGGCCATTTTTCAATCCTCCTCACTGTCTGCTCATCCTTTCCATACTTCACCAGCTTCTCTATGAAGATCTTGATGGATACAATGTCAATGCCTTACTGAAATCAAGGTGAACAATATCCACAGCTCTCCCCTCATCTAGCAAACCAATCATTTAATCATAGAAGTTCATCAGGTTGGTCAAGCATGACTTTCCTTTGTGAATCGATGCTGACCACTCCCAAACACTTTGTCCTTCATGTGCCTGGAAATGGTTCGCAGGATTAGTTGCTCTATCACCTTCTCAGTGACTGAGGTGAGACTGACTGGGCTGTAGTTGACAGGGCCCTCTTTTCTGCCCTTTTTTGGAGCTAAAGGCAACATTTACATTCCACCAGTTCTCAGACATCTCTCCCAGTCACCATGACTATTCAATGATTATCAAGAATGGTGTCACTATGACATCAGCCAACTTCTTCAGCAGTTGTGGGTGCATCCCATCCGGCCCCTTGAACTTGGGTACATCCAGTGGGCTTAAGTGTTCCCTGACACAATCATTTTCCAAAATTGATACATCTTCCTTGCTCCAGACTTTCTCCCTGGTCTCTGGATCCTGGGATTCCTGAAGGATGATCTTGTGAGTGAAGACTTATGTGAAGAAAGCATTCAATACCTCAGCCTTTTCCATGTCCTCTGTCACCAGGTCCCCTGCCTCATTCTGCAGTGGGACCACAATTTCCCTAGTCTTCCTTTTGCCACCTATGCACTTACAGAAGCCCTTCTTTTGCTTTTGATTTTGCTTGCCAGATTCAATTCCAGGTGGGTTTCAGTTTTCCTAACTGAATCTCTGTGTGTTTGGACAGTATATCTGTATTTCTCCCAGCTTACCTGTCCCTGCTCCCAACCACCATACGCTTCATTTTTGTGTCTGAGTTTGGCCAGGAGCTCCTTCTTCATCCATGCAGCCCTCCTGGTGTTTTTGTCTTACTTCCAGCTTGTTGGCATGGAAAATTCTGGAGCTTGGAAGAGGAGATCCTTGAATGTTGGGCTCCTCTTCCCTCCAGGGCCCCATTTGGCAGGACTCTTCCAAGCACTTCCTGGAAGAGGTCAAAGTTGTCTCTGATGAAGTCCAGGGATGTGATCTTGTTTGTTACCTTGCTCCCTAGTCTCAGGATCTCAAATTCCTCGATCTCATGATCATTGCAACCAAGGCTGCCCTTGACCTTCACATCCTCAACAAGTCCTTTATTGTTTGCAAGTGTGAGGCCCAGCAGAGAACATTTCTTGTTAGCTCCTCTGTCACCTCTGTCAGGAAGTTGTCATCAGTATGGTCCTGAAATCTCGTGGATTCCTTGTGTCCTTCTGTGTTGTCACTCCAGCAGATGTCAGGGTGATTTGAGTCACCCATGAGGTGAAAAGCCTGCAGATGTGTGGCCTCTTCCAGTCGTCTGAAGAGGGCCTCATCTGCATCTTCCTTCTGAACAGACAGTCTGTAGCAAACACTCACCGCAGCTACACCCATGTTCATCTGGACTCTAATCCTCTTCCATTAGTTTTTAGATGTCCCATCACCTATGCCAAGGTAGAACTCTATGCAATCTTGCTGCGCTTTTACATAAAAGACAACTTGCCCTCTCCACCCTCCTGGCCTACCCTTCCTAAACAACCTGTAGCCACTCATAGCAGTACTCCAGTTGTGTGAACAATCCCACAAAGTCACTGTAAGCCAAACGGAACCATAGCCCTGTAGCTGCACACAAATTTCTAACTTCTCCTGTGTACTCCCTGTGTTGCGTCTGTGAACACACAGGCACTTCAGGAATGCACTCAGTTGTGTTGAATTCCTGGACAAGGTACGAATGCTTTCCCCAGAATAGTTGCTCACAGTCATGGTTCTACTGTGTTGACAATGTGCTTCATGGTAGTTTTCAAAAGTAATGTCTAACACAATTATTATGTTATTCAACAAGGGGCATACATTGTTTCTCTGATACAAAGCATGAAAGGAGGATCACACCTACAGTTGGCTTTCTGGTCTTAAGTGTCAAACTTATTTTCTTTTGTATTGTTTAAATTTTTCCTCATCTAATTTTTATTTCCCTTTCTTGTCAGTAGCAATATCTCTTGATGCAAAGTAGACAAGACTAACAGGTGTTCCTCTTCTCAGCATGGTCAGGGTTTGTGTTCTGGTAAAGTGAAAAGTGAAGTGATATATAAGGGCAACCTTCTGTCTACTAACAAAAAACTAGACATAGATTTCCTCTAGTCCTCGTGAGACTAGTTGAATCATCCATACTTACGCCATTAGCACAGCCAAAGTCAGCTCGTGTTCCTGATTGTGTGACACGAAATTTATGAAGATGTGCAGCATCTTCCTCTCTCCCATTCAAAACGGGTTTCATTCAGCCATGAAGCAGTGACTTCTGAGCTAGCATCCCCTGATCTAGTGCTAGAATGGTAAGAGTGGCTGTGTGAATGCTTAGTCCAGCAATGTGGTAGTTTGCTAGGGGACAACTCAGGAATTTCTGCGCTGCACTCCATTGCTTAGTGTAAACAAGCAGTCAGTAATTCTGGCAAAAGGAAGTTCAATTTGCAGAATATGTGCATTCACTTTGCTATTGCCTCTATCTGCAGATTTGCATGAGCAGTCTTGTTCAGAAGAAGTTAGAAAGGGAGAAAAAAATCAGCTTAGGACAGTAACACTGTGCATGTGCATTTGCTTAGATAGCCTGAGTGTCTGAGAAAACCTGAAACTATCCTAGATTTTTATACCATTATAACTCCCCTATTTTTAAATTGGAAAGGTAATACCCAGGTTTAATGAGAATTTAAAAAAAACCCCACAAATCCAAATAATAATATATATTTTTTCTTGCTTTGTAAGCTGAAGAAAGGGAGAGTATAGTCATATAAGAGAAAAAAGCTGTAATTAACTCCACCTTTTCCCCATAAACTTCTGATAATTCCAATAAACAATTTCTGTGAGGGCTACACAGCACTTAATCAGCAACTTTACACATTCACAGTTCAACAGCCTAACGTAAAAGACTAAACATTCTACCAATTCATCTAATCAACATTATTGATTCAGATTCAGTGAGGATTTCCTGGGGGGAAGGGAACTATTCCACAGGTTGCTTGAGTTCAGTGTTCCTCACTTTTGATGACTCTTCTTTATATGATAGCTGGAAAATGCCCTCCAAAAATTATTTGCCTGGGTATAAGTAGATGTGTTGAATATTAAACTATGTAAAACAATCAGTCTGCAATTAATTTATATAAAAGAAATTCTAAAAGTTATCTTGACTACTGTTAAGACCAAAAGGAAAGAAGTGGGTTAGTATAAAAACACATACTCTGGTTCATACGTAATTGTTCCCAAAAACTTTCACACTAGGCAGAATAAGTTAATCAAACCCACAAAATCAAGCAACTATGTCACAACTTGTTATTCAACAGTTGATTATTACTGATGGGGAAAAAAAAAATTTCTCTTGACTCTCATATCTGCACACACCTATATTCGTATGACCTGTTCATTAGATTAGAAAAAAAGATTTCAGAGGTAAGGAAGGCCTTTAAAAATCACTACTTTTCCCCATGAGATGAAAGAAATATTGCTTTTCTGCAAGTGTTACTTTGTATCACTCTTTGGTCTTTATTGGCAAAGTTACACAATGCCATTGCTGAAATGGATGATACAATGATGTTTTCTCATTCCTAAAGTGCTGTAACAGATCAGAAATAGCTGCTAATTGTAGAGTTTTTCCTTTTGAGTATGAATTTCTGTTTGTGAAATTCCAAATTGTCTATCCTGTAGCAAATTAGCAGTGTTTCATTTTACAGAGTTTGGAAAAATCACCTTCATCTCTAAAAGGAATCAGAACAGGGATAGAATGCAATCTCATTTTTGCCATATATATGCAAGGCCCAATTAATTAAATTTTGTGAATTCTTCAAATGTCTAGTCAAGTTTTCATCAGGGTACCATTAGCTGCAAATGTGTCTGGAAATCCGTGCAGCTCAGGAATATGTGCTTGAACAAGCACAAAACAGAAATCAAGGCATGTAAATGGGGGGGGGGAGGGGAAGGGCAGATATGCGCACACACTAGAATTATCTCAGGAGATTACAGTGTTTGTAGAATTTTAATGAAAATATAGAAGAGTATCAGTTTTGGTAGAAAGATTTCAGGACTTTGATTCTTCAGGTGTACTTTTTTTTTATTTTATGAATTCACTTTTAGGACAAGAATAAATATCGCCCCTGCCACTAACACTCTTCTTCCCTCCTAAGCAGTAAAGAAATACTAAATCAATATTCTTTTTCCTTTGTATTTCAACACATACAGGTAATAAATAATGAACACAAGTTTGCCATATGCTAAAACTCTGCACTTCCACAAGTATGTAAATGTTCTGCAACAATTTCACTTTTCACCACCATTGTTTGCCACTGTAGGTTGACACACTCCAACGAAGAGGTGATTTTTCAGAAGCAGAATTGGTAAGTGCCAGACAGCCCATTGATTTTTTTCTACTTTTGAACATGCCTACCTCTTTTGATAAAATAATTTGTAGTCGTCATTTTATAGAAGCATATTTGAGATTTTTAGAGAAATATGTCATATAATGAACTACATTGTCCCATGGGCTTACAGCACAGGAACAACCAACAAAATATTGCTTGTGCCTAACTGGAAAAGAGGAGCACATTAAGCTGAGGAGGAAAGTGCACTTTTGTAGGGTTAATTAATTTTTCTGTAATAAATACACACTTAACAGAAAATAATTGACAGGATTGGCATGGTTTTGTTGTTTTGATATCAATATGTTAATGTGCAGGTGTGGAAAAACAGCTATCCTTATCTCCCACTCTCCACCACTTAATTCTTAAACTCAAGAATTTATTGTAAGCAAGCTGTCAGAAATGTGTAGAGGTCCCATTGATACCAACCTTGAAAATGTTTTGGGGGTAGAAGTGGCCCAAGAGAGATGATCCTGTATATTGTCACATATGTGCCCACCTAAGGCAAAGCTTATGACAAGAATTCACTCTTCATGAGACTAGAAAGAATCCACACCAGCAGAGCTCTTTAATGTATCCCTTCTGCAAGAAACTCATCAGTCAGGGCTCACAAATCAACCCTGAGATACAAATCTATAGGAAACTAGGCTTCATTGGTTCTGATGCTCACGAAACTGCTTGGCTTGCAAAAGAACTCTAATAAAGCCTACTTGTATCTTCAGTCTTTTAATGAAGTTTCTTTTTGGGTATGTATATGTTCATAAACACACAACTTTAAAGAATTTTAACTATTAGCAGACCAGATTCAATATGATGTTATGGTTAGAACTAGCATAATTTCAACTACTTATCATCATGATCTGGTTTGTATCATTTCACCTTTAAAAGCTTCACACTGCTTGAATCTTCTTATCACAGCACTGGTTGGTTTTTTCTTATATCAGAACCCTAGTGATAGAAATTTTCCCACATTGTCTTCACTTTATATGTTCATTAAAGTGTTAGAAAAGAGTCTTCTCACATACATAAGGCTAAGTACATCTTAAAATCAGAACGTCTGAGGTCCTCGTATTCCTAAAATAACATTGATAATGTGATATTGAGACAGGATAGCATTCTCCTTTACACAGAATCATATAGAATGATTTGGGTTGGAAGGGACCTTTAAAAATCATCTAGTCCAACCCCTCTGCAGTGAGTAGGGACATACTCAACTAGAGAAGGTTGCTCAGAGCCCCATCCAACCTGACCTTAAGTGTTTCCAGGGATGGAACAGCTATCACATCTCTGGGCAATCTGTTCCAGTGTTTCACCATCCTCATTGTAAAAAAATTCTTCCTTCTATGCAATCTGAATTTACCCTCTTTTAGTTTAAAACCGTTACCCCTTGACCTGTTATAACAGGCCCTGCTAAAAAGTTTGTCCTTATCTTTCTTATAAGCCCTCTTTAAGTATTGTCTTACCTCATTTGAGTATTTCAGATGTTACCAAACGGAGAATTTTATATCCAGCGCTTGTTTTCAACATTATGCTTGCGGCATCTTTTAAAAAAAAAGAAGGAACGACATAAACACAAGATTGGATGAGAAACTGCATTGCTTGCTGTTTGTCTAACACCAAGGTTTTGCTGTGGCAGTTCTATCTTCTCACCGGCTGTCTGGATGAGTCAGTGTGCATTGTAATCTTTACATCAGTAAAGTGATGAACCAGATTCCTGGATGGATCAATTTGTTGTGCTTGCCATTTGATCCATCTCAATTACTGATGAACAAATTTCATCCTATGTTTTAGAGAACAAATTAGTGAAGTACAACACAAAGCACTGAAGGAACATTGCCACAGGAAAAAAAAATTCCCATCTGGTTCCCCCTCTCCTATTAGAAAGGTGATGAGAAGCGAGTGAAGCAAGTCGCTAAAAAGTGAGCTGAAATGAAACGGAAGTTTGACAGCAGTACTGCGGCTGCTGAAGTTGCGCTATAAGAAGGCACCAGTGATTTTGACTCTTCCAGCCTGAGCCTGCAAGTTGCAGGATCAAGGCTATTTTCTAAATTCCTTTGAGTTCCCCAGCTGTGTAATGTTGTGCACGGAATACTCAAAATACTCGGGGACTGCTACACCCATCCATTAAAGACGCAACTTATACGGACTTGGAATGGTCTATAAAAGCCTATCTATGCATACAGGATTGTGTGTAAAGAAAAGTGATGAATCTGGGTGCAGAGGGTATATGAAACTGGAACCAATGTTAGATGTGATATGCTTTTGTTTTGTAAACATATTCGAGAAATTATTGAAACATCATTTTTTAGTTAATAAAAACAAGCAACACTAGTTACCTAGGCATTAGGGTCCTAATTTGGGGAATTTCTGTGTTATTCTGTTGGACTCTTAACTTTACTGGCATTTGGTGCACCACATTGCCCTCAGCTTCCAGGCATCTCCATTTGCTTTCAATAGCTAAGAGGAAAAACGTCCAACTTTTGGATTCACTGCTACTCTGTGCAGTGAAAACAAAACAAACCCAATTTCACTAGTCCAATAAAAGGGAAAAGACTCCAAAGAAAAAGCAACCCAAAGAACAGTACAAAGTAAATTTACGATCAGATTTGCACATATCTTATGCATCCCCAGCTGAAGAAATGTTGGGTTTTATAGTAAAAGTGGGGTTTATTTGGGGCTTAATACCTTTAAATAAAGAAATTTTCCCTTAATGCAATGCTAAAATAACACATTAAATCACTGAAAGTAAACATTGCTTTGGTCCTCGTGACTAGGACAAGGATTAAAACATTTTAGATACAATCCTATCTAAAACAAGTAATTGGAGTCTGATTAATGTCATCAGCATATTAAATGAAAGTATATAAAAGCAAACCAACCTACTTCCAAGTATCCTGTGGAAACAAATATATTTCACATGGGTGAATTAATAAGCATGGCCTTCCGGACTGCCCTTTTAGTCTTTATCAGGCACATGGCCAGACCAGCAGTGGGAAGGAAGCAGGCTGCACATTCAAATAACACCAATGACATAATAAAGCTAAAAAACCCACTAAAAATTAGTCAGTTTTCTAGGACAAGGTTTTCTAACTGAATATACAGATTGGGAAGCAGAATACTCTATCATATGAATATACCAGTTTTGTAAAATCTTATTTTTTAATGTTTTTAAGGATATATCTAGAAATATCTTTAATATTATTTTCAAAATCACTTTCTTGTTTTGTAATGCAGTCTGTAATATAATTTCCAAAATAAAAGCCTAAGGAGACCCAAGATATTTTCCTCTGAATTTTCTGTTCTTCAGAAATTTCTGTAGAATTAAACTGAAATGATAGTTTCTCACATGAGGAAAACCTGATTCCTACACAGTTCTGCTACTAGCTAAATTGAAATATAGTATTATTCTGCCCTTTTACTACAATTTCTTTTCTTTATCTTACCAAGCTTTATGGAAAAATCCTGAGAGTGATTTCTTTCAAAGCTCATCATCTCTGGACACTCTGTCATGGGACTTGAAATATTTTATTTCATGTGAAGATCAGCATTACAATGGTTATTTATTTCCCATTTGTGTAAAATAATCCTACTGAATAACATGTTGTAAGATTTTCAAAAAGTCTTCAATCTCAAACAAACAATAGAAAATGCTTTGATGGCATCTACAGGAAACTGTAATTTGAATGATGCATCAATCATCAAATAGTTGAACTGCAAACATATATTAATATGCCAGTAAACAGGACACGTTTTAATGTACTAATAACAGTATAACTTCAGCGGCAGGAGCATAACTTTTCTAGCACAAAGGTCAGGGATTCTAACTTTGGAACAAATGCATGATGCATCTGTGTGATTAGTCATGCAGAAAAAAGAGGACTCGTACAAGGTAAGAGTGAGTGCACATCGAAGGAAAGCACACAGTTGATGAAAGGTCACACCTTTTATCTAGGAGACAGTAGAATAAACTGTGATCATGACTGGAAGTGAGCTCTTATTCTCCCTGCAGAATATTATTTGGTAAGATTGAGGAGAGATGGAATGAATCAAACCCAGTGTATGCAAGGAAAATTTAATGAGGTCACCCTTCAGAAAGTTTTGGGGTTTTTTAGCGGAGAAAACTGTTGGTGGTATAAAAGATTCCTTTTGCTGCCCTGTCGCTCCCAAGGGAAACTTAAGTATCAAACACAAAGTTGGAACTTGTTAATGAGGCTTTGAAGCCTGTAATTTTTGAAGATTCTCTAGTTTAGATTCTTTAGTTTACTAATTGCTTAACTCTTAAAATAAAGCCAAGCATTTTTAATGTTCTATCTATTTCATAGATGATCAAATGGAATAAAGGTGATATTGCATTAAATAAGAGGGAATACCAGACACATTCATTAAGGAGAAAGGTTTAAAGGTAACTGCCCTTCTTCTTTCCTAACTATAAATGTCAATATCCCAAAAGGAAAACACAAGCTCCATGTGATGATGAAGTACATTTCATGATGTCATCTTCAAACTTAGCTGTAAATTAAAATAATAATTGGACCATTTTACTCATTTCTCTAAGGATTACCTAACTAGGTAGATTAGCAACATTTTACAATGTTCAGGGAATTGAATGGGACATTAAGAACATGGTATGAGATAGACAAGTTATATAAATCTATTAATTAGTCAAAATTTTTTTGACCTCTCTACTGCTATAGAAAAGAAGTAGGAGCAGGTCTTTGAAATGCTTCCTCACTGAGGTTGATGGAGTTGTGTGGGCATACCTTTCTGATATGAGCATAACTAGGAGCTATTAAATGTATGCCATTTTCAATTTATTGCGAGTGCTTAAACATTTATTTGAATGGACAGGTTTTATTTTCAGTCTTGTTTCTGTATGCATTTTCTAAGTCTTGAATTCTTGCAAGACTCTTCATATTACAGTATATGCACATTCATGTATTACAAATACCCACTTCATAAAATGGAGATAAGGATTACAAACCAGCACATTATTCTCTTTTCCTAACATCATCCAAAGATGACTAATCATATCAAGATTTACTGAGACATTTAAAATCTCTCAGCAGCAACAAACAGCTGTTATTTGGGAAAACGTCCTATCAGAAAACAGATTTCTTTCTTTAATAATAAGAAATTTCTTCCGGACTCTTTCCCCTTACAAAAAAGAAACAGATTGCTTAGGAACAATTTATGCCCTAAACAGAGAAGTGTTGAGACTCAAAGATTTTCCAGTAAGATCCACCTAATCAATTTCAGCAGAATAAGCATGATGTGGACCACTTGGAAAAGGAAACACTTTGGAATCTAATTGCAGATCACTTTTTCTTGTAAATCATTCTTAAGAAAAATTCTTACAGGGATTGATTAAAGAGTTTTGAAAGCTAAATTGCATTGACTGGTTGCTTTATTGGCCTTTTAAATCCCTGAAAGATTTCCTTGCATTCTTCTAGGATTAAATAAATAAATAAATAAATGCTGTGCAGAGGTAGGAAAGCAAAAGCAAGGCAAGGAGATATGCATAATAATGTGAAACAAAAATACAAGCACAAGTAGTCCTTAAGTAATTGAAATGGAGAAGGATTGCCCTATTTGCCTGCCAAATTTCTTTCATTTTCTTTCAGTTTAATTAAGATTTGATTTTTTTCTCTCTTGCTATAATTTACTTAGCATAAGTACAAATTGAAGTGATAAATACTTCCATGTCTGTCATGCTGTTCTGATTTTTTGCTCAGATAGAGTTAATTTT
>Ga0181612_169341_pt1 | contig 10381 bp, 5 predicted proteins | sample HoacroProtozoa21_FD_119630 | JGI IMG/M metagenome (GOLD analysis project Ga0181612, IMG submission 119630) | Hoatzin crop microbial communities from Cojedes, Venezuel. Combined Assembly of Gp0051906, Gp0051904, Gp0051908 | reverse complement strand
CTTGTCATCCACCAGGACTCCCTGGTGAGCTGGGCTGTAGAGCTGAGTCCAAGCAATGCTGTCTTCTCGAGTTTACTGATCGGGTCTCCCCAGCAGCACCTGGGCTGAAGGAGGACCGTGGGAATCAGAAGGCAGATGAGAGAGTGGGAGATGCACGAGGTTTCAGCAAAGCTCCAGAACAGGAGGGGGAAACGGGAGGTGAATGGATGGGTCAAAGGTCTGGGTTGCAGTGAGGAAGATGAGGAAAGGGATTCCCGAAGTTGGAGGGGTCAAAGAGCAGATGGCAGTTTGCAGAGGTGCCTCTTTGAGGTCATTTTACAGCTCCTTTGACGCGGGCCTTGGAGCAGCTCAGGCTCACGAATGATGAATCCCCCCAGGCCTCCTGAAGGGAAGGGCTCAGCCAGTGCCAGGCAAAACACTGGGATTTGTTTGGATTTTTCTTTTTTTTTCGGTAGCAAATTAGAATTTGGTAAAACACGGACTTTCTCTGAGTACAGCTTGGTGTCACCAGACTGCTCATTTGGGGAAAAAAAGCTTAAAAATAAAACAAGCAAAGAAGACCATTTGAAAATGTGGAATTACTTTGTTTAGACCTTTTCGGGAACAAAACATTTTGATGTCCTGATGTGAAGCAAGTCCCAGTTTTGAAATTTCCTTCAAGTTATTTTAAGAACACTGAAAAAAAACACAAAAAACCCTGTCTTGAGATTGAAAGAAAACATTTCATTTCTGGTAGAATTAATTTTAAAGAGTGGGTTTTTTAGAATTGCTGGTGAACTGGAAAATTCATTATTTGTTCGACTTGCCTTGTTGCCCCTGTGGGAAAGCACAGTCCAGGGACATGAAACAATTTATCCAGCAACTGTCAGAGCTGGGACTTGAACTCATGTTGTCAAAATTCTAGTTAAATATACTAGCTGGGAACACACGTTTTTGATCCGCGTATTAAGCCGGGAGGTGAGGCATTGCGCTGCCGTCCGCACCAGGCTGCCTTGCCACGTCGTGCTCTCCAGCTGTGCGGGGCGAATCGTACCCCTGAGGTCAAGCTGTGCCATCTGAAATGTAGTGGTTTTCGATTCTGTTCCCCCCTGCCTTACATAATAATAATAAAAAAGGGATCCTGAGAATTTTTAAAACCTGTTAATCATTTCCATCCCGTTCGCTAACTCAGAATAACAATAATCATCATCACATTGAAGGCCCTGGGGCATTTGCCTTGGCCTGTGTGATGGTGGGGATGTTCCAAAATCCAGCGGAGCCATACAGCATGTTGGGGAATGTTTCCTTGAGCTCCTCCAGCAGCTTTGATGGGACCCCCGTAGCGAGGTGACCCTCCGCAGAACCCCACATCCCCCCTCTTCAATGCTCTGCAAAGAAAGTGGAGGAAGAGCCAAATTTTCCCCAAATAAGGCAGCCTGGCCGCAGGTAAAGTGAAATGACAAAGTAATTACGTGTCGAAGACGACGAAGTCAATGCTGCCTTGTTAGCCTTGTCAAGCTGATGAGAGCAGAAGATCTACTGGGGTCCGGTGGAGTTGGAGTGGGAGCAGAGTCCTGTCGCTGTCAGCATTTCCCGCAACGTCGATTCGCACTTTGCCTGTGGAGGTGAGGTCTGGGATGCTGACGGCAGAAACCTCCCCTCTGAGCTGCCCATGTCTCTGCAACCCCAGGACAGATAAAGCTGCTCTTATGCGATGAAAACAAGCACAGCCGGGAGCAGCCTGGACTTAACGTTGGCACTACTCAGATACTCTTTCCCAAAGAAAAAATGAAAATAATTATGGTCTTGGGAGAAGGAAGCTTCCATTGTCCTCCACTGGGCCACTTCATTGCTGAGTTAATGAATTACAATGGCTTCATGACTCGTTTCGGCATCCACAGTTGAGTTTGCCAGGAGCCTTTGCCACCTCTACCTTTCTGACTCCCTCCAGGCAGGGCAGCACATGCACACACGCTCACATAGGTACAATATTCATTGCTCGTGACGCTCCGCTTTCCCTCTCCAAAGTGGGAGCTAATGTCCTCACTGAGGTCCTCAGGGATGCTCAAGGGGAAATTCAATTCTGCACCCGCCGCGGGTAAACGATGAATGGCAGCAATCAGCCCGGCAGCCCCTATATTAGCCTGTGTGATATTAAAGTCAGCATATTTCACACATAATTTTGGAATGTGCTGCAGACTCTTGGCTTTAATTGGAAACGCTGTGTGAATATTCTGGAGATGTGAAAAGGTGTGTATTTTGGCCCTCGAAAAGGCGTAGGAGAGAACCTTAGCTCTCGTGGGAAGAACACGAGCTGGACTTCTCTGCTCAAGCTTCCAGCCATGAAGTGGGCATGAGCAACCTGTGAACAGCCGGCACTGGGTTCCTGCACGAAGGAGTGGAGCGGGTCCGTTCACACCTCTTAAAATCCTGTTTCTGGGCTGTTGCACCCTCTGCTTATGATCATCAGCTCACATTTTGAAGGTACTTTTGCAACGTCGAGGGCAAGAAATGTGCAAAGTGGCACGGTCTGCGGGCGATGAATTTTTAAAGTGTGTGAAAGACCTCAAATGTGTTCCCTACAGACTTCAATGTGCTTAGTCCAGTCACCAGTTAGGGAAACAGGTGTTACTTATACACACACACATATACACAATATATGTGTATATATTATACGCTATGCATTATATATCACATATTATATGTCTCTCTTTATAATATTTTCAACTGTAGCTCAACAGTAAGCACTGAATCTGAATGAGTTTTAGTTTAAGTGGAAGGAGGGAGCACTCTGAGCACAGTGTTTATATATATATATTTATAATTATATATATATATATATATAGTGCACCACAATACGGGTGGCTGTATAAAAGATATGAGAGAACAAACAGGCAGGTCCCTCCAGGCATTGGGGGAGTTACTGAAATACCCAGGAATTAAACGCAGCACAAATCCCCACCACCTTCACCAGTTCTGTCCAATTCTATCCCTCTTCTTCAACTCACCCGGCACATTCCCAAACCAATCCCTTCGCGTTGGCATGTGATGCTTGGTGCTCCACTGGACCAAATCCAGCACTTCCCTGGTCCATGCATCCCACCAGGTGATGAGGGAGAGGAGCTAGGGAACTTCCCTGCTTTCCACACACCACAGCATCCTAAACAAAAGTGTGCACCATGAGCAGGCAGCAGGTTTTCAAATAATGGTTTATGAGAAATAAATGGATTAGCATCAGCTCTTCTAGCCAGGTGGGAAGGCAGAGCTCATAACCTTTTATTGCTGCTGCCCCAGCGTATTGTTCTCTCTTGCTCCTGGGATCAGCTCTGCAGCAAAAAGTCATCAGGAACGCTTTAAACCCAGGCCAGACCCTCTAGAGGACCTTCCCCTCTCTACCTGGCCGACCCACTGTGCAATGATCTTTTCTTTGCCTTGGATGGAAGAACCACCTCTCCAGAGCTCCAGGTATCACCTATAAAGCTGATCTTGCTCAAAAAATGATACTTGGGACTTGCTGGTGTTATGGATCTGATCTCACGTGATGGTGGCTGGTTCAAAATCACATCAGGGTGCATCTCTTCTCAGCTGGGGAGCCCAGGGGACTAGTTCACATGGGGCTGTCTGCCTTGTAGATGTCTAAAACTGTGTGAAACGACTGATGTTGTGGTGCTAAGTGGTCTCTGTGTGAGAAATCTGAGTAGTTGAGATATGTCAAAATGTCTGATTTATAAGATCTCTTAACTCCCCACACCCTGCCCAAGTCCTGATGCACCAACTAAGATGTTTTTCTATATCTGGGCCATTATCTGCCTGGCCATACATCTACTTTTGGGTGCCTCTCTTCCAGCTGTTACATCAAGGAAATGCCAGCACCGCTCGAGCTGGCAGAGGGTTTACACGGGCAAGCACAGCTCAGCGTCTGTTCCTGCTGGTTTCCCGCAGCGACTTCTCCCACTCACGCCTTTCTCTGCTCCAGGGAGAACAGATTTCCCCTCCCTCCCTTCAGCAAGGCCCTTGGAAGAGCAGTGCAGCTCCTTTTACAGCGCCGCGGCCCCTGCATCTATTTTTAAGCCTCCTGAGTGCAAGCCGGTGTAAGGAGTAGAAGCCCAGCTGCAAGGGGAAACCAGAAGAGAAGGTGCCAAGCAGACTTTGGGCTCAGATTTATGCATAAAAATCTCTCAGAAATTGGTTCCAGATAAGGGGTGACCTACTCGGTTTGACAGCTGCGCCTAGAACAGCTGCCACCGCACCGGCCCCGAGTGCATCCAGATGTGCCACCCCCCCCTGCACACGCTGTGGCCAGATCTGTGAAACTTTCCGCCCTGACTGTGCTCCCCAGTGCCAGAAGAAGCCTGGGACTGGATGTGCTGACATGACGGATGGCTTGTTTCTTTGTCCCAGTCTCTGGAGAGGTGATATTTTTGGGTGCTGGGAACATCTTGACAGCTCGGTTCTCAGCGTCGTGGTGCTAACGTCAGCTGTCTGACTGCTCCGGCATGAAGTGGGCCAGGCTTTCAGAAGACTTTCCCCATCTTCATTGCTAATGGCGTGGAAAGACAGCTGTCAAGACACCTTGCTCCCTATTGCCTTGGTGTCTCTCCATCTGTCTCCTCTGGTTGGACCTGAAAGCTCTTTGAGGTCTGGACTCTTGCACCTAGCACCTGGGAGAGCTTTGACTTGGGTTAGAGCATCTAGGAGCTGCTGTAGAGTAACACGAATGAACTCATCTGGTGGGCAACTAACACACAGTGGTGGAAATAAGCCTGTGTTTAGGAGATTACAAATATTTTTTGTGGTTAAAAATAAAATAAACACACTGTAAAAGACAGCCCATCAAATAGTCATTTCTAGAGATTTCTGCCATCTAAGAAATGCTGCCTATTTCTGCTCCCATGCCATACTAAGCTGACTCCTGTTTCTTGAGGTTTATTTAGTTGAGAATTGTGTGAATTAAATGTATTCACCGCAGGGCCAGCCAACACCAAGTCTCACTAGAGCAGGACCCTGTACAAATCTGGAGGTGGAGCCACTCCACAACGGCAGAATCGATGGGCAAAGCATCTGATCGGAGGAACAACAGCTTGAAGGGTGGCAGATATCAAAGTGTTGCTTGCAGCAAAGTAGTTTAGCCATCAAAATGTTTGACTTACAAATAGCACTTCTCCCAATGCATGCTCTCCAAACCATTTCTGCCCGCGGTCTCGTTCATGCAGCACATGAGATGTTCACCCCCAGGTCCAGGCTGGTTCCGTTCATCTGGCTGAGCCTAACTCCGAAGAGCCAGCTCCCAGTTTAATCTGCTTCTGGTTCAAGCATTGGCATGGGGAATAGTGGGGCAGACCTTCTATGTGGTGACCCTGTGGAATAGCTCCACATGATTCTGAACACCTTTTGGAGCGTCTGTTGTTGCTTGTGTGATGGTGTTGCTGCCCATACCCCAACTTATAGTCTGGAAGATGGATCTGGCTGGTCAGAGTGGGCTTGTATGCAGGTCAGCTGCAAACAGTTTCCAGACCAAGGGTGTGACACGTGACAGAGGATTTCCAGACTCAGATATTTCCTATTTTCTGAGTTCTGCGGCGTGAGTCCTATGGGCCTTAGCCATTCAGTATTTTAATTTATGGGTTACATGATAAGGAAAACGTGTCCCCTGATACGAGGGGGACACAAGTCTATTTTCTAATGAGGAGGCTGCAACATAATTAGGTGGAATACACAGAAAATTCAAAAATCTCATTGCAGACAAGGCTTCCTAGTAGCTGTTCTTCAAATCTTCCTGCCAGCAAATTAATCCATGGAAAGGGAATGCAAAATCATCCTCAATAAGTGGATTTTATGTAAATACTGGAATGCAAACTAGAATGTGCAAAAAGTCTCTGACCTACATTACCCCAAGGGCTAATAGTTACATAGCTGCTGGAGACAGCACAAGAGAGATGTCCCTTCAAATCATCATCCTCCAAGATGAGAGATTACCAGTTCTTCAGTTATCCTTGTAAATCTTTTCACCCTGGAAATGAGAACAAAAATCCAGCTGGCGTTTAAAGGATGTGGCTTGATAGATATTGCCAGAGGAATGGGAAAAATGGCACACAGAGAGAAATCCTCTTCTGCTGAGAAAAGAGTAGCAGATAGATTTCACCAGAATGGAACAGCCAGCAACTGTGGGAGGAGATGTCCCAGGCAAGGCTCCTGGATGTACTGATAAATTTACTGGGCGTCCCAGTAATGTGCAGTTCCCCCTCTAGTGTGGAACAGACCATAACAGCGAAAAATGGCTCTATCTGGTGTTGTAGCAGGAGACTATGCCAAGTGGAAGCAGTTGGGTTTCATCCAGGGGCTTGTTTCAGCTCTCCAGGCTTTGGGACAATCCTCTCAGAGCTTCTGAACAGGAGTTCCCAACTGATAGTATCTTCTGAGAGAGATTATCTGCCGAGAGCCCTCTGGAAGTATTTTAAGGCACCACAAGACCGGTAAGAGTTAGCTGGTCATGTCTCCCTGTACACTGTGATCTCTCAGTCACGCAACACCTGCCCACACCAGATGAACTGAGACCCTTGGAAGGGCAGATGAAGCAGCACAGACTGGGTGCTACAAAGCCAGAGGCTGACACACTGGAATGGGGTTTTGTGGTCTGGTGCTTGAAATACCAGGGATTAGTCTGTTTGAGACCAGTGCCCTTCCGTTGCTGTTCCTCTTGCACATCCACAGGGTTTGTCTAGGCTGCTTTCACCGGATCTAATACAGACCCAATGGCCTAAATCCCACAGCAGTCTTCAGGTGTGTCAACAAGCTTTCAAGCTTTGCAGGTTGCCTTTAAATTCAGTGCAATGAATCCTTTGATCAAATTCCAGTGGATAATACAGGGATTTCTTCTGGAAAGGACCCATGGTCATCCTCTTAGCTGCATGTCAGCCCTGTGATCTCCCTACAAGCTAGGCAGGTCCAGTGCTGACTCCTGAGGGTGGTCCTGGAGGAAATTCATGTCAGCCTGGCCTTGAGTCTGTGTGAGGGCATCATTTATGCCTGCCCTGGTCTCACAGTCAGCCTAGGACACCTGCTTTTGGTCACAGTGAAAGAGGAAACACTGGGAGAAGAGACATTCAGTTCAACCGACACATCCACGCTTACCTTTGTGGTTCTTCAGTTCCTGGAGTCCAAAAAAGGGGCTTAAGTACGAAGGATTTTTTGAAAGCTTGACTCTAGTTCATGGAGTGCCTCGGTTTTCTCGTCTTCTAAAAGCATCAGGAGACCTTCTATTCACATCGGCACATCAGTTGTGTTTGCATCATGCGTAGTGTTGTAGTAACCCACAGACCTCCCAGGTCTGCTGCACTGGGCAGTTTTACTCCTGCCTTGCACTGCCCCACCATTCTCCCTGGTCCTCAGCCCTGCTCATCCTTCTCCTTTCACACAGGACAGCCCAAACCAGCCAAAGGCAAGGCTTTACAGGAGGTCAGCTGCACTGCACTAAAGCCATGCTGGCCTTTCTGGTTCAGAATTAAACCGCTGCTCAATTTGGCTGGGACCCAGCAAAATCCCTTGGCAGCCACCTGAAGCCTCTGCAAGAGCATCCACGTGGCGGCCAAACTGAGCCACGTGGAAACGAGCCCGGATAAATCATCCCTGTGGTTGCCTGTAACAGGGGAAGCACTTAAGGCTACCGAGTGCCCACAGGACTTGCTCAGCACCCTTGGTCCAGTTTGCTTTTGCAAAGGATAGCTGCTGATTTTGAGTGATGAACGCCAATAAAGCCTGCAGAGACAACTGCAACCCCAAGGAAAACACCCTCTCCCCACCAAGGTTTTTCATCTTCCTCTGTTTATTCCTTCCTGACCAACGTTCATTAGCAGCATTGTTAGCAGCTGTTGGCAAAGGGCATTGTTTGTCAATTTGCAGCAGGGGCTTAAGACAAGAATGAAAAGCAAAGCCTGTTTTTAATTTAAAACAAGGCCGTGAGGCATCTGTGACTCTGGGTACAGTCGGCAGTCGCTGGTGTAGAGGACTTAAGTTTCAAAACAGCCTTGTGGTGCAGCAAGTTTTGGAGGCCTGCTAGCAATTTTATCCCACCATCCCCCAAGAAAAAGAAAAGAATGTACTCTCAGTGTAATTGAGATTTCATATGAAAGTCCAGATTCAGCCCAGACAACCTGTGGCAACTGGTATCTTTAATTGTGTATGGTAATGTAGTTTTAAATTTTTTCCCCCTCTCTCCTTTTCCATTTTCCCTGAAGAGTCATAGCTTGTGAAAAATCACAGTTGGATACCATGGCAATCCAGCCCATTTTTGAGCCTGGGTGCCATTCCCTGCTGCTTCATAAATACCTGTTGCAAAGTAAATTATGGGGTAGACTCACTCAAGAGGCATTTTGAGACAGTTCCCACCTTTAGGCTGTTTCCCATGCCCTGAGCATGACCTTCAGGAAGAAGAAAGAGGAAATAAGAAAAAAAAAATGGGGGGAAGAATAGAGAGAAAAAAACAGCTTCTCTCCTAGTAAAATGAGTGAAATATTAGATCACCACTGAACCATCGTAATGGCTGATTTTCTTCTCATTAGAGTTTCCTGGAGGAGACTGCTGGAGCACCCATATTTTGCAGAGAGCTGCTGCAGTCTCTGGGATGCTGTAGCATCACTGGTTTCCTCATGGCAGCTAGAAGGGAGAAGCAAGAATAGTACTGGTAACACTGGTACAGTCCTTGATTTGCCTGGTTATCGTTTTCTCATGCAGCGAGGACTCCGGTTTGATCAGAAAGGCGTTGGCAGTGCCCTACCCCAAAACAGGGGAGCAGCCCCGTTGGGGGAATCTCTGTACAGCCATTCTAAATCATGGTCTTTGCTCCAAAAATTTGATTGAAGAGCTCTGGAGCAGCGAACAGAATTGCTCAGGACTGCATTCGTCACTGATGGAGCTTAGGACGGATTTGAGGTCTGCACGTTCCTGTATTAATATTGCACCCTGTACTGCCCTTGCCTTAAAAAAAACCCCAAACCCCCACCAAATTAAATGAATTCAGTGGAAGTGCTGGAAATCAAAGTGTTTTCTACCTCTTTCCTGGAAGAAGGCAGAGTCAGCATTTCAGATCTCCCCGAGTGAGTTGTGAATCCAGATCCCGCTTTAGGACCTGACTTTGGCAGCTGAGAAGTCAAGTCCCAACCGTGGTCAAGGCCATGTCCAATCCTTGCTCCAGCCCCTCTGAGGTGCTCATGCATGTAAATTATGCTTGAAAATAGAGACTGGGTCCCAAAATCACTCGGGGCAATAGACACAGAGAAGCACACAGCAGAGTGCCTGAGGTTGCGAGTGTAATGAGTCTCTGCTTGAAGTTCTGTGATATGAGAAGTCTTGCAATCCCTAAGAAAAACTGCAAATCTGTGAGATGTGTTTAACAAGGAAGCTATTTTTAGCCCTGCAATAGCATAGCCACGGTTGAGTATCATCTATTCGTGCTGGATTTTGAGTTTAAAAAACCAGAACCCTTTTTTTATCTGTGCTTCTATCTGGAATTTGATTTTTTGGCTAAAAAGACAGGCTTCTTGACAGTGTTTTAATGCTTACTTGACCCAAATCCAACTTCACTTCATCTTGGCTTCCTCAGTAAGAGTTTTCCCCTCTCTGCTCTGTTTTATATGGTTTCTATGCCCTGACACGACCCCCATTAATTTCAGCGTAAAAAACGTTTGTCTGAAGACAAGAGCTCCTCTGGCTTTTTTCACCTTTTTTTAACTCCAAACCTCTGTTTCTGGGCTAATAATTTTTTACGAGTTAAGTGATTTCTAGTGACTAATTTGCAAGCTCCATTCATTATTTCCATGTTGGGATTTTATTGGCAGGGAAGGTAAACAAATAACATTTGTTGCCATATAGTCCACAACCCCCCCTGTTTTACTCTTTACCTCCGAGCCTGGCTTCTGTTTGTCTCATGTCTTGTGGCCATGTGGAACGGACGTCGACGCCGAGACATTTCCGATGCTTGCTTTGCTGGTGCTGCGTGCAGACAAGGTCTTTGCTTGTGGAATGGAAGGAAAAAAGGTTATTTCGGATGCATGTGCCCACATTTGAGGGGTTCACCTTCTTGCTGTGCCGTTGTGCCCTTGCTGCTCTGAGAGCAATGAGCCTGGGATGTACCATGTAACCAGGACCACCTCATCTCTGACCCATCCCAGGTGATAAAGTCATAAATTCCCTTCTGTTTCCTAATCTTTCTCCTCTTTTCCTGTGGAATATCTTTCCTCCAGGCACTACGGCTGTTCTTTTGCACAGGAGTTTAGCCTGGAAGGGTGTTTTCCGTCATCCAAAATCAGAGAGGCTCTGGGTCATCCTCGAGGTTCACCTCTTGGCTTTGCCATCCTTGCTCTTTTCCTAACTTACGGTGCAAGGAAAATACTGTTTAGTTTCACTG
>Ga0181612_130299_pt1 | contig 10381 bp, 2 predicted proteins | sample HoacroProtozoa21_FD_119630 | JGI IMG/M metagenome (GOLD analysis project Ga0181612, IMG submission 119630) | Hoatzin crop microbial communities from Cojedes, Venezuel. Combined Assembly of Gp0051906, Gp0051904, Gp0051908 | reverse complement strand
GTCCAACCATCAACCCAACACCACCATGCCTACTAAAACCACATCCCGAAGTGACACATCTACATGTTTTTTAAACACATGGTGACTCCACCACTTCCCTGGGCAGCCTATTTCAATGCCTGACCAAAAAGCTCATGACATTAATTCTGGCTGGAAACTTATGAAATGGGGAAAGGACAAATGGGCAAAGTAGTGTGGCAGTAAAAATCACTTAAGCTCTAAACAGGAAAGAATGTATGTAGTTCTATGTGTGTTAATGGTTTTTATTTAATCACATATATTTGTAATCAATGCACTGTATTTGCAAGTGCTTTTCTCATGCTTAGGACTGTTTGACAGTAAGGCTGCTGATGTTGTTTAATGTAACTGTCTCCGAATTGTCATCCAATGAACAGTAGATTTGATTAATAAGCCGTTCAGGTGGGCTGGGACTCATTACTGAGCAACCTGTCTAGTCGAGTTCCTTAAAGATTGGTCTTGCAGAGTGCCTATGAAACTTTGGATATATTCTAAATGGTAGTAATGTAATAGGATAGTGTAACACATTCCGCATAGTGGAACAGGCCAAGCTATTTGAAGCTGTGAGTCTGAATTGGAATGTCTCCTTACCTCTCTCCCTTCTTCTTTAGACTTATGTGGGGGTGGTTTGTATACAAGCTGTATCACATGCACAGTATCTCTTTCTTACACAAAGTCATTTAATAAATGGGTACTGTTCGCTTGATCTTTTTCATTCCTGATGTATTTATCCAGGATGCAGAAACTGCCTGAGAGTGATTTGGGTTTTGTAAAACCCCTTCACTTCTCTCTTGTATTTATCCAAGTCTGAGAAATGGTTGGTGGTTCGAGACCTTACGTTAGCCAGGTCTAAATAATGCATTTGGGCTTGAATTCATGAATCTAAACTAATCTCAACTTTTTGTGAGTTTCTTTGAAATAAGTAATGTTATGTTGTTGTTGGCTGGTTAATAATAAAAAAAGCATGGCGATTTCTGAAGTAATGCAGTAAGCAAATCTGAGAATAATAAGGAATGAAATCATAGCACGTTTTGCATTTCATACAAAGATTTACTTGTGTTGGAGCAATAAGGTGGAGTTTCTGAAAAGCTTCCATTAAAGGAAGTTAAATGACATTTTAAAAAGAAATCAACCAGCAGGACTTTTACAGGCTATTCTTTAGGCTGCTATGTCTGAATGTCATGGCAAACAAGAAAATGAAACTGGCTTATTTACCTTCAGTGGGAAAATACATCAAAATTTTTAGGAAAAAAATATGAAAACTGCACTTGAACTGCAGAAAAATCCAGTTTTCCTCGAATTGATCAGATGCTTGATGACCTAGTTTCAAACTAACACACTGCTGTGCGCAAAGAAGTCTTAGAAGTCTGTAAAACTAATTAGCAAGGTTGACTAACCCTTTTCTTTTGATTTTAAACTTGAGGCCATTTGCGTTGAAGGATGTCTAGACAAGGGCAAATGTTACTACTCTTTGTTATGGCAGGCACAAGTAAAATTCATTTAGCCATTTAAATAAAACAGCTTTTAAAACTTGATGTCAAACACCAAATACATGAGAAGCGACAGGGCTAGATGAACCTAGTAAATGGAGAGGATAAATGTAGTAAATATCATTTTAGTAATTATTGTAAAAGCAAAATGTTGTATTTCAGTATGTTGTGACTTATTGGAGAAGGAAAAGTAGAAAGAATAAAGAGTTTTACAGATTTGAAATATCAAAGCATTGTTAGAAATTGAAAACATGACCTGAATTTTTTTGTGTGACACATATTTTAAGAGCATTCAAACTTGTAAAGGATAAATACTTTCTTGAACTAGCTTGCAAGTGTGGGATGTTCTTTGAATATTTGAAGTCAAATCTAAAACATCCATTAAATAACAAGTTCAATGTGGAATTATAATAAACATTCACAGATATCCTAACTCACAAAACCTGTGGAAAGACTTCATTACTCTTCTCATATAACATTTTGTTTTAAGAGAAGACAGTAGGGTCTACTGGGACCACCTTGAGTAGCTGTTGTTTTATATCGGGAGTTTACTTTTGAGTTCAATGTCACAGCTGTCCCTGTTTGCTACACTTTGGTTCACATTGCAGAGCATGACCTGGGCTTCCTTGAGATTAAAGGAAAGTGAAAGAGATGCTCCAGCAGCACATCCAAGATGCTCTAGTCACTAATGGGCAGTTTGTCCACGAGACTTGAGCCACTTGAAATAAAACAGCAAAAAAGCATGTAATTCACTGTTTCAGGCTATAGATTTTTCTTCTGCTGGTCTACATGTAGATGTTTTGATCTGTTGTCTATTTATTATTTTTACATTTGCATGGACTGGTATGTAGTGTCCCGACTTTGGTTTTAGAAAATCCTGAGGGTTTGTTGCAAAAGTGGGTACTTCTGAAATTACTGTAAAGCAAGACTTCATCAGGCAGGGTGTGCTAGGAAGGGTGTGACAGAAGGCGTTGTCCCCTGAAATCACTATCAGAGCTCCTACATAGTCCTTAAGTGTTGACTTTTTCTACCAAAGTGTGTCCCCTTCCCCACCCACAACACTTAGTGATTCTAGTGAAACCATCAACATTTGATGTTCAGTTTTGTTGCTCATTTTTTGATGCCAAGTGCATTTTTTGTCGCTTGTACAAATACTAAAGACTGAATATCCATCCTCTAGATTGATGCTGATTTGCATTGTGTAATTTGCTGTGACAGGTGATCTGAACTTCACAGAGAAGTAAAAAGAAAAGTAAAATACATTCTATGACATAGAAAACAGATGAAGCTATGATTTACCTTTAATTTTTAATAATTGTAAAAAAAAGAAATCCCAGAGTTGCCCAGATCCAAACAATTTTTTGTTGGAGAGTGGAATAAATTGAAATAAATAGATATGTGAGGAAAAAGCACCTCCCAAAGCAGTAACACTGAAAACAAAGAAAAATATCTCCTAGAAGCAAGGAAGGTGACCTGAAATGCTTTTATATTGATCTTGATTTAAGTTTTTAAACTTGTGGTTATAGTTACAGCAGTGAAGACGATTTTCAAAATGGCCCAAATCTCTTGGAAAATAAGTGGAAGATTGGACCATCTTTCATCTTTAATAGCAGACAGACAATAAGTTGAGTTTAGTTTTCCTTGAGCAATACACATTTTCCTTTGCATTTTATTGCTAGCTTTAATATTTTAGCTTCCAATTTACACCTATAGTCTGGAAAATGGTTTTGGTTAGTGCTTTTATTAGACTGAGATAAAATGACCGTTAGTAAACAAAAGACAATTTGCACTGCAGTGAAAGTATCTCCTGAACTACATGAAACAGAGATTAAAGTTGACATAATATAGGTCACGATGCTGATGAGAGATCTGCTGCTTCTCAGCTTGAATCTTCTCTCAGTTTTAATAAAGCTATTCCTGAGTTACTGCTAGTGAGGAAGGAATGAAACCCACAGAATCCTTCAACGGATAGTTTAACATTTTAAATTGTTAATAGGTCAGATTGATACCATCTTCCTTCTGTAAGAAGAGCAAGGCCTGTTAATATTTAATATTAATCATTACTACTGGTAATTTTTTCTGACCTTATAGGATATGTAACTGTCATAGTGTGGCAATATAGTGGCTATGTATATCTTTGTGTATAAAAATTTTCTCTTCTTTTCTTTGGTGTATAAACATCTAATAAAATTAAATAATTTGGCTTATGTTTAAGAAAGTCTGTTTAGGGTACTTACTAACTCAAGGCATGAAGCTAGGTAGTAACAGAATAATTACTTGCTATTTGGTATGTGATTACATTTACACTGGCCTGCCACAACTATAAAGGATACCCTAATGGCATCTTAGAATAATGGTATTACTCCATCATGTTACCTTCTGCTTAACTGAATGGATAATAAAACTATTTAATTACTTTGAAATATGATCTTTAGATTCTGGACATCAGAGACGGTTTTTTAGAATGGCAGTTTCTGAAGAAACTATTCCTTTCAAAACTAAGTTTGAAGAAAAACCTCATAGTGTAATGAGAGTCTGAAATTAAGCTCATAATTGCAGGATATTTCTGAACTCGTTATTGTATACCATCAGAGTATTAAGGGTAATATCTTTTACATAATGATAGCAATTTGGTGAACATTTATCATTGAATATTTCAACTTAGCATGTTTTAAGCTACACAACTAGTCAATTTTAGAATTTATAAATGGTGCTTCATAGCCTCAGGGAAACCACTTAAGTTAACCTAATGGCATATGGTAGCACCTTGGGGAGGCTGCAAAGTATACACTAAGCATTTTCTACATAGGTCTCACTTGGGTTTTCCACCCAAAGAAGCAAGTTGGAAAGACAGGAAGTTCTCCGAGGAGGTTGCTTTCATGTGTAGCCTCAAGACTAATGGACTTTTGAACTCCAAATACTGTTGGGAAATACCTGTTTTGCAACAATGTAGATAGTGATGTGTACAATTTTTAAAGCTGAAGCTTAGAAATTTCAAAAGCTCCTCAGTGCCCATGTGTGGGAACTATGCTTTTGTTTCTAACTCTGAACAGTGGGAGACATTCAAATGGCATTTTAAAATCTCCTGAAAGTAATCGCATAGTCCCATTAAAAAAACAAAAATGGAAAAAGCTGATTCAGAGAAAAAAACACATTTCTTTGTTTTCTTATGCAGAAATACAGAAAACGTAGAAATAACTAACGTGTTACTAAACCAAATATAGGCTGCCAGGCTAAAACTATATCTAGATCGCAGAGATCATAGAAGAAAAGCTAAAATAGACAGGGAAGATGGGAGCAACATCCACTACATTCAAAAAGTGTTGCAGAGGCATGGAATCAGTGCTGCTGCTTTAATATTCTTTTAGTCCCCATGACTGAAAGGAAATACGGAGAGAAGAAATATGCCTGTTTTCTTTTTTGTTTTTTTCAAATAATGCACTTACAGCCAGGTAGCTGCTTCATGAACATTCTGTTTGACGATAAGCTTGCTTGGAGCAATATAGTTTATATGTTTGAGAAATTTTGGTAACCAAGGAAGCATGAAAGAATTAGTACCATGTGTCCTCTTATTTCTGCTTCATCTATTAGTTCATAAATTACACTTGAAGTATGTCTGCCATATTGAGAGTTGATATTTATACAAACTTTACAAATTCTTAGGAATTTCAAAATTGCTCAGAAACAGAAAAAGTTGTTTTAAAATCCATTTAGTTAAACAGAGAAGGAACAACAATCTGTTCCAGTTAAAAATACATTCAAAACCTGATTTTCATTAATCAGTCAGCTCTTATTTGGACAGTATATGTGTTATGAGATTTGTATAGGTAAGGCTGTTGGCTTGATTAGCGTCAGCAGTGCTCATAAGATATATTATTTCTTTTCCTGAGATACCAAGAAGCAATTGTTTTTTCCATCCCTTTGTATTATAGAGAAACATACACCTCATCATAAAAAACTCTTGCTATTGGAATGAAGGCAGAATAATTTGATGAGTATTGTATCGCTGCAAGAGATTGGACTGATAACGAAGGCTAACCGTATGCTCAGTGGTGCTTAGAAGAGGCACAAGTTCATTAGCACTTTTGCTGCTGCTGCCAGTGTTGTCAGCAAGAGTATTATTTCAGTTAATAGTTGTCCTTATGCTCTATGTATGCTCTAGCTGCCTAGGAATCAAGTGTGCACAGAAGGATAAAAGAAGTGCTAGAAGGGTAGAGACTAATACTAAGGAAATGGACATAATAGCAGACACTGAGGTCTTCTGAAATCTGGACTCTGTCCACGAGTGCATTGTGCTCCACTGTGGTATCATTACTTTCAACTGCAAACAAGCACTGCAAACAGGTTGTTGCACTGTAAACCGCATCGCTGTCATCTAACATGCATTCCAAGACAAGATCACTGAACAATTCTCCCTGCCTTCCTAAGTGACTCCTCCTGTCATCCTTGTTTCTCTGTCCACTGCATCTCTGTGTTTATTCAAAGCTCTTCAGACACTTTATCCTTCATTAGCTGTAAATTCATGGAGAAAATTTTTCACTCTCCCAGTCACAACCAGAGAAATTATTTCTCCTTGCTGGGCATTTACAGCTTCTTTGGACTGTCTGAGGTAGGATATAGGGAAGTTGTCTTTATTTTTCACTCTTTCCCACTGAAATTCTCCAAATTTATTTTTGATTAAAAACCACTTAATTAAGACGTTATGCTATAGTGTGCCAATTTTTGTTATAGAGTGTATGTTACTGCACAATCTCAGTTCTAAACATCAGTTAATAGCTTAAAATAGATGTAGTAAAAAGCATATGAAATCTTAGGCATCGCTATGAAGTCTTACTCATGTAAAAAATGCTAGACTTGCTGAATCTGATGCTTTATTTAACCCTCACTATATCGAGGAACCTTTATGAACAATGTTAACTTTTTTTTTATAGTGACTTTAGAAGTTTTCAGCCTTCTTCCATTTCTAAATCTGCTGCTGAAACAGACGCTTCTTTCTCATCTGCTCTGACTCACCTCTTTCCAGTCCCTAATGGCTTCCCCCTGCCTGCCCTTGAGTTATAGACCATTTCTGAAGTGCTGTATGACAGCACTTTCTTGCAGTGTTTTCAAAAAAGAAAAATTGGCTGTTTATCTCTTAAAGACCTGAAAAAGAACTTTCGCTCTTGGCATTTTCATGAGGTAGAGGGCCAGGGTTGGTTTCTCATTCCACAATGTCAGATGAGAAGACAGTATAGGGAAAAGTAATATGGATGACTCTTTAATCAAGGTCCCAGTCTTGCAAAGCACTAATCTTTTTTTTAAGGGTACTAAGTATTCTCAGTTCCCACAGAAGGCAATGTAAGCCAAGCACAGTCAGCAGTATCCTTAAGATCTGAAATTTAATGGTGGTTAGTCTGAACTGGTACATATATACTAAAAAAGATTCATCATGTAGAAGTCAAGACAGCAGGAGGTAGATGATCCAGCTTGGTGACTTACACTAGTAATGAATAAATTTCCTTGTTTCTTACAGGAACAATAGCCAGCAGTAGATCTTGTGCATTTTCACTGCTGATTGGGAAAGTCTTTAGTAACATATAACTTTTCTCTGTGAAGGGAAATAATTGAATTGGTGCAACCAAATCACCTCTGATCTTCTCGAAAAAGACCTGTGTAAGTCCATCACTATTAAGAAATTTTCTGTCTTGAATATATACATTTTTACTGTCTTAGGCACACGATCTTTTAAATTATGGGCATTAGAAATTGCTATATTGTTATAACAGTGACTTTGACAGTGTTACACAAAGCTGTCTACCTACCATGCTGAAAGGTTTAGTTTAAAAAGCTGAGGACTTTGATTTTGTTTATTTGTTGAGCCACAGTAATATTAATTAGGGGCATATCTGCTGAATTGCTCTCAGTTACTTTCAGCTTTGACTCTTATGTACCATTTGTTTTAAAAGTTTAACAGGATTCCATATTTCTTAAACATTTTATTGGGAGGAATTTTCGGAGATACTGCCCCTGAAGGTACCATTCAAAATACATGCAAAAAGTCTAGTACCCTGTTGTTTCTTCTCCATGTTGTTCCTGTGTCCACACTTTGCTCTGCCGTTCAGCCTTTTAGGATTCCTAGATTGTAATTCTGGTACCCACCTTTTGTCTTCACAGGAAATTTTGCATTTTGCTAGTGCTAAAACTCACTCTGTAGGATTCTGCTAGCACCAGAGTGTGACATTATCCCAACAGTGTTTGTTCTGGATTAGCTTGGTCTTATGTGTAAGGCTTTCAATTGCACTATACTAAACTTTATTTTTAGTAATTCTGTATTAATTTCTTGTTGTTCACCTACATGGAATCACTTATAAAGGAGTTACCTATTTCATTCTTCTCTTGAAATTTGACATCATAGGGTTACCATAGTCTTTTGGGGAGAAAACACTTCAGAATGAAACTTCCACTCCTTTAGACTCTTTTAGGTGTTTCATGACTTGCATCCTTTTTCTTGTTTCCTCCCAATTAATTTTTTCATTAGCAAGTCCTTGACTGAACCATTTTGAGCAGAAGAGGTGAAAAAGCATGTAAATAACGAAGTGATACATATGCAGTGGGTACAGGTGGGTTGTTCTTAACAGATTTTTGTGTTCAGTGATGCTTAAGACAATTTAGTATCACAGGAGAAAGCCAGCTCCACTCCTTCAGCTGAACAAAAACAAAGTACTGTTGTGGGTTTTTTTTTAATACTGACAAAGTACTGTGTGCAGTATTTTATCCCTAATTTCTCATCCCTGCAGCCAAAAGCCATAGGCTAGTTCTGTCTGGTGACTGATTCTCTGTATCTCTCAGATCCTTCTAACAGAAATTCTCAATGTGAGAGCAGAGAAGGGCTAACTGCATTTTACTGAGTGAGAGTTGGAGTGGTAAAAACAAGCTCAGTTGGGGAGAAAAAAGGTGAATGTGAAGAGGATGAGAAAAACACTCCTTTAGTGCCTCTTAATCAGTGATCCCCAAATGCTTTGCAAAGCCTTACAGTGCTCTGCATGGTAGAGAAATGTTACATGCTGGACAGCTGAGTCACAAAGAGGAACTCTGAGTCTGGGTTACTAGTGAAGACTGCAGCCAGTCCGTGGCAGAGTCAAAACCAGTTGCTTCATTAGAACAGTCTGACAGTGCTATTTTTGTGGCTTTAATCTAAGGTTCCTGATTTCTCTTTATGCATGAAGACCCACTGAGAAAACAGAGATGAGAAAGGGAAGCTATGAAAAGGGCGTGAAATTTAAGATTAAAATTGCTACCTTTAGATGAGCTGTGAGCTCCTCTCATGTGACAATGGCAAAAGCAGAGGTCTCTTGCTGCCTTATATTAAAAGTTGAGACAATGCATCTCGTGTACTGATTACTTTTACACAGATACAATTAAGAATGTGTCACTTATGGGGGTGATACATTAACAAACAAGTAAGCAAGGATCCTGTCAGCATTCCAGCTCTTCCTCTAAGGTGCTAAACAGAGCACTCATCTGCTTACCGTCTTTCCCTGTAACACCCTAAGTTTCTAAAGGAGTGAAAGCAGTTTTCTGCAGTAGCAAAACAATAGTTTCCTTCAGGAGCTTTGGCTGAAACGGAACTGCAGTGTTTGGCCTTAGCAAAATGAAGTAAGAACTAGAGGAGCCATGTCTAACAATGAAGAGACAGGAATATGGAGTAGATCTGCTTACAGATTGTACGAGCATCTCCTTTTTTGGTGACCTGGTAAAAATGGAAATTCAGTATTTATAAAATCTAAAATGAAATTTTAAAGAAAATATTGAAGTGTTTTCTAAAAGAAAGGTACAGCAGTGCCTATTCTAAACATAAAATAAAGTCTTCTGTAATCTATTGTGGAAGACCTTGGGAATGTACGTCCCCATGGACACTGCATCTAAACATTATATAAATGCATATTATTTCAGAAGTAAATATTTAAAAATAAAATAGAAATCTTGGAAGAATTGTTTGAGTATATGTACTTACACCTTCAACAAAAACTTCTTCATCTTTGAGGAGAAGCCCGCGTTTGCTGTTTGATTGCTGGCCAAATGATTTCTTGCTCTGCAATGTATTGCTGGTACTTCATCTACAGCTTGCAGTTTAAGCATCTATTAAGTATTTGATGTGCATCACAAGTAATCATAGCTAATGCTTATGCACACATTTTCCAAAATATACCTTTAAGACACAGTATAGTAAATTTTAAGTGGAACAGTAACCATAAAAGCTGCATTCTGGTCTGTGTGTGCAGTTGGGTATTTTGTGACTATAGCTGTTGCTTCTTTAACACTTGATGTTTATCATTAGACAAGGACACACACCCCACCCCCCAAAAAAAACAGCCAAAAACCTCAAAAAAAAGGAAACAGAAGCACCTGGACTTTCTGTAATTAATCTAAACATCCCATTTTAAAAACATATATACATGAAAAGGATGTTATATAGGACAACTTTTATGGGTATAAAGATAATCATTGGTATATCTGAAAATTCTGTAAAAGTACAAATAAGTTTGCAATAGATAAATGTATTTGAATGTGTTTATTGCTAGCTATTTTTATTTTAGTCTTGAAATTTTCCTGCTACAATCTCAAATAAGCACTGATGCAGGGGAAGACGCCCTTGTAAAGTACTTCATGAAGCTTTATTTACAAACTGCTAGAGAAATAATACCTAAATTGAAACATGTATGTGGACATACAAGCCTTTGAGTATGAATTTTAGCAGTTACTCTGGGCTTGTGTTTTTGTAATATATAGCAAATTCTGTACCTTCAGCTCCTCAGATGAGAGTCCAGATGCCAAACTTCTGCCATAAACCTTTTTTATACCCTAGTAAACGATTTGTTGAGCCAGAGGGACTG
>Ga0181612_108866_pt1 | contig 10381 bp, 6 predicted proteins | sample HoacroProtozoa21_FD_119630 | JGI IMG/M metagenome (GOLD analysis project Ga0181612, IMG submission 119630) | Hoatzin crop microbial communities from Cojedes, Venezuel. Combined Assembly of Gp0051906, Gp0051904, Gp0051908 | reverse complement strand
TTTGTCTATACCTGAATCTGCACTTTTTTCCTAGCTATAAATACATGAAAGAAACAGATTATATTCAATGTTGTATACACGGGACCTTGCCTTAGTCAGTGAGGTGTGTCTAGGTGGGATGAAAAATGAATCTCTCCAATCCATTGTTTCTATGATGCCCAGCTAATTTGTGTGCTTTCTTACATTAGAAATACTCTTGCTGTCGCACTTCCCCATGTTTCTAAAATCTACATCACAAAATTATATGAGTACTTTAGCTTTTTTTTTTCTTAGCAAGATGAGACAGCACTCAGAAAAGGAACTGCTTTATCATGACCTTGTACATACAACTGGACATTCTTTCCAAATTGTACTGAAATAATCCATTCAGCACAATCAAAATGTTTTGAGCTTGGTCTTCTAATATCCATATCAGTAGGCTTCAGATACAATTAACTACTTGAAAAAACTGTTTTATTTATACTCCATTGTAGAAAGACTAGTCCAGGAACAGCAGAATATTGGAAAATAACCCACTAAACACCTTCAAGATGTTAGGGTCAGTAGGCTGGGGCCTTTCAGGCAATATTGCTAACAAACTACAATAAAAAATGAGAGTATTGGAAGTAAATAAAAATCACAGCATAAGTACTCATGTGAGGTATTTAAAATTTTAAAATTTGCACTAAATATGTAAGCTAAAAAAACACAATCTTCATTTAATCTTTTCAAAAAATACAGTTTTCAGTTTACTCTTATACTTCTAGCTATGTGCAGTATATTTCTTGTCCAGTTATGGTAATTTCCTATGATTTCTTTCTTCTTTTTAATGTAGCAACTTCTCCCAAACAAAAAGATTTATAGATGATTCATTGAGGGAGCTTGCACGAGTGATATCTGCAGCACACTGTCATTAAAGCCACAAACATAAAACTCCCATTTCTGGTTCCATGTAGAACATGACACAGAGATCCAGTGATACTGTAGAGTTTTGATAACCCTTGGATGCCCTGAAACTACCCATATACTTACTAGTAAAAGTGTAAATTATGTTCAAAAGTTAAACATGCATTGTGAGATTAGCTTGGCTGTTTGGGTTGGACTAGATGACCCACAGAGGTCCCTTCCAATCCCTACCATTCTGTGATTCTGTGATTCTGTGATTCTGTTATAACAACCACCTTGCACAAGATACGTTGCAAATGCAAATGTTTCTTTCTACTTTCCTTTTGCATGGTTCCCTCAAGCAAAGAAAAACAGAAAGAAAGGGTATTATATCATTATTTTTATTTGCAGTCTTCATTGCTTTTCTTAATTGGTAGCCAATACACAACCTATGCTGGTCTTTGGCTGGATCTTATTATAGTGATGAAATAGAGATACCAGCAATTTTGCAAAAGAAGAGTCAGCCTCTTGTTCTTCCTTATGGTTAGCCAATCTGACTTACTGAGTGCTACTGATATAGCATACATTTCATGCTCACTTAAATATAGATTAAGCTAAAAGATTCCAGCTTTGGAAGAAGAGATATGGCTCTGCTTATCCTATTGAAGGAGTACTGCATCCTTTGCCTGACAAAGATAGAGAAGATTTAATTCATTCATTTATTTAACCAATTGCTTCTTAAATGCTCTGAGGTGAATGATACAGTGTGAGAGAGAAGGGTTGCTGATAGCTGTAATTATTACATTTCTATGGTAATTGGGAGGAGCAGTGGGAAGGTGCAGTGTCAGGACAGTTAAAGTACTTCAGTGCAAAATCCTGCAGCAATGTTGGTACTGAAAGCCACCATCAAGTTGTAAATTAATGCCTGGGCCTCCACACCGAGGAGGTCAGTTATCCAGAAGCAATGGGAGGCCCTGTGCTCCCCAGGCTGCTCTAGTGTCTTAACCCTTCTCCACATCAAAGTCACAACAAACTTGACTTTACACGTACAAGGTAGAATGTGAGGAAAGTTCTATACAGAGTCAGAAACTGACCGAGTTTAAGTCACCTGCAGCGATCATGTGTTTCTGCCCCTTTACCCTTGTAACATTCTCCCTGGACTTCTTGTCTAAGTCCTGACACCAATACAATTTTTCCTCATTGCACTTGAAATGCAATACAGCATGAGGTTTCTAACACCGCATCCTACGTATACTGAGTAGTAAGGATGGAAGTTCACTTCTGAAAAAAAATCAAGTGAAAACTGTCAGGTGGCATCTTGCAAGCACAAGCATTGCTGAAAACTGCCTGTGACACACAGGACCAGGTGTAAGAGCAGACTAATCCTCATCACTTACATAATAGGTATTCTGCCTGGGTTTAAGCCTTACTTTTGTTAGATTTTCTGAAAACTTGTCATTTATTTTGCCATAAAGGACTTCAATGAGCTTCAGACAGCTGTCTCAGCTTGTCTGCTGAGGACTGTTAATAAAAGACACCAGGTTTTGGCCCAGGAAATACTTGAGCTTCTTGTGCTGGACTTCGGAAATGTAATTTAAGGAAATACAATAAAACCACTCCATTCTTCTGCTCATCACTCTTGCCACACTTTGCTGCTCACTGTTGGAGGCACAACTTTTTTGAAGATAGTTTTCAGTCTGGCACAATACAGCTGCTCGCATACTTTACTCAGCTTGCCAATAATTCCGTTTTGGCTTCTAGACTTCCAAAAAACACCCACCTAGCCACTGCTCTCATACAGATCAGCACATCAGCAGTACTACAGTAGCTGGGCACACCCAGCTCCATTCAGACTGACGACATGTACCTAAGTCATTTGTGAAACATAGGCGCAGTACGCACAACATATTGCAGAAAGCTAGACCCTTAGCTTCTACTCTACATGTAATATCTGTGTCTAGGAAAATCAAGATACTATTACACTACATAAGAAATCCTTAAACATTTCTGCCCAAAATGTTTATATTAGATTACTAAATGACACTGCAATGAAAGAGGTATCTAGTGACAAATTCTGCAAAATAATCCTGGACTGATAATGCTAGAGATGGACCTCTTCTCAAAAGCCGGAATACTTCTGAATGTTGTATGACTTCATTTCCATATTACTCTGTACATCCAGCCTTATCTGACTGAGAGGTAGAACCACTGCTACTGAGGAAGCTGCTCTGTCTCCAGAACAATTAGATTAGATTAGTTCTTTAAATATGTTGAGACCAGTTAAAACTGGCTGCGTTGATTTTTTGATACATGTCCAGCTGGGTTATTTTGTTACTTCGATAAATAAAGTACCCCTATTTTCACCACAGATAGTTTAAGAATAAAATTGTCAAAATCAAGTAAGGGAAACTCAAGTTTAAATATTTGGAAAAACCTTCTTAACACTAAGGGCTCTGAATTAAATTGATTAGGTTAATTGCACTATTTTCTTCCTGAATTTTAAGCATGTAAGAGCTATCAGGTTGACCTAACAGTTGATTCTGCCACAGACACGAGGATGGATTAGCTCTCTTCCAAGGTCCCTTGTAGCAATATTTTCTATGATTCTAAGAATCATCAGCTGAATCTACATAAACAACTAGGCAGTCAGCTGCAGTCATAACTTCCAGTTATTACCAACAGGCCTAAACTCAAGCTAGTAACGTGTAGACATCCTATTAAAAAATAACCATAGCCATCCAGTTTCCCTCTCCCCCCTGCCTCCAATTACTTTACACAAGTGTGATGCAGTGCTGAACAGGAAAGAAACATAAGTAGCTAAAAACTTTCTAACTAAAAGACATGAGAGTGATTAAAAGCAGCCCGAGTATAAGTTTTTCCAGCAGAGCACAACTCTTCCAGGAAACACCAGCAAGATGGTATTTGGTCCCTGCTTAGTAATCATTACAGAGAGATGCAGGCTGGGTCTGACTCAAGCTTCCATTGCACACTGCAGGAAATGAGACTGACCCGGGTGGTTACAGTATGCAAAAGTCAATGTCCACCTCCGTTTGACATTTAGTAACTTTCACAAAAAGCAGCAGATAATTTTCATAAATAATTGCTTCATTTTTCAGTGGTCCTTGCAAGAATAATGCCACAGTGAATAAACCCCTCCATTAACTCACTCCTCCTCAAAATGTGCTATGTCCTAATATCAGTTGTCTTATGGATACTGTCCTAGAATCTTTACTTATTGCAGCTATCACTAACAGCACTATAAATTAACCATTAAATCAATTTGTTCTATTTAATGCAGGTTTTTCATCTGATGGCAGCTTAATAATTTGTAGTGCTCATTTTATGTCTGTTTTCTTTTGTTCGTTTTCAAAGCAAGTGTGGTAGTTGATGGAATGACAGGCTGACCCTGCGTTATATAGGGCCCTGTAATTACACTAGGGGCAACTCAGCCACTCACAGATTCTTCTTCTCACACTCTGTATCATCACTTTGTATAAGCCCTGAAAAGAAGGGCTGTTCTAGGGAAAAGGGAAAATATACGATGTTCATTATGGCTCTGTTACTGCTTAGACACTGCAAACGTGGCAAGGATTCAGCATAACTAAAATACAGGGAGAAGTGGGTAATGTTAATCTTCCAGTTATATGTAGCACTAACAAGATATGAATATATCATAAAATGTATGGTATGCCACGCATCCTAAGCTCCATTTTCTTAAATTAATTCTGTGTTAACGTGTGCAACACGTAAGATCATTCTTACCCAGTAGTCATAAATACTACATACATGCACACAGACTTACATCTCTGGCAGTTTCCGGCCAAACTCATGATGTTGTTTTCATTTTTTTCACCCCATAGGAGCACCAGTGTTATCCCCTGCTATTGCCTCTGTAACTTAGGTAGGAAGTTAGCTTAATCAGCATCCTTGAAAGATCATATCAGCATTGCAGAGCAAAATTAGAGTCTTAATCTTTACTTAGAAGGTATACCCTAAGTGCAACAAGGTGATATAAGCAGTTACGCATAGTGGATCACTGCAAGAAACTGCTGGGCAACAACAGGCATGATATCACAAAAGCAACAGAAGAATTTATATGTGGCTAGACCAGGAAGAGCAGCAGTGGAAATAAGGAATGTTGGGAAGAATGAGTTAAATTAACTTTGCAGAACCTCACAGAAAACGTTCAATTTAAGTTTTGGACAGTGCCTGAGCCTTAGGGAGAAGTTCAAAGTTTCTTCAAATCCAGTCCTAGAAGCAAGTTGCTGTTTGATTCTAATTATTAAATTAACTGTGATTTTTGTTTGTTTCAGTCCGTCCCAGACTGTCCATGTTGTAAACATTTTACTGGTAACATTATTGTGTTTTATGTAAATATGGAGAATTTTCTTAACTTGAGCCAGATTGCATTTAAAACAAGCACCATGTAACAAGGACAGCCCTAATTAAACAGAGGGCAGCTGGCAGAACGATTGTAGTACATAGAAATTTTGAGCTGTTTCCCGTCTTTTTTTATTGAGCATGAAATCTACAACAGATTTCTTGCCACCTAGGTAGAACTGAACAAGACACACTCTTGCTATTATTCTTCCCTGCAAATGCATATAGCTGGTACTGTACAGAGCCACAGCATTGACTGTGGGACTATGCAGCGGTCTGTGTTTACCCAGGCACACGAAACAGAGCCCATGCCAACCCAGGCACTTCGACAGTGAACACTGAGATAGTTTAGCATGCATGGTAAGCCAGATCTCTGTCACTGAACATGCTTTAGAAAATTCATTAAGGAAGAAGTTTTTTGTTTTGGCAGCTGATCTCAGTTGCCACACAACATCAGACTTCACTCTTTGGAAGAGTGGCAATGTAAAGCAAGAGTGGAAGTAGTTTACACAGTGGAAAAATGGCAAATAGAGCTGATGTAGTCAGTGTTTTGTAAGACATGTTCAGGCAAGGACTCCACTCTACTCTAAGTATTACTTCCTACAAAGACCAATATAAGCAAGAGGAGAGAAAAGATCAGAAAAGAAGTCAAGACACAAGAGGAAAAAGGTTTAGAAGTGTCCAGGCTGAAGCAGAAAAATGCAAAAAGCTGGCTGCACAGGGGGCTGGCAGATCCAAGTTTGTGCCATTATCTGTAGTTTAACATACCATTTGCAGTGAGCAAGAGAACTCCATCAGGAAATTATCTAATTATTCACTGCAAACATTTGACACTGTTTAATGAACCACTGCTTCCACACTCCCATGACTGTTCTGCCTTCAATCATGAGTAATTATTTGACCAATAGTTTTATACCCATATTCAGATACAGAATTTTTCAGTAACTGCTCTTTGAAACAAGACAATTGTCTTGTTCGTCTATCTCTCAGGTATCCAAAAAGCATGAAACTAGAAGGGAATATCACTTCAACTTCACAGATTTCTCTATCATAGCTCAGTCACTTTGTAACTGACTACAGCCTAGTCTGTGCTTGACTAAAACATATCCTCTTGAAAATGACCTGATCTTGACAGGAGTATCTGAAGAGAGGGGGAGTCCACTTTTGTCTCAGTTACATGCTTTATTTTAAATTTGTGCTTGTCTGGCTTTAATGCGAATCTTAACTTGAATTGTACCTTTTTCCACTGGAGATAAAAGGCAGTGAAAGCCAGTGTTTTACTCTCTGTGAAGGACCAGAATCAAGTCACTCTCAACGTTCTCTGTCCTACAAGGAAAGGCTGAGGGAGCTGGGCTTGTTTAGCCTGAAGAAGAGAAGGATGTGAGGGGACCTTATAAATGCCTATAAATATCTCAAGGGTGGGTGTCAGGAGAACAGGGCCAGATTCTTTTCAGTGGTGCCCAGCGACAGGACAAGGGGCAATGGGCACAAACTGAGGCACAGGAAGTTCCGTCTGAACATGAGCAAGAACTTCTTCCCTCTGAGGGTGACGGAGCACTGGAACAGGCTGCCCAGAGAGGCTGTGGATTCTCCTTCTCTGGAGATATTCAAAAGCCACCTGGAGAAGGTTCTGTGCAACCTGCTCTAGGTGAACCTGCTCCAGCAGGGGTGGTGGACTATATAATCTCCAGAATTACCTTCCAACCCCTACCATTCTGTGATTCTGTGTAGGGACAGGGTACTTGCCACTTCCCTCTCAGTCCACAAGGGCTGGGATGCTGCTCTGGTTAAGTGTCTTGTTCCCATAGAATTTTCCATTTCTGATATTCCCAATGTTTTGCTGCCTGTGGGTTTTTCCGAGTAATTGTCCGTCTTGCTGCTCCATTAACTCTATTTCCAAAGCATCTTGGGCAGTGCGTTAGACCCCCCCTGTTTTCCCACCCTTTTGCTCTACCCAGCCTGACTTGAGTTTCAAAATGTAATCTGTCTCTTTTAACAGAGCATTACCTAAATTATACTACTACTGTTAAATTCTCTCGTCCCTGTGACTCAGATTGTAGCGACATGTTCAAGATCAGATAGATACATGGAAATATCTTTTACAGATAAGCATCAAGTGTGGGGACACTACCCATGTCAAACTAAAGGAATTAATGGCACAGAACTTGTGTAAAAATGTTGATCGCCGCCGCCTGTTTTTATGCATGCTATTGCTTGCTGAGCATTAAACAAGCCCTTTGTAATATGGGATTCAAGGTGGGTTTGAATTCTTCCATAGCTGTCACGGTGAAGGGACTAGATTAAACACTTTTTGCTCCAAAGTATAGCATTAGAATGAGTACCAATAGGATGCTTAGAAATGTTGATACCCACTGTTTACAGGAATAATTGGCTGTGTTTTTTCTTACACACTTTTATACTTTTAGATAAACTTTTCTCATACTTCAGTTTCATTGCTTTCACACTTTAGTTATTGTACACACTCTTCATTCGCTGTGCCCATTCCCACCTGGGCAGTCCTGCACAAACTCAATGACATTGTTATTAATGGTGACATACAAGCCAGTTTCTAAAATGAAGATAATAAATAAGTTCACACTAAAAAGCATATGCCTAGCAGTTACTGATTATACAAGTGGTAAACCAGGGTCTTAAGTGAACTGCAGTATCTAGATTTATATGTGTTTAGTATGTGAGTGTGTAAATAACTGTGTTAATGTATTTTCTGAAGTAGATCCTAAAATTACAAGGATGTTTTTGTGTGCAAACAGTTCTTCTCTTTGCCTGTGAAATCCTGGTGTTCAGGATCTATGAAAGGGTAAATGACATTGCAAATTGCCAGGAATCTATACTGATGTTGTTAAAGAAGGTTGTTGCTGGAGGGTCACAGGACATGAAGTCTCCATACAGAGCTTAATAGGGAAGCAAATGCTCCGTGCAAAGCACAACATGTTGTAAGTTTGAGTCATAATCATGTTTTCCCTCTCACAGGTGGATATATGTACACTAAACCCAATATGTGAATGCACATCTAGAGTTAACCAAATTCTGATCAAGCACTTAAAAGACTCAAACACTCTGTGTCTTGATTGTAAAAATTAAGAATTCTTAGAAATGCTATGCAAAAGTAATGAAGTCAAACAGAGACATGCCATTTGCTAGAATATACCTGCAATGTGAAAGTACAAAATGAGATGACATTTCTCATTAGGCAGGGATACAACAATCTAGGTGCAGGCAAATCCTTGATCTCTAAAGGCAGTCATTACCCTTGACATCTTTGTAGCTTTTTAAAGTTGTCATCCCATAAATGCTTAACCTGTGAATAATCAACTACATGAACTTAAGGTCATAGGAACAGGTGTTTGAATGCAAGTGTAGGTTTTTGTTCCTGAGAATTGTTGCAGAAGTAATTTGGCAATTTGTACCTAAAGAGAGTGATAATTCTGCTTTTCTTTTTGTAGTCTGTTAACTCTTGCTTTAACTTCTACTTCTTGCAGACCAAGTTGCTATATTGGATCTGTAAAGCTCCTGCTTATACAGTTTATGAACCCAACTACATGCAGAGGAACCATCAGTGAGATTTTTGAGACAAAAAAACCCAATAAAACTCTTTCCCAATGTAACAGTGGGTAGGGAGGAGTATGGGTTTTGTGTCTGTTCACTGACTCTTTTGCACATCTGTCTGCATCTTCCGTAGCACTGACACATTTGCAGTAGTGTGGCTTATTTTTCACGTGAGACAGTTAAGTTGTGTGGACGTGATTGGACTTTTTTTTTTTTTTTGGAAGATGGGAAGACAATTATACTGGTACCAAGAAAATGCAGTCCACAGGTACATACATAATGCATTAGGAATGGGGTACCCAGATTTTCGTAACTAGTGTTGAAATCCAAGGCAGTAATTATATACATAAATAGCTTAATTTCCAGCCAAGTAGCCAAAGCTCATCCAAAAATCTTCTTTCACTGGGTGTGTAGAGATTGTCCCAGAGAAGATGTGGAGGGATCACAGAATACTGAGAAAGAGAGCTGATTCATCATGGAAGAGGACAAGTTTAGGAAAGAAATGGCTATAAATGCTGGAATGATTTTTTTTTTTTTCAGATAATGTATGTCACAAACAGGAATGGGTTCTCATGCAGGAAACAGCTCTTCTGTAAAAGGGGTCAGGGAACAGAGTGTATTACGCCAAGGCAGTGGCAGGGCAAACAAAACAAGCACAGCAGCTACTGATTTCCTTCCTCTGTCCTGCTACAGCATAATTTATTGCAGAGCTGCAGAGAAGCAATTACTCCAGCTTTCAACATAGTTGTCACCTCTGATTCAGACAGAGAATAATGCATGCTCTCATCCTGACAGATCAAAAGGTACCAGCTATGGAAAAACAAATGCAGGCAGCTGAATATACTTGCTACCAAAATAAATTTCCCTGAGATATTGCCAGAAAAAAGGAAGTCCTCTTACAAGGGAAATTTTTCAAGATTAGCATGAGGCTATAGAGTGCTTTGACCGAAGGAAGTTACATTTTTGTACCTCCAGTTAGCTAATGCTCATGAAGCAAGAAGTGCTATGATGTGCAAAACCAAAACCTACCTTTACTGATTTTACAAGTTCTGCTAGCGGATGCAGAAAAAGCCCCCACGTGCATACTGTGGTCTCACATGGAGAGGAAACATGCACAAGCTCCCACAAGAGAAGCAGAGGTGTCACACCTGCCTGGCTAGAGCCAACAGCCAGTGAGAGAAAGGATGTGGTGGAGCAGCCCAGAAGTAAAAGAGAATCTGTAGCCAGACATTTCTAAAGTGAAAAGTTTTGGAGCGAGGCTTCTTGAAGCACAGCCTTTCTTGAGCCTTTTAGAACTATTAACCACTACAGGCTGTGTCAGACCCTGGGAGTCTTGTGCTTATTTGCAAAAGGTGGTTGTTGTGTGTTTCAGCTACAGTTTGTAATGGTGAACTGACAGGAGCCAATCTGGGAGGAGCTGACACTTGCTGGGGTGTTTGTAGCTCCAGCGTGCTTGGACCCAGAAGAGGCAGTGTCAAATGGCAGGGACCTCTTATTGCTTTACTATTTGGCACCTGTCCAGCAGATATTGCATCGTCTTAACAAGATCTGCCTGCAAGGCAAAGCAACA
>Ga0181612_149197_pt1 | contig 10382 bp, 8 predicted proteins | sample HoacroProtozoa21_FD_119630 | JGI IMG/M metagenome (GOLD analysis project Ga0181612, IMG submission 119630) | Hoatzin crop microbial communities from Cojedes, Venezuel. Combined Assembly of Gp0051906, Gp0051904, Gp0051908 | reverse complement strand
GCTCGATATCACTATCGAAATCTGTGATGTGACTGGAAGGGAGATGTGGACCAACAGCGGCAATATCACAAGCGACACCAACAGCTACTATGCCACTTGGGACTTCGAAGACTATGGCGGCCTCCACGGCGGAATTTACATTGCTACTGCCACTGTTTCTTACAATGATGGAGAGAAAGCTGTCAAGAGCATCAAATTCATGTCAAGAGGCAAATAAATCTTAAAGAAAACAGCAGGATACAATAAAACAGGCATTTAAAAGTTTATAATTATAGTAACAAGGCAAAAGCCGACAACTGGCTAAGCAATAATCGACTTCATAACAGACTAGCCACCAGTGACGAAAAGGTGGGACAAAAGGAAATAAAGAATGAACAAAAAATCTTTCATACTGACATTATTCGCCGCATCAACAGCTGTATGCTCAATGGCGCAAGATGTAAAGAACCAACTCAATCCTATCTACTACGGAGTGAACTCTCTGGCAATCGCCCCCGATGCTCGTGCCGGAGGTATGGGTGACGTAGGTGCTGCCACCGACCCTGATGTCAACTCTCAATACTGGAACCCCGCCAAATACCCGTTTTGCATCAGCAGGGCTGGAGTTTCTATCAACTACACTCCTTGGTTGAGGCAATTGGTCAACGACATCGACCTCGCCAACATCACCGGCTACTACCGCATAGGCAATTACGATGCCCTCAGCGCATCATTGAGATATTTCTCTCTGGGAGAAGTCATTGCTGACCAGAACACTATAATCAAGCCTTACGAAATGGCATTAGATGTAGCCTACTCCCGCATGCTGAGCGAGACTTTCTCTGCTGCAGTTGCATTGAGATACATCTATTCCGACCTTGCATACAAGCAGGATGATGAAACAACGCCTGGTTCGGCTTTCGCTGCCGATGTTGCAATTTATCATAACGGTTACCTTAACCTCGGACAGCGTGAATGCCAACTTGGATGGGGTCTTAACGTAAGCAACATTGGAAGTAAGATATCGTATGACGACGGAAACACCAGCGAATTCATTCCTACCAACTTGCGTCTCGGTCTTTCGCTGATGGTTCCAATCAATGAATACAACACCATCAGTTTCTCGGCTGACGCCAACAAGCTCCTCGTGCCTACTCGTCCGACTATGGAACAGTACATGGAAGAGACAGGTGCCGCATCCGACGACTACTCTGGCTACACCAGTTGGCTGATGGATGAGGGATACTACAACATATCGCCTATATCTGGTATCTTCAAATCGTTCAACGACGCGCCTAACGGTGGCAAAGAGGAACTGCAAGAGATACAATGGAGCGCAGGTGTGGAATACGCTTACAACAACCAGTTCTTCCTCCGTGCAGGTTATCACTATGAGCACCCCAACAAAGGAAACCGCAAATACTACACCCTCGGAGCAGGTTTCAAGATGAGCGTGTTCTCTATCGATGCAGGTTACGTGATTTCTGCTGCACAGAGCAACCCTCTCGACCAAACGCTTCGTTTCAGCGTGGCATTCGACATGGACGGAATACAAGACATATTGGGCAAAAGACGCAGATAACAGCACAAGAGCATGAATATACGTGTAGGATTCGGATACGACGTCCACAAGCTTGTGGAAGGACGTGATTTATGGCTCGGGGGAATACGCATTCCCCACGAGAAAGGATTGCTGGGTCACAGCGACGCCGACGTCTTGATTCATGCTATATGCGATGCCATATTGGGAGCCGCCAATATGCGTGACATAGGTTACCACTTCCCCGACAACAAAGAAGAATTCCACAACATCGACAGCAAGGTCCTCCTGCGAAAGACAGTGGAACTTGTAGCCCAAAAAGGATATAAGATTGGCAACATCGACGCGACTGTTTGCGCCGAGCGTCCCAAACTCAAAACTCATATCCCTGAAATGCAAAGGGTGCTGGCAGAAACGATTGGCATTGACGTTGACGACGTGTCGATAAAAGCGACAACGGAAGAACGATTGGGATTTACCGGACGTGAAGAGGGCATAAGCGCGTCGGCTGTGGTGCTGATAGGAAAGTGACACATTCAAAAAACACATAAAAAGAGCTCAAAAGGATTTCTTTTTGAGCAATATTACTTACTTTTGCATTCAGTTTCTAAAAGAAGTGCAAAACATTAAGACAATGGGAATCAAAAGGACAATATCCACAATGGCATTTGCGGCTATATGCCTATGCAATGCCACGGCGCAAATCATGACCGTGGAAAGATATGCCAACATACCTGACGAATACAACGGAGTGTTTCTCGACCATGTGAAAGACTATGCCGGAGGCGTAGTGAAAAGCGCATACGGACAATACTTCGGACAAATCACAAGAGAAGCTGAAATCTACGGGTATGGCACGTTCTTCACCGACCACGACGGGGAAGCCATAGGACAATTCCGCAACGGCAACCTCATCTTCGGCATAAAAATGAACAACGAAATAGCCAAAGTGGGGTCGGAAACCGAATACATTGTCTATGATTTGCGAAGCGGCGACCCTATAAGCATTGTGAAAAACGGAGTGAAATACAACCCCAACAGTGACTTCGTGAGGAAATACAAGTTCCAATCGCTCACATACAAGAACGGTGACAAATACGTGGGAGAAACCGTTTATGGCAAGCGTGACGGCTACGGCACATACCATTACAAAGACGGCAACTACTACTACGGACGTTACGTCAACAACAAAAGGCACGGATACGGGGCGCTGTTCAAAACAGATAATACCATAGCAATCCAATTCTGGGAGAAGGAACTTGATGAATAATCATAAAGACAACAACCGAGAAAAAAACGCCAATCAGCAAACCGAGCCAGAAGTGAAACCCGAAAGCGCAAAGGCATGGCTATTGGCATCGCGCCCAAAGACTCTCACCGGTGCAGCCGCTCCAGTGCTGGCAGGTGCTGCAATGGCATGGCACGACCTTCACCTGTCGGGCCAGCGTTTTCTCATCGTCCCTTTTTTGCTCTGCCTTTTATTCGCATTGATAATGCAAATCGATGCCAACCTGATTAACGACTACTTTGATTTCAAGAAAGGAAGCGACCGTGAAGACCGTCTGGGACCCGAACGCGCATGCTCGCAAGGATGGATTTCACCATCGTCGATGAAGAAAGGCATATACATCACAACAGTCTTGGCATGTCTGGCTGGCTTGCCGCTGGTGTGCTATGGAGGATGGGCGCTGGTTGCTGTAGGATTGGCATGCGTCGTGTTCTGTTTCCTCTACACCACCCGACTGTCGTATATCGGCATGGGTGGCGTTCTGGTGCTGGTGTTCTTCGGCCTCGTGCCATTCGGATTCACGTATTTTCTGCAAACTGGAACATGGACACTGCCCGTCACATTGGGAAGCATCGGAATGGGACTTGCCACCGATTGCCTGCTGATTGTCAACAACTACAGGGACATCAACCAAGACAGGAAAAGCGGCAAGAAAACGCTTGTGGTTTGGATTGGAGAGAAATCCGCATTGTGGCTCTACAGCATCATCGGGCTGTTTGCTTTCCTGCTGGGAATGACAGCCGCATATCTGTCGGGCATAAAAACAATATGGTTGCCAGCGATTCCGTTTGTCATCTACCTGATATTGCACTTCTCATCCTATAGCAATCTGAAATCACTAAAAGGACGACAGCTCAACAAAGTGCTTGGGCAAGCAGCAAGAAACATAATTGTATATGGTTTGGCTTTTGTGGTGACATTTATTTGCGGATAAATCACTAACTTTGCAATTCGGTGGGAAACTGCTGGATTTCACCTGCAAACGACAACCATAAAACGATATTTTCGAGAACAATCACATAAAAACAATATGAAAGCAAAAGAAGTAAGAGAATCTTTCAAGAAATTCTTTGAGAGCAAACAACATCTTATTGTCCCATCGGCACCGATGGTAATCAAAGACGACCCTACACTGATGTTCACCAATGCCGGAATGAACCAGTTTAAGGACATAATACTCGGCAATTCTACGCCTAAGAGCAAAAGAATGGCAGACTCGCAGAAATGCCTGCGCGTCAGCGGCAAGCACAACGACCTGGAAGAAGTGGGACACGACACCTATCATCACACCATGTTTGAGATGCTGGGCAACTGGAGCTTCGGCGACTACTTCAAGGAAGAGGCCATATCATGGGCATGGGAATATCTCGTTGATGTCCTGAAACTGAATCCAAAAGACCTTTATGCCACTGTGTTCGAAGGATCGCCCGAAGAGGGACTCGACAGAGACGAGGAAGCTGCAAGCATCTGGAGCCGTTTCTTGCCTGCCGACCATATCATCAATGGAAACAAGCACGACAACTTCTGGGAAATGGGCGACACAGGACCATGCGGACCATGCTCGGAAATACATATCGACTCAAGAAGCGATGAAGAGAAAAAAATCGTTCCTGGAAGCCAGTTAGTAAACAAAGACCATCCGCAGGTGATTGAGATTTGGAACCTCGTCTTCATGCAATACAACAGAAAGGCTGACCAGTCGCTCGAACCTCTGCCTGCAAAGGTAATCGACACTGGCATGGGATTTGAACGTCTTGTGAGAACTCTCGAAGGCAAGACTTCCAACTACGACACCGACGTGTTCCAGCCAATAATAAAGGTCATCAGCGACATGACTGGAGTGAAATACGGAGAGAAAGAAGACACTGATGTGGCAATGCGTGTTATTGCCGATCATCTTCGCGCCATCGCATTCTCAATCGCAGACGGACAATTGCCAAGCAATGCAAAAGCTGGATACGTGATACGCCGAATCCTCCGTCGCGCAGTAAGATATGGATACACTTTCCTCAACAGGAAAGAAGCTTTCATCTACAAACTGGTGCCGACACTCATAGCTGAAATGGGTGACTCCTACCCCGAACTGCAAGCGCAGAAAGACCTCATAATGAAGGTGATGAAGGAAGAGGAAGACTCTTTCCTGCGCACTCTCGCCAACGGCATCAAGTTGCTCAACCAACTGATTGCTGACGCCAAGGCCAACGGAACCACTGAAATAGCTGGTGACAAGGCTTTCACTCTCTTCGACACATTCGGCTTCCCGCTCGACCTCACCGAACTGATTTGCCGTGAAAGCGGTATCACAGTTGACGTTAAAGGTTTCGACGTGGAGATGAAGAAACAGAAAGAAAGAGCCCGCAACGCAGCGCAAGTGGAAACTGGTGACTGGACAGTGCTCGGCACAGCGGAAAGCAAGTTCGTGGGATACGACTACACCGAATACAACTGCCACATTCAGAAATATCGTCAGGTGAAGCAAAAGAAAGGCACTGTGTATGAAATCGTGCTCGACTACACTCCATTCTATGCAGAAATGGGCGGTCAAGTGGGCGACAGAGGAACATTGGTGAGCGAAAACGAAACTATTGAAATAATCGACACCAAGAGCGAGAACAATCTGGCAATACACATCGCTAACAAGCTACCTGAATACCCAGAGGCTGAATTCATGGCATGCGTTGACACTGAGCGCCGTCACGCCAGTGAAGCAAACCACACATGCACCCACTTGCTCGACGAAGCGTTGCGCGCAGTGCTCGGCACTCACGTGGAGCAGAAAGGTTCATTGGTTAGCCCCGAAGGACTTAGGTTCGACTTCTCTCATTTCGAGAAAGTGTCGCCGCAGCAATTGCGTGAAGTGGAAAGAATGGTCAACGAAAAAATCAGGGAAGACATTCCATTGGTGGAATATCGCGACTATCCTATAGAAGAAGCTAAGAAACTTGGCGCTATTGCGCTGTTCGGAGAAAAATATGGCGACAAGGTGCGTGTTGTGCAGTTTGGCTCATCTGTTGAGTTCTGCGGCGGTTGCCACGCCAAGTCAACCGGACGTATAGGCTTTATGAAAATATTGTCGGAAAGTTCTATCGCGGCAGGCGTAAGGAGAATTGAGGCTGTGACTGGTAAAGCCGCAGAGGAAATGCTCTACAACATCCAGGACGTGATGGAAGAAATACGCAATATGTTCAACAATGCGCCCGACCTCAAAGCTGCCATCGAGAAAAGCATAAGCGAAAACGACAACCTGAAAAAGCAATTGGAGGAGTTCAGGCTTGAAAAACTTGCCAATGTAAAGAAGCAGCTCATCAACTCGGCAAAGGAAGTCAACGGCGTGAAAGTGATAGCAGCCGAACTGCCTATCGACGCGCAAAGCGCAAAAGACCTCGCTTTCCAGCTCAGAGGACAGATTGCGGAGGATTTGGTTGTCGTAATTGGAACTGCTTCTGATGCCAAACCGACTCTGACAGTAAGCCTCAGCGACAATCTCGTCAAAGAGGGTCTGCATGCCGGCAACATGGTGAGAGAAGCTGCTCGCCTGATGCAAGGTGGTGGCGGCGGACAGCCCCACTTCGCCACTGCTGGAGGAAAGAACAAGGACGGCTTGAATGCCGCAATAGAAAAAGTTCTTGAATTGGCTCATCTGAAATGATACGCTGAAATATCGCGAACATATATTTTCCGTCGATGCTTAATCATCGTTACAATGATTCGCATCGACGGAATTTCACATTATAGCAAGCGGGAAAATTACTAAAGGACTTCCAAAAATTAACAGAACACTACACCCATAACCTTGAACTCCAAGCGTAGCGCTAACTCTCATCCTATTTTTCAGTCATCCTCAATCTGTTCCTCCTTCCAGTTTACCATGCAAAGCCTGTCGGTGGCACGTGTCATGGCAGTGTAAAGCCATCGCATGTAATCCATGCCAAGCATGTCCTCAGCAACATATCCCTGATCCACAAACACCCTCGACCATTGGCCGCCCTGAGCCTTATGGCAAGTCACAGCATAAGCATATTTCACCTGAAGCGCATTGTAATATGGATCCTGCCTGATTTTCAACAAACGTTCGCGTTTCACAGTGATATCCATATAGTCTTCCATGACGCTGTTAAATAGCTTTTCGCTCTGTTCCATGGACAAAGACGGCGATTCCGACCACAATGTGTCGAGAAGCACCTTCACCTCCATCTCGTAATCGTCATAATCTGGCATGGAAATCAGGCATGTGGCAAATTTAAACCCGTAAAGTTCCTGCACATTTCTTATGCGTCTTACCCTGATGATATCACCATTGGCAATGAAATTCATCGGAGCCACATTTTTTCCGTTCTCGTCCACCTCAAGCGAAGGCCAATAGTAATTGTTCTTGGCAACCATCAGCCAATCGCCCGACGACAATTCTTCCTCACGTCCCAAAATCTGGTTGCGTATGCCGTTGTTGTAGATATTGGCGCGTTTGTTGGAACGGCATATCACAATGGTCTCGTCTATATCTGCCTGGTCATAGCTCGATGACAACTCGTCTATAAGTTCACTGCCCATGACATTCACGATATCCTCGTAACCCTTCAAACGCAATTTCGGAAAATCATACACATTGTCTGTCTCTATCATTGTCCTCAATCTTGTGGCATTTGACAGTATCCCCGACTCATGTTTCTGCCTCACTACCTCACGAAGGGACACAAAATGCGGGTTCAGTCCATACCTTGCATACGTGTCCGGATTAAGCGCCACGCTCTCTGTCTCCCCCACTGGCGGCAACTGTGCGGTGTCGCCTATCAGAATAAGACGGCAAGCCCTGCCGTTATACACGAATTGCACAAGGTCGTCAAGCAAGCGGCCTGTGCCGTAGGGCGAGCCCGATGTGTCTCTGTTGGATATCATCGACGCTTCGTCCACAATAAACAGGGTCTGGCGTAAGCCGTTGAAACTGATGTCAAAAGAAGACGCGAAGTCGGGTGTCTTCTGACGATAGATATATCTGTGGATGGTGAACGCCGGATGGCCCGACGCGAGCGACAGCACTTTGGCTGCCCTGCCGGTTGGTGCCAGCAGCACACATTCGCGCTGCAACTTCACCATGGTGTTGACCAGCGCGCTCACTACTGATGTCTTGCCTGTACCAGCATAGCCGTTCATGATGAAAACGGCATTGCCGTCTGACGACATTATGAAATCCGACAATGAAGATATCGCTTTTTCTTGGTCTTTTGTCGGATAAAAGGGTAAACAACCCCTAATTTGCTCTGTTAAATAGTCCTTTATCACGAATTTTTGAAAAAAAGTTGGTGGTGTTTAATGCTTTTCGCATAAAAAAACTTATTTTTGCGATACGAAATTAATAAAAATAAAAACAAATAGTGATATCATGAGAAAAATTATTAATTTTATCCTGCTGCTTTGTGCTTTAGGATTGTGCTATGCATGCTTTATGAGCATCTATAGCGACATTGCGTTTGACAGTGAAAAGGCTGCACGCGAAAACGCCGTAAAGGAAAGGCTGATGAACATTCGTGACGCCCAAGAGAAATTCAAGATGAGTCACTCTGAATATTGTGGCGACATTGACTCTCTCATCGACTTTATCAAAAACGAGCGTGCAGTTGACCACATTGTCAAGGAAGGTGAACTCACCGACGACCAGTTGGAGAGCGGACTGACAGAAAAAGAAGCTGTCAGAAGAGGACTTATCAAGCGTGACACCGTTTGGGTTTCTGCTGCTGAAATCTTGGGAATCAAAAATCCTGACTCTCTCAAGTACATTCCTGTTGGAAACACCGACGGCAAAATTCAAATGCGCAAGAAAGCCGCATTCAACCTCAAATCGAACGAATTCGATATCTTGATGGAAGTGCGCGCAAGTCTTGATGACTACCTCGCCGGAATGGACGCAAAGAAAATCAAGAACCTCAAAGCCGACTTGAAGAAATCAAGCAAGAACAAAGCTGATTTGTTCGAAGACAATGCTGATGACGACAAGGGTGAATGGTACGGACTTCGTATCGGAGACCTTAACGACCCATCAAACAAAAATGCAGGAAACTGGGAATAATAACAACCATAGCAAAAGTCTGTCCATTCGTATATGTACGGGTGGACTTTCTTTTTGCGTATATAGCCCATTCGACACGCCCGAATACAAGTATGTGAAGTATAAGGTGAAACCCACTATTTCACTCGCTGCCAACCTGAAACAGGCGCTGATATCTGAACCTGTGCTCAAAGAAAGCTACCAGAGGGTCAACGTGATGATTACTACCCCGCATTTCACTCTTGTGCCCATACCTGCGTTCAACAAGGAAAGAATCAACGAAATCTACGATTTCACATTCCCTAAAGACAAAAACCAGCACGTGAGTTTCAATGTGCTTAAACGCCATGGCATGGCTATTGTCTTCGGGATTGACAAGAACATACATCGCCTCATCGTTGACGATTTTCCACGTGCAAGGTTCTATGCTTCGGCAAGTACGCTGACTGAGTTTTTCGCAGAAAAAAGCATCGGAGGAAAAGAAAAGAAGATGTTCGTGTATGTCCATGAACGTGAAATCACAGTGTTCGCTTTCGACAAGGGACAATTCATGTTTGCAAACACATTCTCGGCAGCTGAAGCCGATGACATCCTATATTATGTGATAAACGTATGGAAGCAGTTGGGATATGACCAATTGGACGACCAGTTGTTCATCGTAGGTGACAACGACACCGCGCATCAATTGGAAAAGAAAATCAACGAATACATCAAGGATGTAAGGCTGATAGACCGAAACGATGATTTCAACACCAAGATAACTAAAGGCGACCCCGTCATACCATACGATCTTCAGTCTTTGCTCGTTTGCGGTTTCTAAAATAACCTCCAAACCAGCACATCAAAGACACAACAAAGGAACATACTCATATCATGAACCCCAAAAGCCGAATAAAGACTTTTGGGGTTCATGCTACTCTAACAAGTTATATCATTCCTGATGTCTCATCAATTCTCATAGCTGCCATCCCATCTTTCAGCATATTTTTCTAATGCACGCAAAGGAATTTGGCTTTCAGTGGCAATGTTTCGCCAATCACGTACCATATCAGCTACCTCGCCAATAATATCTCTTGCCTCTTTGTCTTCAAGCATATAACTTTCACACGATTGGCGCAAGACCTTGATGTCAGATTTTTCCGTTTGTTCATTGATTAATAAACTCTGATGACGGTTTGTAGAAGGGTTGATGTCGTAAGCAGGCGCTAATGTCCATCCTTTATGAGTCAACAAGAAACCATGGTTGCGGAAATGGTCGTCTGTGTTGCCAAAAAGAATGTTGAATGCTACACGACGATATAGTTCCATGAGATTTTGCTTCACGTCTGTGCAATTCCTCACAATAAAATCCACTATGTCGAGATAACCATTGCCTGTATCGGCGCCACATCCGTCATTTAATCCTAATAGCGACATGGCGGAGGCGAAATGAACGCGTCGCCCTTCTTTTGTCCTATCAAAACGTTCTGATAGCAGCAAATCCCGTTCCTTCGAAATCTTTATCAGTCTTGTATTAGCAGTATTGATTTTGGCTT
>Ga0181612_138672_pt1 | contig 10382 bp, 7 predicted proteins | sample HoacroProtozoa21_FD_119630 | JGI IMG/M metagenome (GOLD analysis project Ga0181612, IMG submission 119630) | Hoatzin crop microbial communities from Cojedes, Venezuel. Combined Assembly of Gp0051906, Gp0051904, Gp0051908 | reverse complement strand
TAGGGGGTTCTCTGCTTTTCGTGGAGCTTCCTCTTGCTGCCTCTGCTTCAGGGAGGGCAGGGTGCGGCTCCACCAGTCAATCATCACCGAAGCTCTTGCATATCAAATAAAGGAAAAACTGCAAGTTCAACAGTTATGGAAGCACTGAATGCTAAGAACACATATGATGTCTACAAAGAGTTTGGTAAAACTCCCGAAACATAACATGTCTTTGGGCTGTATTACTACTCTCAGCTACACCTATGCAATGATTTAGAGATGTGCAATACCTGTTTTCTAGATAGGTGGGGGGAGGAATCTAGCCTTACTTAAACAGTAACATTTTAAAATCTAACTACTCAACCAAAACTAGTCCTAGAAAACTCCTAAAACACAGATAAGCAGCATCTACACCTTGTGGTATGTGGATAAATAACACAAAGCTTTGAGAAAGGAAAAAGGAAGAAAAACAGAATTCCTGAAAACTTCACAATCATCACCATAACTATCTACCCAGATACAGACAGGATAGAGTCCAGTTATTTCTGGATGTGATAGATATCTTCACAAAAGAAGTTACTGAAATGAAAAGGCTTCAAACTCTGTTTTGGTAGCTCATGCACCTGGATTAAATATTCAATTTGTATTAAATAAAGAAAAGTAAAAAGGTAGGCTATTTTCCAATTTCAAGAGAGCAAGCATTGAGAAAATAAGGAAACTATTTATTAAGTGTCAACAAAATTAAAAAAACAACTCCACAATTTCCACAGGGCTGGAGATTAGTATTACACATCACAGGTCTGAGACAAAGCTTCCAGATTTAATCGGACAAACAGTGGCCTTGAAAGAGATTTCTTAACAAGCCTGTATATGACGGGGGTGTGAAGGGAGATAAGAACACGTCAGAAGAGAAAATTAATCCTTGGACATCAAATAGAATGGGGATAAAGGCAAGAAATACAAAACAAAGCTATTTAGCAAAACAGGCAAAAGAACGGCCTGCTATGCAGCAAGGACAGAATAGCAATTAATATAGCCTAGATATGGTCCAAAACAAGCAAGTATTGTGCTTTTTTTATGAGGTAAGTGAATGCTGAATCTTCAGAAAAAAGGCATGACAGTGAACTAGAGTGGATACATAGAGGCTGATTACCAGGAATTAACTGGAAGCAAAAACGCTTGCCTGACAGAATGCCCGAAAACATAAAACATTAAATTATTTGTCAAGAAAAAAAAACTGGTAGTAAATATATCAAATGTATGCAGTATTTAACTAAAAAATCAAATATTCAATAAAAGATTATGAAAATGCTCAGGAGGAACAAAGAGTTCCTTTCCAAAGATAAAACTGAAAAGCTTGACTTATTTATCAAAATGAGGACTGCGCACAGACATGATTATTTTTAAAAATGCTTCATCAGGGCAAGCGTGAGGGGAAAAAGAAGAGCTATAAAAGCTAAGCTGCACATACTTGCCTTGTTTCCATGCCAGCTTTAAGTGAGCCACTGTAAGGTTTGAGCTGGAATTCATAGTTTCTATTCAGACTAGTAAAATTCTAGAATAATCTCAGAAGCAGTAGTGACATATACTGTAAGCAACAGTAAAGTGAAGATTATACAAAACAGCCACATGAAGTCTTTCCCAGCCTTTGTCATTTTAACCTTTCCTTTTATCCTAAGGTTCTTACCGCTCTTCATTGAAATAGCACTAACACTGCAATCAGAAACAGACAGCTACACCTACCACAAAATTTTTAAGAATGGTTTCCCCCCCGCACCCCTCTCATTCCCCACTAAAAGCAGTACTGACAGGCTCCAGTCACTACAACACAGCTACAAAAGAGAAGACACAGTAAAGGCACTGACAGGCACGTGCTGGAATTCACAGTTCCCACCATCAAGTTTAGTATGACCCTCACTTCTGTTACCAAATCCTAAAACGTATGCGATAATACTCAAAAGCTTGGTTGTGAAAAGCAGTTCTTGTCAAGCTGCTAATTATTCCTTGATGCAGAAAGCAGAAGCTGCCAAGACAAAGCGTAACTCCACACAGTGCAAGCTGGGCTCGATTCCTCTCCTCCACCCAGTCCCCCGTTTCTGAAGATTCCTACTCTTGCTTGTGCAGCTTTCTAAAGGGCACATCCAAAGAAAGTGCCTTTAAGCTGCTAAGGTTGTGAGACAGATCTTCAGGTAAAATGACCTGGAAATCACAACGCTAGCATGCACCACAATGTACCCCACTGGCACATTTTAACATCAGAACTGCCAGCACTGAGGCAATAAAACCAACCCGTTTTGCTCAAGTTTACACTTCTTATAAAGTTTTTACTGCTCAGCTGAGTTTCACATGCACACAGCAGTTTCAAGTATTAGTAAAATTCTCGTTCCCTTTACCAGCACACTCCTTCCTCAAATTATATCTGGATACACTTGTAGAATCAAACAGCATTATTATTCTCTGAGGAAGAGAGGTGAAGAGAAGACACTTGTAACACAAAGTCAATCTTTGTTTTGTTGTATTCTTCAGACAGCAATTCAGTCTAAGGGTGTTTGCACTGCACATCTGAAGAGTGACTAATTCACTCAAAAAAGCTTAGAGGAAGTTGCACAAGAGCAATGAAACAGTTTGAGCTTCTTAGAGGAAGTATGACGCTGTCTTTATATCTTAGCATACATATAAGCAAAACAAAAATCCATACCACACTACTTTCTTTGCACTGCATACTGGAAAATAGTTTCCCCACAGAATGGGAAGACTTTTACTTCCAGAAAGCAAGTCAAACTGGGAGGCCAAGAAAGGAAGAGGGGGGTGAATGACAAGGAGTGGAAACGGGAACAGTACAGGAAAAAACTCACGGGCATTAGAGTGAGAAAACAGGAAAGACGACAGAAAAACAGGCCTTTCAAAAATTTGAGTTTTTTATATTTTTTTTCTCTTACACAAAAACTTCTAAAAGTATAATAGGATATTTGTGAAAAAATGGCCATTTAAAAACAAAACACCAAGCAAAACCGAACTTCACTCCTTTACAAAATAAATGTTTTCGTGAAAAGTGATGTAGGATGCCAAATCTTCATCTGCTTTGGTACCAAAACGTTATCCCTGCATTTAGACACTTACGTTTTTTATATGAGAAAATAGTGCTATTTGGGGGTAAAAATACCAGAAATTTGTAAAGCCAAATTCTTTTTGCAGAAAGCACCACAGTTACACATTGTAAAACATTCACAACTTCTCACACTGGACTATGGCCAGTACTCACAAGAGCAAGTGAACGTATTTCCATAAACCTGTTAAAAATAATTTCAAGCTACTAGTTAAAAAAAAAGTAGCACTTCTAAGCACTAATAGCCTATGCATTTACCTATAGTGCTTACACTCCTACGTACTTACAGTGAATCTTTTTTTCTTCTCTCTGTGTTCATCAGAGCTGGGAATGCTAACACTTGGGCAGCTTTCTTTGAGATCCATTGTATGTGTTCTTTTGACAAATTTGTTAAAGGACCCTGCTTCAGGTGTTGCAATCAGAAGATATCTTCAATGGTATTGATCCAAGATACTCAGCTTTTCTTGAAAAAATGTGAATTCCATCATGTAATCTTAAAGCAAACAGAAAAGGAAAATTAAGTACAGGAACATTTAACTTGCAGTGCTAAAACCTGTGTGACAGGAACTTCTCCTGGCAGGAAATGCACTTTACTATGCACATATACAGCCACAATCATTATGGTTTTGCAAACTGTTTCAGGCTTGTGGTCCTTTGTTGTTTCACTGAAATCATTCACATTCTCTAAGGACACAAAAGCACCCTAAAAAGTCACTGAATTGTGTAGACATACTAGAAACAGATTTACTATAGACAACACTTTGAAGGAACAAAGATAGAGCATGGAGAAATAATTAAAGATGACAACCTGGTATCACACATCTGAGAAAAGCCACTAACACGTACATGAGTCTGTACCAGAGGGCATTTCAGATTTGCCAGAACAGGCTCAGTGTATTTAATTATCACATCAGAGATGAAAGACGACATGAGAAAAAATAATTTTTCATGTGAATTTTAGAGAGGGACACAAGTAACATCATGTCTGCCTGACTATTTCCCTGCTCTGCCCTCCCTTCCCCCACACATGGTATACTTTGTGTTCAGCAGAACAGAACAGTTGCCCGTTCCTTTAGTAGAACGGTTAGCTTCCTTGAAGAACTTGAGAAGGGCACAAGAGAAGAGCAGTTAAAGCCCTCAAAAAGGCAGAAAGCTTAGTATGAGGTAGATGCCTCTTCACTCAGAGGGACAGTATTCTCCACACCTGCCCTGAGCACAAGCCAGTCATTTACTGGACCCTACTGCAAACAACAGGAACTTCAGCACTGCCTAAGAGCAGTCGAAATTACTGCTACTGCATGGCCACCTGCAGCATTTCAGTGAATGCAACTCAGCTTTCAGAACACTCTGTGTCTGACCAACTTACAAACACGGGAAAAATTTTTTAGAAAGAGGAGATCTCAGTTCTCTTCAAAACATCCAGAGGAAAAAGGAGCGCCCAGTTCAACATCTAACCCTGTTTTCTTAAAACAGGGAAGTATAAAAATGAACTATATATTTCAAATCATAAATTTCCAAAAAGCACAAACTAATCCAATGCAATTCTGCTATTAGAGAGACACCCATATTTACGTTGGCACGAAGGCCGAAGTCCCTGTAATGCAGTGGAAAGATTTGCTCTTGATACCCAACTAGTCTCAGTCAGTCAGCTGACTATTTTTCTTGTTCCCAAAATCCTAATCGCCTCTCCTGTTCAAACTTCACGTTATCATTCCTCCTGTAGCCATTAAAAATTAAGTAATTTTCAAAGACCTATCTGGTGACTTTAAACAAAAAGGAGTGTTTGAAACCACTGTAATCACAGCTAAGCAATAGATCATCCATACTGCAACATATTCACAGAATTCTTTTTTGTTACATCTGCATTCACCTTAATTTGATTGTTCTCCACTGATTAGGTGATGACAGGGTTGAGGCAAGGTTAAGCTTCCCCCAGCCTTTATTTGACTATAACACATCTCATCCAAGCCAGTCTCACAGACCTTGAGTTTCAAATTTGTTTCTCTTTTCCTCCAGCAAGCCCCTGTTAAAAGCTTTAGTACAACGAGGCACAGTTCCCATTTTCCACAATTTTATACCAGCATGGGATTAAGACTGTTCTTCACCTATTGCCACACACTAAAAGGAAGACTTAAAGGTTAACTGTGCTCTTCTCCATCATGAGAGCTCCACTAAAACAGTCAACAGGCACCACTTCCAGTAAGTGTTTCACTAAGCTCAGACTTTACTAAGCACTTAGGTCAATCTTTAGCCACTTGAGGTCCAGCGCCAAGAACTGAGCACAAGTCTCTGTATTTATCCGTCTTCCTGCTCATCACAGAAAAACCAGCTTTAAAACGGATTAGGTGTTCCCTGACTAGTATTACACATCGTCTTTCTCCTCTTGTAAACTGACATTCATTACAAAGCTTCCTAACACGCTTGCACTCATTCTCATAATACAGGCCATACTTCTCTCTCATACCTTTCATTTTTTTATTCTTGGTGTCACAGTTTTAAACACCAATACAGGAGCAGTATGGATTAAAAGCTGTAGTCCAAAGGGTATCACTTGGAAGACTGAGTTTTATTCCAGATCTGAATTTGAAAGATCAATGGAAAACAAAAGGAGGAAGTGTCACCCAGATTAAATCAGGAAAAGTTTATTCATCTTACTCAGCAGAAGAAGAATAAATCATCTGAGAAGCTGAAACTGCAATATTTGGATTTCTTTCTTTAAACTGCCTGGAAGATCACTGACTGTGATTATTTTCTTTCCCTGAGGCATCTCCTCTGAGTTGTGCCTGGGTCACCAACACTAAGCTGAACTGACAAACTTGGAAGAAAAGCGTTATCAGTTTCCCACTAAGCTCCAGAGGAGCTTTCTTTCAATTTCTATTTGCCACAAGCACTCTTGAGAGCTTCTTGTATCTGAACTGTAGGTCTGACACTAGAAATAGGGATAGATTTGCCTTAATCTTTGCCATGCTGTAGTTTAGGAACACAGCTGTAGTTTTAATTGCAGGTAAAACCACTAATACTGTGGTAACTACATGACATACTAATGAAGGGCAAACAGTAGAGACGTATTTTCATCAACAACTTCAAAAATGCAAACTGCAGTGTCTTGAGGGTTGCCAGATACAAGTGAATTTAACAGTCAGTCAGCTAAGTCTCTGCCCCTGGTTATAGCTTCTCCTGTAACTAAGAACACATATCCCCTGGCCTCAACTTTTAAAACAGGCAGAAAGGAGAAGCAACTTTAGAAAACCAGGCAGCAAAATAAATAGCCTCTAAATCATACTCGAGCACTAATGAAAGAACACGTGGATAACACAAGACAGGTTCACACAGAGACCAGCGCTGTCCAGAAACAACTAAAACTTTGAAGTTGCTACAGTATCTAGGCCTGGAACAGGGCAAGGCACAGACAACTGCATTAGAGGAGGACAGAAGTCACCCAGCCTCCTGGCAAAGTTTCAAGCCTGTTAACAGCTACACTGTACATTCTCTCCACAGCGACTGTCAAAAAGCAAGCAGTGTTTTCACTGTTTCCTGCAGGAAGCCACAACAATGTCAAATTTCAGGCTGACCCTTACCTCTTAAGTTAAGAGCATGGCGATAACAGAACCCTGATGCTACATAGATCTACTACACCCATAAATGAAGAATTTTCTGAATGCCTTACAATAAAGTATTTTGTGCAACCCCATAACAGCTACACGCAACAGGCAAACATCACATAGTTTAGTGATACATGACAACCTCTTTTCACTCCTTTCCACATAAGCTAGGCTCAAACTGTATTAGAAGAGGCTTCTGAAGTTTAATCAGATTGTTTTATTCTGCACTGAAACATTTTCTTTTCTTTTTTTTTAAATGACAATAGCCTGAAGATTATACCACTGTACAACCAAAGTCCCTTGTTCTGGGTGCTTATGAGTCACCCTCTGCCAAGAATGTTCAATACCAGATTAGGAAGCTGTGTACTCACCTGCTGCCTCTCTAGCTGCAGCCAAATTCTCTTAAATGCCTCTATGGCCAGTGCAAATCAGCTACCATACCCACTCCAAACCTTTGAGTAACACAAGGAAAGCAGAGACAAGAACAGTCAAAAAACCCAAACGACAGCCTCCCTGCAAGCACGCTTGGAAGAATCACCAGGACCCACGCTCACCCCCTGGAACAGAACAACTATTTCCCTATACAATTAATTATCTACCCAGAAAGACTTACTCTAGGACTGAGCCACCAGTAAAACCAGCTGCTGAAAATCCCACCTGAGTGTGATTCCAATCATAGAAGGAACCTGTGTATAGACAGAGCAAGATACAGGTGACAGTCCTATTATTTGCTATAAATGTTACTCTATTTCCTTTTACTTTAGAGAAAGTATCATCTTTGGCATACTTTTCATCACTTCCTCAGTCTTCACCACAAATATCCCGATAATGACTGAACATATCCCTGGACATTATGCAATCTTTGAGAAAGCCCAGAAAGTTAACTTTTTCTCAATCGCTGTATGGTGAAATAGTGTCCCACTTTGTCACCAGACAAGCAGCTGACACACAGGAAACGGGAGACAAGATATTCAGAACCCAGTGCAACAGAAATACAGGCTGAGGAGAGCCAGGGACTGTACGAGAAGTCACATGCTTCAGAAAGAGTCAAAAGCAAAACACAGATTGCTAATCTGTAAAGAGAGATGGATGGCCAGAAGCTGTTGAGTAACTTTGGTTCTGAAGAAAACAGGTTTCACGTAGGTCATCCTTTTAAATACCATATACGTTTGATCTTTAATACGAGAACACCAAACACAAGCACAGACCTCGAAATGTTCCAGCTGAAGAAAAAGGAGAGCACTAACCAAAACACTGTGGACAAGCCTTGGCTTATCTCCACATTCCCTTCTAACTACAATTTGAGAGGAGAACTGAGAATTCAGCTACTGGTATAAAGGAAAAAGCCTACTCCCTGTTTACACACCCACTCACTACCTTGCATTTTTTAAGATCTCTAGTAGCACCACTACGGAAAGCAAACCACTACTCTGCAGCAATGTGGGCAAAGTCCAAGTCAACTGATTCTTTCTACTTGTAGAAAAGGATAGTAGGTAAAGTGAAAACTCAACCAAGAGAAAGAAATAAGTAACTCCTCTTTTTCTGTCTCTATCAAACTTACTTTGGACAAGTCAGGCAAACACTTACTTCCTGCAATTCTGCTGCACCCAAAAACATCCCTTCTGCCCCACCTCCAGAAAAATACTCTAACTGGCACATAACAAGATTGGTGGCTTGGACTGGATCTATTTTCATTCATGTTTATTACACGACAGAATACAGGTTCTTTGCTGTAGTAAGCAAACCCCGAGTAATAAAATGGGTCTAAAGAACAAATACTGCAAATAAAAGGTAGCTGTCTTTTAATCCTGAACATCGGTCCATAATAATTTCATCTTTAGCCTGTGTCCATAGTATCTGGAAAGGTCATTATGTGCCTCAGCTGGTGTGACTTACACAAACAGCCGAGCGCATTAAAAAAAGAAAAAAATCAAGTTTGCGTTACACTTGCTACCTGCACATTTCTTGGCATGCTTCCTCAGCCCTCCTACACACCAAGACCAATCAAAGTCAAATGTAAATGCCTAAGGATAGCACAGATCAAAAGTTGTAACAGCAGCACGGTGAGCTGCTTTCAAGAGGTCTTAGACAGCTGATACCAGCCGCTTGCAACATGGCTAGTTCTACGTAAGAGGGCAGTCAGACTTCAGTACACTAAGCAAACAATCCCAGCCTCATTTTGCCCCTCTTGATGAAGATTAAGAAAGAGAACCCCAAATTTCAATTCCAGATATATTGCCCATTTTTTACATGGCCTGCAACAAAAGGCACCAACTGTTCTCTCTGTTTCACTACATAAACACAGAATTCTGATTGATTTAACACTAATGTTATTGCCAACACATAGAACATAAAGTTACTGCATTTTATGTACTGTAATCGGCATAAGGGTAAAATCCATACTACAGAATATGTCTGGATTTCAAAATAATGAAGTATGTAAATCCAAGCTACAGTTCACCATCCAGAAAACACTTTTGAAGTCTGTGCTCTACAGAATTCACAGCTGCCTATAACCATAAAACTGTTGGATAATGAAAAGGCAACAACTTAAATATTGGCACACAAAAGGCATGTAAGAGAAAGGGCCTTCAGCAATATCCAAACCACAGGCCCAGTTCACCACCACTTGATTCCTCATGTTACATCATTGCAACTACAGCTAGTATTTCATGCCCATTCTTTAAGGACAGTTTACAAACCCCTTCAGCTAAGAGCATACACTGACCTCTCACATATTTCAGTGCGGCAGAGACCACAAGGTGTTTCAATTCTGTAAGGATTCAGAGCACAGTTGTTTATACATGTATAACAGAATTTGGTGCAATAATGTCAGATGTGGTGAGGCTGTAATTTACAATCAAAGGTAAGAGTTAAGGGTGGAAAGCAATTTTAACACAATTCGTCATCACCATGTAACCACTAGGGACTACTTCTTCAGCTTTGAAACTGTCAAGCTTGTTAAAACAACCAGTACTTCTCATTGAGATGTGCAACCTAAACATGCTGTATTTCTGACCTAAATGAGTATCTCAAAATACCTTTTAAGAAACAGGCCAGTTTTTTAGCTTTAAGTTACTAGAAATACCATGCATGGAGACTAACCTGACTACATTAACAGTGAACTTTCCAAAATGCTTTCCAAAATCTAATAAAACTTCTTCCTGAAATCTAAATCTTAAAAGCCTTCAGGAAAACACTCCTCCATACACACTTTCCTTTTTTATCATGAGTCCATATTACAGTCATTGAAGAGATGACATACAGGTGAAGACTGGAAAAAAAAAATCGTAATTGTATTTAGACACTGAGTCTGAAACACCACTAACATTAAAAGAACTCAAAATGGAATAACAGCAGCCTTTAAAAACACAGATTCATTCTGCTTAAGCCTATAAATACACCGAATACATGACTGGAAGGAGTTACCAAAAAATCCTTAGCCACAAGAATACTGCAGCAAGTGATACTCACAGAAGTCTTCAGTGCCAAGTAACTGGAAGAACCATAACGGCACTGAAGTGCATTTCATTTCCACGCAGAAATGTTAGCACCAGCACAAAAACCTATCTTCAGTTTAAAGGGGAATAAGAAACGCATGTTCCATACTACAAAAACACTGCGCAGTTAGAAGCAGACACTTACATGTTTAAGAGCTGCTAGAGGAGGAAAATTCACATAATTACGGAAAAAAG
>Ga0181612_165888_pt1 | contig 10383 bp, 4 predicted proteins | sample HoacroProtozoa21_FD_119630 | JGI IMG/M metagenome (GOLD analysis project Ga0181612, IMG submission 119630) | Hoatzin crop microbial communities from Cojedes, Venezuel. Combined Assembly of Gp0051906, Gp0051904, Gp0051908 | reverse complement strand
GGTCAGGATTCACACAGGAATTCAAGGAATTAACATTTTACTTTGCCTGACCAGATGAAGGCCACCCCTTCAGGATGGGTTTCTGAGTTGATTACCATAAAACTTGTTTCAGTAAGGTAACAAAATAAGAGAATAAAGAGATTTTAATGGTTGTGTTTTCTAGACCTCATATAAATTGATGTTTGCCAATGGCCTCTTATTTAGAAAAGGATTGGTGTTATGATCTCTCTTGCTCCCTGTCTTTCATGTATGCATGCATGCACATATGCACACTCTATTTTCACGTTTACATAGATAATATGTATGTATGTATGTATACTGGCTGCCCTTACTACTTGCCCCAGTTTGAATTTTGACCCTTGAATAAATGTTTTAATAGTTTTTCAACATCTCTACAGTTCCTTAAAATAAAAATACATAGAAGTGGATTTGTGGTATAAAAGGTTGTAGTAAATCCTATTATAGAATTCCAAGAGATGATTTCAAGCTGCTTCTTTAATAAGCATTGCTGGAACATTTTAAAATGTTAAGAACAATCATGTTTGTGGATGTATTTGCATAAAATATCAGAGGGGAGAAGAGAATACAGGTATCATTTAGTATAATTAACTCTTAATGTTTTCGTGATAATTTTCTATTTGATTTACTATGATCACTGGTTGATTGAGAAATAGATTTAGAAGTATATTACTTACCAAACATTATGCTCTAACTTTGTTGGGAGGACACTTTGCAAAAGCTTCAATGATGTCGATTGTGCCAGAAAAATATGAAAAATACTCATTAGCAATTCTGGAATATGTTAGAGGAAAACACAATTTTGCTTTCCATTTCTATGTGACATAGCACTATGCTGTAAGGAAGAGTTATAAAGTATGTGTTAATGTTTATTGTGCATGCTTCTGACATAAGAAAGATAGCTCACCTTCAAATAAAGCCCATCCTACAAGTTTTTTTCATTTAACAGAAGCCAAGATTTTTTTAAATATCTTCCAAACTCCAGACTGACCTAACAAAAGTATGATGCTGCTTTTTATAGTTTATGGTATAGTTCTGTATGATATCCAGATGTATGAAAGAGGTAAATAATCTTGACTCATGCCCTATGAAGAATGCATAACGTGGTCTTGATTGAATCAAATTCACTTTAGACAGGAATTAATTTTTATAGGGTAGTCTTTAGGTTCAATTGTAATTCTATTTGAGTCTGGAGACCATGGCAGAAATGGGCTGTTGCCCGTTCTTCCCTTTCCCCCGAACGGCTTCCTGAGTACTGTGCCTTAGCTTGGTAGAAGGAGAATACGTTTAGAAATGCATTATTGTTTTTATTGGTCAGGACACTAATGGAGGTCTTCCACGACAGCTATGTTTTATAAGCTGAATACTCTAATTAGGCTGGTTGCTGATCAGTTGTTGGGCTATTGATTTTGTCATTTATCAAAGAGCTGGAAAAGCAGATTTGTTGTTGCTGATCCCACTGGGTACAAGTCTCCAATGCAGCAGTAGTTTGGATGTTGCAAGGCTTAATTTAGCTGGCAGTATCCATGAAAAAGTAGTAAATGTGGACCTTGCACATAAGGAATCTTACGTAAACTGAAGAATTTTCAGTAACGAGAAGAACCAGAATTGACAGTGGTTGTGTGGTGTGCGTGTTTCTGTAAAGAGATTCAAAATAGCCTTGGCAAATGGCTCACGCTGCACTGAGGAGGAGGAGAGAATGTTGCATGTGTTGCCTGTCCACTAAGACGACATTTGTAGCCATATTGTCACCATGAGCATCCCAGCACTGATTTGTGTTCTGAGGTGCATTTTTTGACATTGTATTGGTTTTTTAGTGTTGTTATTCTATCATAGTTTTATTATTTTATTATTAAGTTATTTTTATCATTTATTATTCTATTAAGCTTGAAAGGCAGGTTGCAAGGTGATGTAACATGCTGTCCTTTTCTTACGCGTTGGTTTGTGGGTAATTACTTGCCAATGCGTGAAACCTTTTGCATCATTTCGCAACGAAATTATATGAGTTAGATACAAGCATTTCTTCTGTAGACGTGACTATGAAATTTAAGGAATGATATATTTAGTGTAACATTTGCTGGCATAATGAATATGCACTTTAAAAATAGAAGCTAGTTGGAGCCCCCTTCAAAAAACAGATACAAAATCACAGAAACTATAAAGGTTATTTTGAAAACTAGCCATAATATTCCCCTGTATGGGTTTTCTGTCTTGCCTGAAAGAGTACAGAAACATCTTTCTAGGTCTGTCCCAGTTTTAGAAACCGATTTTTTTTTTTTCCCCTCTTTTAATTTTTTAGCAACTGCTCAGGAGAATAAATTAGGCGATACCGCGTGTAGCGGGGGGCGGAATGTCTCAAAAGAAGAGCTGACTGGAGGTGTGACAGGAGTTTGCTTAGCTGCTAGCCAGAAGACCTGCATTTGGGAGTTTGGTGTAACTCCTTACTTGCAAAACTGCGCTAGTGTGTGATCGTCAGAACATATGCACTCAGTCTCTGAGAGAAGGGAACCAGCTGGCTGGCAGAAAAATACCATTGGCATTGCCCGTGTTCTTGTGTTGACAATGTCACAAGCTGCCCTCCCAGATGGAGAATTTGAATGAAGCCAGTTGTGGGTCATAAAAAACCCCAGTCTTCATTTTTATACGTCATTCTTAATGATCATTACTGCTCGGATATCGTCTTACTTCATGGTCAGCAAAAACAGAGAGTAATTTTGAAGATATCTTTCAAGTTTCTCATTTGAAAGGAAGCCAGTGTACAATGAGCATTACATTACGCTGTATTTGTGCGCTATCTGTAGTGATGGCTGATCTTCTGCATTGCTGAGCTTTTAATTTTTTTGTAACAATGTGTGGTTCTGTTTTTCCCTAAGGAACGCTCGGACCAGGGAGTCTTTCAAAAATCAGCCTTTGACAGGAGTCATAATTGCACAGCTACTTCCCGACACAATGATACGATTCTTCAGCAATTTGTAACGTGCAGTGCTCAGGAAAGAATAAAAGGTAGTCTCTAGCTATCCTTCTCTGTGCTGAAAGTGCTTCGTGTTTTGTTTTTTGAAATCCACAGCCACTAGAAAAGCAGTTAATTAGAGTAAGTGCACACTGTGTTACTCTGAGTCTTGAAAATCCAGCGAGGGTGGGAGAGCTGACTCAGAAGTTGTGAATTAGATTCCTGGCACAAATTCCAGTTTAAGTAACAGTTTCTAGCTCGCTGCCCCAACACGTAAGGTTGGATAAAAAACAAATCATGAGTGCAAAATATATGTTGTCAAAATGTTTATTTTCTATATATCTTTAATGAGTGCAGTGATTTTTGCATTGAGTTCTTAGATTATGTCCCAGGTTGTTACGAGCTAAATGAATTTATACAAAAGTGTGATATTCATAAAGTACACTTGCTTGCTTATTTTAGACTTAAAGGTAAACTTTGTTCAAAGGTTAGAAACATTCCCTTAATTTACAAATTGGAATGATATTAATGAGCTCATTAAAAAAAATGAGAGATGTACATTGTACAAAGAAAACCTACATGTATGAGCATATGCAAGCATATAAGAGCTTTTAAGACCACTTACTTTCCTGTTGTCTTTTATTTCTGATAGCATGCTGTACTATCTGTCCAATTTGCACCTGACTCAGCAAGATAATAGTGATTTGAAAAATTTAAGTATTTGAGATGGTCTTGACCCCTATCCTTTTAAGAGTGCTCTTATCCTTCAAGCCAAGCACATACTTAAATATCTTCCAGTAGGAAAGAAAGATTTTCTTTGATGTCGTTGAATTATGCATGATTTTTCCCACTTCCCTAGACAACTGGGGAGTCTCTGTGGCCTACAAAAAGTAATTTCTTAGGCTGCTGTGATGACTGTGTGGAGCACTTTTAACCAAAACCAAGCAGCTGCTATATGTAAACCTCAAGAGAAACTCCCATATAATTTAGGGGTAAATATTTGTGTTGACTTCTATATTTGGACAATGTGACTCCAGGCAAATAAATAGATATAGACTCAAGCATTGTAAATACTCGAAGATCAGATCCTTTTGTTTAGATCTACCTTATATTTCTCTTGTATGGAATTTACACAGATTCTGTAGTCACAGGAGAAAAAGGTCATCTGCGGAGTAGAGGTAGCCATTGCCAAAGGATCAGAAAGCAGCAAATACCTTTAAATACTTGCTTAAAAAACATACAAGCAAGTGCTCTGGAGCCGTTGATACAGGTGAATGGCAACAGGTAACTTGTCACTTAAATAAAGTTAAAAACAAAATCTGTGGAAGAGCTGTAATCTCAGATAAGGATTCTCCAACTGGGACCCAAAAATCAGGATGACTAGTTTGTAGCTCATTGATAAAATCATTCTCAGTATACATCTTTTTAATTAAAGAATGATGATAAGAAGGTGTTATAGCAAAAAAAAATGTGATGGCCTCAAGAGAATGCGTGTCAGATGTGGGAAGGAGGCTCTGGAGTGCTGCTGAGGGCTGTTGTCAGGCAGGGTTTGGCATGGCTGGGGCTTCCCAGCCATGGCCTGGGAGCAGTTTGGGGTTTAAGTCAGTGGCCAACAGATGACGAAGATGTTTCTAGCACTTACTAGAGGTATCATTGTATCGCGATTTTCTGTTGAAGATTCGACATCTGATGGGTAAAATTTAAGTGATCTTAATGGAGAACTTGCACAGATACTTTCTGCATCTGAAATTTTACCCATCAGGGCTCTGATCTGAAATTTTCTTGGTGGAACACACTTTGGGTTTCCAGTAGTCCTGCACATTGTAGAAATCTTTCTCTAATTTTGAAGTCAGAGTATTTATTATTGAGCTAATAGTCATTCTGCTTTCCATTTGAGCTTGTCACTTATTTCCAGACACTGGTTCAAACTTTTTTGCGTAGTTTCTTATGAAGTTTTGTCCTCAGTCTTTCAAGGCATCTGTAAAGGGAAAACACTACACCTACGCACAACACCCCTTTAACTCTGTTCTGAACTTTAGGTTGTGTGTCTGTTTAAGGACGTGAGTCACAGACATGATGAGCTGCTTGTGACAGGCAGGAACAGTCCCTTCCACATTGTTATGGTGTGATATCCAGATCTTGTATCTAGAAGTATGGTTGGTACATTTTTACAAAGAATAATAAAAGATAGAAGAGATTTTTCACATAATACAGGATCTAATGTAAGAATTTAATGACAGGAGCTGTATTACATTTAATAAAATGTCACTTTCTCAATTAATATTTTCTAATAAGTTATTTCCAGTATCATTCACTGCTCCTACCAATAACATTCTTATAAAAGCTCAGCAAAAATACACTGAAGCTTGGTCTGCTAATATTGCTGTCTGTTTTATATACATGAGCAAGAAAAACTAATGTCTTGGGAAAAGTGGTTATAGCCAAGACATTACATTTTGTCTTGCCTGTGGAGATTTAAATAAAGGGGGGGGATACTGATCCAATATTGAAATGACGTTGTTTGTTCTATTTTTGCATGAATAATACGTGCTGCCTTCAGGTCCTCACTTCTTTTGCTGCCAAGCTGTTGCACAGACTCAGTGTTTTTTAGAACAACCTCTCTGAGAATTGATAACAGTGCCAGCAGCTTTACATTTCTGGTGTTGAAGGATTACTGGAATGTGTTTCATTAGAGGTTCTGATATATTTCTTATAACCCTATATTATAAATGATTATGGGGAAATGCTGTCATCTTTCTGGTTAAGTAGTAGAATAATAATAAACTCTCTCTAGTATCATAGACTGCTGAGTCTTTGTGGTTGTGCTAGCAGCTCTTTTTTCATATGTGTGTGGTAACATCAAGACAGAAAATTAAGTATTGAAATTTTAAATTAATGTTTAAATTTTGCTTGTAAACAGTACCTGTATCTTATAGACAGACTCAATTATTTACTCTCCTAACCGGTTTAATATCTGAAAATTCAGTACATTTTGCTTAGTGACTTAGCTGTTCCTCTGATCTCACTCGATCTGTGAAGATAATTTCCTGAAGTCTTGAACGTGGAGCCAGTGACTGCCTCTTAGGTTAAGTTCTCGCACTCTTGCTCCTGCTCTCATTTTGCTGGAAGCTGTAGTCCCTTGTGATCATTTCCCATTCGCTCAGGAAGGCTGACATTTTTCTGTGTGTACCGTTTGTGTACTGCAAGGAAAATGCCAGTGGTAACCCATCACTGAACAGCCTTTGTGAAATGACGTATCAATTACTGTGAATCAAAGTTAATGTAACTACCTGATACGCTCAATCTCTCCAGCTATGGCTATCGGAGGCCCCTCGAAGAGGGTAAGGCACAGTGCAGGGTGTGGTGTCTGGTTCGGTTTTTTTTTTTCTTCTTCCTTTCCCCTCTTCCTCCCTCAGGCATCTGTTTCCTACTTTGGGTCGTCAGTCGTTTAGGGACTTCCTAAATCAGAGATTCTGTCTGGACCATTGTGCCATTGGTACCTTTCTAACTTTTAGTCCGCTTCTTAGCATTTTCTTAAAAATAGGTTTCCAAAGTGTCCTCATGGCAATGAGTTCCATGATTTAATTGCACAGGAAAAAATACTGCTTTGTGTTTGTCCGAAGTGTGCTGCTTGATAGTTACACTGCGTGCCTTCTAGTTGCTGTGTGTGAGACAGATAGTGAGAGCTTCCTTTTCACCTTATGTGTACCTTTTACAATTTCATAGACTCCTCTTGTATACCCTTTTAATGCAGTGTATTCGAAACCAAAGCATCCTAGTCCATGTTCTTTCTAGGAGTGTTTCTGCATGTGTCCAACTACCCTTGCCACCTTTTCAATATGTTTCTGAATTATATTACATCCTTTTTCGGATAGGAAAAATGAAACCTTAGATGCTATTTAAAAACTAGGCACACGATTAACTCAGAGTTCTAGGTGGAGTGTTTGGATTTTCTCTGAATCTCTGTTTCCTTTTGACATCACTAAGCAGATGTTCAAAGAGCGATCCAGTACACTTCTGTTGTGTTATTCCTGAGAGGTAATTGCTAAAGTAATAGCCTTTGTGTACATGTCAAGAGTTTTCCCCTACTCCCGTGTGTATCAGTTTGCAGTCACTGACAGGGAATTTCGCTGCATTTCCTATTTACTTAATATCCTGTAGTTTTTTTGCAGAGCTTCATAGTCTGCTTGGTTTTGATAGTTCTGAGTGCTTTTACATAAGTAAATTTTTTCATCTTCTGATTCATCTCAGATCATTTAATTACATTGAACAGTACAAGTTTCCCTTTGTTCTAAATTCTTTTTACCGTGAGAGCTTGCCCTTTACTCCTTGTTTCTGTTTTCTGTCCCTAAATTGCAACCTGAAAGAATGTGATCATAATGCAGGAAGCCAGTGTGCGTGTGTTAGGTGGCATACCTGGTTTTGCATCAGACTGGCAATCAATATTTTTTAAGGTCTTGTTAGAATTTTTCTCCTCATCTGCTCACCTTCACTTTTTCATGGTGATGTTCTCACCCTTCTGGAGATACAGGGTTTGAAGTATTTCTTAACTTTCTGATCTTTAGGAGGCTATCAAGCCAACAGGAGTTTTATAGGATTCTTGAGCTAATAGTGTGATTTTGTTGAGGGTTTTTTTGTTTGTTTGCTTTTAGGGAGCTATCTCAGTGCTCTTAATCTAATAAATATAATCTATCACTGTCCGCCTTGATCCCCTCCTTCTAAGCCTTTTATCTCGAGTTAGATCAGTACTTTCAGGCAGGATTGTTCAAAAAGGCTAGCGACATTCAGTGCCACAGAACAGGTCCCATCAAAGTGTGGTATGTCAGTATTGTTTTGGAGGGGTGAAGACGTGTTCTGCATTGAAAAATGTAGGGACTTTTCCTAAGATTAGACCTTTAGATTGAGAGGTGAATTTACAGGACAATAATGAAGTGGCCTACAACAGGCGCAGCAGTCTCATTAAATACTGCAGGTATGTAAGTGTTGTTGCTTAGCAAACCACTGAATGATTTGAGTAGTTCATGTCTGTCTTTGTCTAAAGTAATTTTCTGGTGTGAGTCGAATGCCTTTTGTAAAGGTAGAGAAGGAGTTACCGTAATGGTAGGAAAATGAAGACTCTTTCTTTTCTTGCCATAGGATAACAGAAATTTTTCTTCTGAGCAGAGAATGTGGTTCTCTTTTGTACGTGAAAGGTGGTTAAATGCTCCCCACCAAAGGGAATCAAAGCGTGAACCTACAGTCAGTTAGGATGCAGCTATGCAGAAGTGAAAATCCACTCAAATGGAGTAAAGCAATTTGTGCCTTGCACTCAACTTCACTATAAGCACAAAGTGTCCCTATATTTATCTTTAATTATGCATATGCAAGTCTGAAAATCAGATCTTCAGGAAATCCCAAGGGATATATTTTCTGCTTGGTGTGATTCTAATTCTAGTTTAGTTAGTTTAGGGATTTGAATAATTTGTGGCTCACTTCAGCATTGCTTGAGGCCTTCCAGTCCAGTCATTGATCAGTGAACTGGTGTAATGTACTTGTTTCTATGGCTTTTTTAACCCGCTTTAAAATTTTATTTCAGAGTTGCCAGTGTCTGATTGTAGCAATGGTGAAAACGAAACCCCTCCACCTCTCCCACCACATCCCAGTGGGGATCTGCTGAATGAGGATTATAATCACAGGTTGGACTTCAGCTGTTCTTAGTAGTTACAGCCCTAATGGCTCATTAGTGGTTGTGATAGTAGTTCTAATTGATTTTAAAATCACTTTTTATTTTGTAAAAATTTGTGCCGCCATTTTTAGCCAACTGCATGATCCTTTAATATGAGCTGGGAATGTTACTTTAGCATTTAGTGGATTGTTCATTTCAGTTGCTTATAAGCTGCAGTACGCCTGCTGTCCATGATATATGGATCACAATACCCAACATGTGTTCAATAAAACAAAAGAATCCCCAAACAATCCCAATTTTAAAAAAAAGTTAATTTAAAACTATACCAGTCAATTTAAAACTGTGTGTAGATGCAGTGCCTGAGGTCTCTTAAAGCTTTAAAAGTCCAAGCCAAATTCAGTTGGTAGGAAACTGAATCTTCTTATGCAGTATGTCAGCTAAAGACATTCTTGAGGTTACAGAATAAACCTGCAGTAAGTTTGAACATTGAAATGTGTAGGGAAGAAATCAAGGGACACTTTACCAGTTGTAAATGCATTGAGTAGATTTTTCAGATATTTTAAGAATAGCTTTTGTAAAGGCTGGTGTGCTTGATGGCAGCTACAAGCGTTAATTTCCTTAGTAAATATGGAAGTTTAGAAGTGCAGAAAAAAGTGTAAACATGTTGAAGTTCATGATGGCAGATACATTCACTGTCTTGGGTAACACAGGATTCAAATGAAAGCATCATTTCAACCTGCCGTACTTCTGATGCTGAAAATTCAGTATTGAACACTGTTTACTCATTTTGTTTGTACTCAGTTTTGAACAGTCATGCAACTGTTCTGTTGCAATGATATTAGGAAAGTATGGATTTCAACTAAAAACTTAGCCATACTTCTGCCCTTATGTGCATGGCTGTTATTAAAAACTACCCTTTAAATGACTGGGTGCACATAGTATTGAAGAGTAGATATATTTTATTATGCATACCTTAAATTATGCATACAATGAAGGCTCTTGTAACCATTTTCTTTTTGCTGAGTAATTTCACTAGAGTCTCCCAGGCGGGTATGCATGACATGGTAAACAAACAAAAGTCTACACCGACTAATGGAACTCAGCATTAAATTCTCAGCTGCAGTTGTTTGCTAGAATGCCTTCCCAATTTTTCACCAAGCTGGGAGCAATAACATTCTCTTAAATGATAATGATGTATTAAAATTATGATGACTTAACAGGTCCTTCTCCCACCCTGCAGTGTTGTATTGGTTTTCCATTTGGAACTTACGTTCTGTTGAAATTGAACTGATGTGTCAAGTCACACTGATTTCACTGAAATTGTGTTGCATCAAAAAACTCTTTTGACACTGTAAAACCAAACCTTTTGACTGAACAGATAGGAAATAAATGTTTTTGGTTTTGGAGCTGCTTTTTTGTTTTAGAGTATTTTAAAAAAAATTGTGCTTCTCACTGGAGAGGGACGCAGAAGATTTCAGATGCATTGCAGTGAGGAGTTTTTGACTCCTCACAGGTGAAAGTTACTTTGAGTTTCACTCAGATGGAATTTTGAAATGTTTAGATATTTGCCTAACTTGAAATAAAATAATTTAAAAAAAAAACAAAACAAAAAGAAAAAGCAAACCATGATACCCTGGATTTCTTCAGACTGTTACGGTACCCTCCATGAAGACCTTCAGGCTCCAGCCTCTGCAGAAGTGATGCAAGGCTGTAAAATAACTTTGTATTAGCGAATTAAGTAGAATTGAGC
>Ga0181612_140359_pt1 | contig 10383 bp, 3 predicted proteins | sample HoacroProtozoa21_FD_119630 | JGI IMG/M metagenome (GOLD analysis project Ga0181612, IMG submission 119630) | Hoatzin crop microbial communities from Cojedes, Venezuel. Combined Assembly of Gp0051906, Gp0051904, Gp0051908 | reverse complement strand
GAAAACTACATCTCCTACTGTATTTTATATAATACCATCTAACAAAGAGATTCTGATTTCAGATCTAATATAAACAATAAAGAAAATAATCGTAATCCTAAAATCATGAAGTCATCAATTCTCTGGCTCACAATGACTCTGTAGAGCGCAGATTCCCTCCAGGGTTTGGTAAAACTGTGGAGGCTGACACAAAGCAAGTAATCTGTGGGAAGGATGGAAGAAATATGACATAATGAAAGCAGGACTAAATGGCTTCATATCCCTACAGATATTTATATGGTGTAGACTATTTCAGCAGATAAGCTTCTTTTGGCCACATTACTGTTAAAACTCCTGTAATAGGTACAGGACAATATCTTTCTACTTATTCAGTGGTTTGGGGATTTTTTTGGGGGGGGCGGAAGGGGGTTTTGGCTTTTTGTTTTGATGTTTATCTTTTTAACTAAAGCAAAGCCTCAGTGTCTCTACCTGAGCCCTGTGACGTTAACAAAATCCCTTATGTGTCAGACTGCAAGTAAAATCTCTTGTCTACCAAACTTCTTTTCTCTTCTTCAGATATCCTTTCTCTCTTTCAGCTTATCTCCTTCCTCTGCCTTAAGACAAAATCCTCTCAAGTGCTAAAGAACCTATATTTCCTCCAAAATTAAAGATTTTCCTTGGTTCTTTCTCTCTGTTTTCCTTATTAAACTATTTCAAATAAATATTTTATTTGAGATGAGGAATAAGAAATGGGGAGGATATAACCTAGTTTGCTTCTCATTATTATGAGATATTTTCAGTAATTCTTAAGAGGTTTTGCTGAAACGTCCTTTCCAATATTCCTCTTTCCTTCCCAGGATCTCTTTGTTTTTAATATTCATGAAGATCATGAAGCTGGCCTGAAATGTAGATATATCAGTTCACTCCATAAAGTGATATGAACTTTGTGTGAGGAAGCGTATAGGCTCAGAAAGCAGATATAGACAGTGTATGTGGGAGGGTTAACGGATATTTTGGAGACAGAAAAAGCTTTATTTTCTAGGAAGAGAAAAAATTGGGTATTCTGAAATAGAATACTGAAACTTCAGATTTTTTTCTGTAGTTTCACCCTGTTGTACCACAGAGGTTGCTATAGATGAGAGCAGATTTTGATCCGGGGTAACCTATATAAAACAGGCATATTTTGTCTTGCAGGTAGTGCTCTGTTTAAGCATGTGGATGAGATTAATTGCAGCGCACGCTACAAAGACAGGTTGTCTGATGTTTTCTGATGCCCCTCTACCCTCTTGGAATTTTACTGAAATAATTCTGATTTGGTTTTTTTTTTAGTGGAAATTGAAATTTGAAACAAAGTTTACAAAAACACATTTATTATTTTAACTAAGGTCCAGTAACTTCAACCACCACTTAATTAAGGGTATACTGTAGTATACTGGCTTTATCCACAGGATTGTACTGGTACAGAAACAGAGGTTTCATTTTTTTGCACTGGGATTTTATGTTTTAAGATCCAAGTTTGAAAGTATTGATGCTATCTACAAAATATAAAATTTTTCATAGAGAACTATGGTACCATATACAAACATTATGATCATCTTACCCCTAAATAGCTTTTTACTTCTTTGAATTTTATTAAAACCTTAAGGATGATATCTTAAATTGACTTATCTGAATCCAAGCCACAATTTAAAAAAGGAGTGAGAGATCTAAACCTCTTAGTTTATCTTTCAGGGTAACAAGTACAATAATATTTAAGTGACAGTGACATTTTCAAGTTTGACTGATGACCTACACCTTTTTTTATTTTTTTTCTAAAACAGTAGTCACTTTGATAAAGACCCAAAATGTCATTGTTCTCTTTTTCACTTCTTTGCCTTCCCTCTTGCCTTTATCTGCTACAAAGCTCATTCTTCCTCCGGTCCCTGTGCTTTCGCCTCGAGTTCTCTCATTCTTTCTGAGCCCACACTCTTATATCCTTCGCAGTGGCCAAGTCCTGCTTTGCCCCGGACCGGTTCCTGGGGGACAGTGGTGTTGACCTTCCTCAGCTTTACCTGCTTGTGTCAGCTGCGTGTAGTGAGTCTCATGCGAAAAAACAAGTTTGCTACCCCCAGAGCAGCAAGTGGCTTTATCTCAGCTGCTGGGAAAGGGTTGTGCACCGGCAGCTGCCTGCCGGGTACGGGGGACTGGGAGAGTTACTCATGGCTGGCAGAGGACTGCCCTTGCAGCGAGTGGTTTGCCTGCGAAAATTTTCCTGGGAAGGTCCTAGGAATTCAGTAGGCCTACCCGCATCTGCATAGCTGCTTTGGAGAGGTAGTTCTCACAGCTGCTGTTAAAATATAAGGGATTATTTTTGATAAAACGGGAATGCTTTGGGAGTTTAGTCTTAAGTATAGGTCTCTCCTCTGGAGAAGTTGTAATTTTTTCACAAGTCAGAACAGAGGCAAAATAAGCACTTTAAAGGCAGAATTTCTCACAAAACCTTTCTTATTTCTTTTTTTCTTGAGTGTGTAGAACAGGACAAAACCCTAACGGTACTATAGAATTCGGATCTGAGAAAAGCTACATTTCACCTTAGCAGAAGGCAGCCATTATTTCTGATAAAACGTGGAATTTGTGTTTCACTTGATTTTTCTTCTTCATGGGAACACTGATGAAAGGAATATAAGTATTTGCTAACTTAGAGTATAGCATTGTCAATAATTAGCTTAGCATTGCCTTGGGAGGTTTGTTTTAAAATGCAAGCAAAATGGATGTGATGTAAGGATTTTATTCCTCTCCTAAAGCTTCCCCATCATCCAGTGTTTCAACCACAGAAAGCCTGTTTCCTGCAGGCCTGGTACTTGCATTGAGAATGAGATGTGCTGACTTACAGAGCATCTCTCTAGAGAGTGACAAGCTCTGTTTGAAGCCAGTAGCATATGGGTGTTTTGGTGTTTTGTTTTCCTTTTAAACACAAGTCCTGAAATTTACTGTATTTTTGAGGGATATTCAAGGGATGATATACATGTTGGTGCTTCTGCTGTACAAAGGATTTGCTCTTAATCTACAGTCTCTGCCAGACTATCACTGGTACAGGGCATTGAGAAGAAGTGGATATGATAGTTATCAAGGCTCAGTTTGTCACTGAGACTGTTTTGCCATATACACTTAACAAATGCAAATTTTCTGTTAAAAAGGAGATTTCTGAGACTTCCAGAAATAAAACACTGTTCAAGCTGTCAGCTTCTGATCACTAGTGTACAGTGAAACCAGTTTATTTTTCAGCTTAAGCATTCTCTGCAACCTGATTGATTTTTATATTGTGCTTTGCTACCTGAACATGGGTTCCATCTTCTCAGATGAAAACCTGATATCTTTTCTTCATGGAGCTTTGGACACATGATGGCATTTGAAATGAAGATGTCATTTTGTGTCTGCTGAAGGTGCGATGAGATGTGCCAGCCTGACAGGTCTGGAAGCTGGTGCACAGTCAGTGAAATACATGTTAAACTGCAGCTAAAGGGTTGATTAATTCAGTAACATCATGGTTACTATTTGTTGCAAATATCATCCTGACTGGTATTGGTTTTCCTGTAGGTAGAGCAAGAGCAGGTGTGCTTTCATAGACTCTGTTATATTACAGGGAAGTGTCCTGTCAAAGGAAACTAGAATTGATCATGGCTTTCCCGCACTTTTCTCCAGAAATGAAATTGGATGTGGTTATTCCAGGCATACCTCATCTTGTGACTTATAACTGGCAATTAATAATTAATTTTTTCAAAGCAAAGGACTTGCACAACGGAGGATGAAATAGTGTCTCTCCCTATATACGAAGTACTGAGTGCTTTGTTCTAAGAGCAATAAACCAAGGGCTTGTCTGAATTGTAAAAACACAAGCTGAAAAGTGCTGATGTTGGTGTGAGTTAGGATGAGCTAAATAGAAAAAGTTCAACTGCATCTCACATAAAGTTTGCACTGTCTGCACTACCTTCAATAACCTTGCACAATTTTTTTTGCCTTCTGTCTATAAAGGCCTTAATGATATATAAAATGAACTCTAGCAATTGCCTTCACTGCATTTTTCAAAAGGTTATTTTGTTACAAACTTTTGTCTGTGTTTCCTTGGGTATTTGAATTCTTGTGTGTTTGCAAGGTGGTTTGCTGATCTTTTTCTTTGTTTTTGGGTTTGGGGTTTTTTTTGGCTTCTGTGAGTCACCTGTTTCTCCTTCAAACTGCAGTGGCTGTTTCCACATTTCTTTTCATGCCTTGATACAGAGGAGGAAACATGGTGGCTCTGCAGCCTGCGCAAACCATCAGACCTGGCCCATGGGCTCAGCTCAGGCCTGTTAAGAGCGAAGTAGGCTGATAACATTCAGCTTGAGCAGGAGTAATTGCTGCGTTTCAGAATTTGAGATTAGAAGGAATGCATGTGTGTATAGTACAGTGTGTGTATATGTATGTATACATTCATATACAAACCTATACATATACACTCGTAGAAAAGCAAAACAAAGACAACACTTGGAAAGTACTTAAAGATCAAATGCAAACTCCCTGCAACAGGCAGGAAGCCTCATGCCGTGACGGGAAGTGGTCATCCTGCATCTCACCAGACCTGGGAGAGCAGCTCAGCCTTGGCTTTGGCTTTGGCCTCGGAGAGCTGCGCTGCCCCCCAGCCCCAGGGGCAGAGGTAGGCGTGCTGGGTCTAGTTATGCTCATTTATAGATCAGTCATTTGCATCAAACTCTACTGCAGCACATTAGAACAAAGTGGAAACAAAAGCCACTGAATTTATGGTGTCACAGCAGAAGAACTGAAGGAAGACAACACCCAGAAAGCATAATCTGGGTCTCTACTGGAAGACTGTATCAGCTGAAATCTTTTTCTTGTTGAAACAGATTAACAGCAGAATGTGTTATCTAGCCTGATAGACCATTCAGGTTTTTAGGAGATATCATGTTTCTACAGTCCCAGAACAAGTGTGGGTGTGAGGGAGTAAGGTGCTTCCATATAAAACCAGGCAACCAGAAGTCTCTCTCACAGCCTGTATCACGGCATGCCAATACTAGTGCCGTGCACATGCACACCCAGATGCTGGTCTGTTCCTTGCCAGCCCTGAGTAAAATGGCACTAGGTTTTCCTTCAAAATTGACGTAATCCTCAGATACTCGATTCCCCTTCATTTTCACTGATGCTAGAGGTGTTATTGCTTAGATTGAAGATATTGCTTACAAGGACGTCTTTGAATGCGCTGTACAGTGAATTCTGTTTCCCAGGGACAGCCACAAGCAACAATACAACTTATAGAAGATCTAACTTGCATCTTCTGTATTCATGGTGGTGTATTGATTTTTAGAGTCCACCTCTCACCTGTTCTGAATAACTTGCTGTGTGTTACAATGGTTGTATGATTTTATTTATTTTGTTCTTGTCAAGATACCTAAAATAACCAGGAAAAAGTGATCTAATATAGTCAGAAAATAGATTTCCATTCTGTTTTATTTATTTGGATGTATTTAAAACATAACCAAACTTTACATGTGCATCCTTTATATTTTTAACATGTAAAGAAGTGTATACATACGGACAAGTGTGTACATGCAACCCCCTAAACTGTCCCTCTCTATGCAAAATATTTTAATGCTATCTTACAAAAAAAAAAATCTTAGACATCTGCCACACTTCTACTTTATTATTACATGGTCTTTGCCAAATCAGTTAAATGATTAATTCATTCACAGCATTTAGTTCCAGCCTGCCTATCAATCAGATTGCCTTTGGACTAATTAAATAATGATCACCACCAACATTGCACCCAGCATGAAGTTCGTTGGTTCTCCTTTAACCAGTTGCTTCTAGGTTTTGTTTGAGAGTGGAGAAAACAAGTACTCGAAACAGAGCTAATTTGGTGTTTCTAGAAAAGCAGCCTTTTGTGAGATGTTTGGATTACATGGCAGAGCAGCCTCTATAAAGAACTGTTTGGCTAAGTAAAGCTTCTTAACCCCAAACAGGGGCAAAAAAAAATTACAAAATGACTACTCAAGTGAGTACAACAAGAACAAAGAAGATAGTCTTAACAAGCCCTGGGAGACAGACCATTAGCTCAAATACCCATGTCAGTGTATGTGCATGCCACACAACTTCAGCATCACTGAGATTCTGAGCAAGCCCTGACCTGAAAAGGTACTTGTGCATTTTGGGTTTTTTTTTTTTAAAAAAGTTACATAAATATTCTGCAGTTCCTGTGTTGCTGCTGAATTTGTGTAGTGGTGTACTTTCCCCTTAATAAGTGTTACTTTTTTAGAATGATAAAATAAGTGGCAGCTGTGGACATGTACAAGGAACACTTTGTCCTACATCATAGATTTATGCATGTTCTTTTTTGGCTTTTGTTAGCTCCTTCTACCAACTTCCATTTCCTAAGAGTAAATTAGAGGGATACATGGTGTCTGTTGCTCAGTTCACAGGCTCGTACAGTATTTTCTTCAGAACATTTAAATTGATGTGTCTGGGCTTTGCTTTGTGTTTTTTAAAAGCATCTCTCTCCTGCCAGAGGGTATGTATTTAAGATGGCAGAGTGGGTCAGTAGGCTCAGAGCAAGCGATACAAGGCTGTCGAAACATTTTTGTTTTTCCAAGTATTTTAACCATGCTGGCAGGGACAGAGTTGAAAGGAGCATTGGTTTGAATTATTTTTTGGAATCTAATTGAATTCTTCTTTGGAATTCGATTTATAGTCATCAGCTCAAAAAACAGAATCTAAGAAAACGTTACTACCTATCTGTTTCTACATTACTGTAGAGGTTGAAGAGATATAGAAATATGACATCCTGTACCAACTGGATATTTTATTTTATAACACTGCTAAAAGGAAAGAATAGGAGGAGTTCTGGAGAAACATTGTTTAAACTTTCTTAAATATAAGTAGCTAGAATATCTGGTTGCATGTGTGTAACTTCAGACATTGATAGTTAAAATGTACACAACTACTTAAAGTATACTTTATTTTAAAAAAATCTACCTCTATGAGCTCTCTGCTGTATTTTCTCTTTCAGTTTGAAAATGGAAGAGAAATACATACTTCCAACATTGCATTATTTTGGGAAAAAAGCTCCACAAACTAAACAAACTTAAAAAAACCGCAACCCTGAAAAAATGACAGTTAACAGTTGTTAATTCAGCATTCAGTTCATATTCCTGGATATTTAAAGGGCACATACTGGCTCAGAAACAGTCCTTGTAATCCAGGATCCTGTTTCTAACAGGTGAAAAATAGATGCCAAGGGAAGAATGTAAGAATGTGGTGATCAGTCAGCGATGTTTCACTTGTACACTCACCCAGCCTTTGGTAATGTGCACCTGAGAAACCTTACTGATTTTTTCCAATATATTTGTCTCACTGCTAATTGAATCACTGACAACTTTGAGTACCTGAACCATTTTGTACTCCAGCACTGAGCTATGCGTTGTGTACAGTACTTCATCTTTTGGCTTGTTTTCAAGTTGCTACCTACTCCCTTTGTTGGGTGTCCAGCTAGTTCACACTCAAAACCAACCCGTGGTTAAACAATCACTAAACTCTCAAAGTCTACCAAAGGATCTTTCAATGTTCGTTGAAGGTGTATTAGAATATAATGACAAATTCGTGTATCCTCTACTAAAACTACGTATCTCCTGTCATTAACGGGGTATTGTTCTGTATGTAGCAGAGCTCAGAGCCCCATAATTGAACCTCGTTAGCTTAATTTTTGACAAAAGTTCCCCTATCTGATTTATGGCACTATATATATAAAAATATATGTGTTCATATATATGTATATATATATTTATAAATCTTAAAAAAGGAGAAAGTCACATCTTTTAGTCACATTACTCTTCGAGTTATTTGCAACTACACAGCTTAATGTTGCTCTTTGCACTATTGGAGTATTTTTTCCTCCTTTCTTCTGGGGCTCTATTTTCTGTCTCTCAAAATATTCAGAATAGAAAGGAGGGAGAAGGAGTTAGTGAGGTGGCGGAGGAACCTTCAGAAAATTAATTTCCTTTTCTATTTAATCTTTTATCCTGTGAGAAGAATGTCAGCACTGCGCAGTAAAGCAACATTTGGGTCACAGATTGCTTTTTATTTTGTGGATTTCTGCAGTAAAAGAATTCTTACTGCCAGCATCCCTCAGGCAGGGTGACTGCTGTAAAATTTGACTCTGCAAGCATTTTTGGCATTAAAATACGTCTTCAAGGGATTTTACTTTGTTTTTAAAGGTATATTGCTATTTGAATAAATTTGATCTGAGGCTACTCCTTGGAAACTGAAGTTCATTTTTAACTTTCATTTCCTAGCTGTTTTGTTGGCTTTTTCCTTCCCCATCAGCAAAAATAGCCCACTGAAGATAAAAGCAGAATGTAAACTAACTCCATTGGATATTCCAAATGTTATTTCCTGCTTATCTTTTAGATTAGATTTTTTTGTGTAATTGAAAAAAGTGATAAAGCATAGGCATAAAGAATTAAATATGTGAGGAAAAGCCACATAGAGGATTCATGTACAGAAAGGCTTACACGGCATTCTAACGTGCACAGCTGTGGACCTATGATCAATAACAATCTCTTTTCAAAGAATCTGGCTGTCCTTTGAAGTTAACATCAGATGTTATTCCTCAACAGAATATCAAAAGGATAAAACAAAACGAGGAAATAGCCTCCCAGGTGCTGTTTTGATGTCTCACTTGTGGGCATCTCCTTGGTAATACTGTCCAAATTAGATAGGAACAACACAAATCTATATGAACTTGATAAATGCTGCAATTATGGATTGATTTCTTCAGCAGGCCTTTTACACATTGATAATGGCTGTGGTTGAAAGAGGCTTACCTCACAATTTCTGGTCAACTGTAATTCGTGCACCAGCATGTCTTTGGAGTTGATTGACTCTTGCCTGTAAGTATGGTTTACATCCTGCTTTTACACCTCTGGTTTAATACGTCTCTGCATGATCCGGTTACACAACACAGGCAAGCTCACAACCGTAAATTCCTCCTTTACAGCAGTGCAGCCTTACGTGCCTCACACGTACGTCCATAATTTGCTGAAAGTCTTGAAGTCTCATAGGGAGACAGTGGCCTCTCTGTGCAGCATTTTGCAAAAGATGAGTTCTGGCTTCTGAACTTGCTTAATGAGGTTCAGATATAGGAGCAGGAATCTGAGAAAGATGGGAATAATGCATTATTGTCCAGATTCATTTCACTGACTTTAGCATCCTGAAAATGTTCTGCGTCTGACCAAAGATAATTGTCTGGGCTTTTTCACAGTAATGGGAGATGACAGTGAAGGTATTTGTCCTTCTTTTTCAGCAGTGGCGGAGATCCTAAATGAACAGCTTCCACCAGACAGATGCCTCCTCAGCCATCCTGGATAGGTGTTTTGCAGAAAAATATTGGTGGGGAGTAACTGGGAGAGAACTGGATGTGGGGAAGTAGGAGAAAGGAGGAGCAAACATTTATGGTACAGTGTCCTTCACTGATTCTCTTTGCACACCATTATGCTGAAGAGGGGCTTTCCATCAGCAGCATGTTGTAAATATCTCAGGTCTCTTGAACTGGCAAGCTTGCTCCCAGCCTCAGTCAGAGGAAGCACTGGCTTTTCTGTGTCTGCAGAACTGGAAGGTTTTGCTTCCCTAGCAGAAGCTGGAGCATGTGTGTCTCTCCACCTAAAGTGAAGCTTGCAGACTTGTTCCAAAACACAACTCAGAATGCGAGTTTACCACCCAATAGGGTCTCGCACAAGGACAATACATATAACAAGCTGCATCCTCTCCACAGGTGAAAAATAACACCTTACAAAGCAAGCTAGGACGTTTTGAGTAAATGAGCCCTGGAAAATTGTGACTGCCAGTTTATGCAGAGCTGACTTTTAAAGGCACAGGACATGGAGATTTTCAGTGTTTAAAAGTTCTCACGAGATTTTTGTCATTTAAGGATCTACATCAAATGATGTTGATCAATACCTTTGTATCTTATAAGAGAATTATACAATGAGAAACTCAGTGTATATGTACCTTTTAAGATCAGTTGCTTTCTTGAAACAAAATTGCAGTTATATAAAATGTAAGACACAGTAAGTATCTGTAAAAAGAATTGAAAAATTACAGGCTGGAAAGCTGGACAGAGAGGAACCTTATGAGGTTCATCAAAGGCAAATGCAGGGTCCTGCACCTGGGGAGGAACAACCCCGTGCATCAGTACAGGCTTGGGGCGGACCTGCTGGAGAGCAGCTGTGTGCAGAGGGACCTGGGTGTCCTGGTGGACGACAGGTTAACCATGAGCCAGCAGTGTGCCCTGGCTGCCAAGAAGGCCAGTGGGATCCTGGGGTGCATCAAGAAAAGTGTGGCCAGCAGAATGAGGGAGGTTCTCCTTCCCCTCTACACTGCCCT
>Ga0181612_101264_pt1 | contig 10383 bp, 4 predicted proteins | sample HoacroProtozoa21_FD_119630 | JGI IMG/M metagenome (GOLD analysis project Ga0181612, IMG submission 119630) | Hoatzin crop microbial communities from Cojedes, Venezuel. Combined Assembly of Gp0051906, Gp0051904, Gp0051908 | reverse complement strand
ATTTTGGAAAGTTCATCGAAAGAGTTCTTGCAGTCACCGCAATACTCCTGGGCTAACTGGAGTATGTATCTATTCACACTAGCTGAGGTAGAACTTATCCCTCCACTACTACCAGATTCATCCTGTAACAGAGGGGAAAACGAAAAGGAATCATACATGGAGGCTACACACAAAAATATCTACTGCAGAACAGCATCTGAGGCAAGGACCTTCAGTTGCTCTTGGCAATATAAAGGCCAGAGTTTCACCAGCCTGTGGTTCTGTGCGAGATTCATCTGTCTGTTTTTACCTGTGGCTTTTCAGGAGCCGCCTCATTCACTTTACACAGGAGGTTTTCCAGCTGTGGTTGGTGTCCCATGAGCTGGTGATACACTCGGTCAGCCTTGTCCAGGAGAGTGTTGATATTTGTTACCGCCTAAGAACAAAGAAGGAAAGGAAACTCCTGGTTTATGTTTAGACACAATTTTTAATTCTACAGAACTACAACCACCAACCTCCAAGTCTTCTGCCTCTTCTGCCTTTTTCTGACAGAAAAACAAATACGTGGTAATCCTGCACCTCGCTTCTGCCACGAGTACCACTCTGCTACCACTATATTCAGCACACCCTTTGGGTTCTTCATTCATTAGTAGGCTCCTCAGATGGGATGCTAACGCATACAGCACAACCCAAATTCACCCCCTTGCACGTCAAGGCAAAGAGATGCAGTACTAGATAGCTAGTTTAAAAGTAAAGCAGTGAATTATACCTTCTGTAAAATTACTTATTTAGTGGAGCAAGATGGTAAATCAGGACTAAATCAGTGAGAAGCCTTGAAGGAGCACTGCTTTTCATGTTCTTCCCAAGTGGGATGGACCTCTGATGTCCCTACACTGTTGACTTGGCCAAGAAATATAGCATTTCATTAATGAATCTGCAACTAGTCTCACCTTCTTTCGATCCTCTTCATTCTCTATGGGATCCACGGCACAACAAGGCTTGGCATACAACATGAAGTCAAAGCGAGCGTATTTACAGAACCCACAGGCATTGCAAAGGAAGGGATCTTTCTCGTCATAATTAATAGATCTGAAAGGCAAGCCAGAAAGGTCAAAGAATGCAGATGAGCTTTATCAAGGTAACTGGGACAATGAAGTAAGCTGGGAATGGACTCAGTAGGTAAAAGAGAAGGATGGCCCTTAAAACATCTAACCTACCAAACTGCTCTGGGGAAGCCACAAGTGAAATACACGAGGTACGTGAGAATAAAAACCTACAAATCAGGCAACAAAAAACTCCTTATAGAAGCGGTGCCACATTCTGGCCAGAAAAAGCAGAAACAGATGTGAATTTGTTCCCAAGAATTCTACTTTAACTACAGTAATTCCCAGCAGAACGTCAGACTAGGGCACTGTGCCCTTTACGAGAACACAGACAAAAGGAAACCATTTTGTTCTGTAAGGTCGAGGCTTTCAATAGCTTTCACTCTGTACCCAGTTGCAGTGGGACTAGCTACAGCATATTTATTATCCTGTTGCAGACTAGAGTAGCATGACATGAACTGATTTATAGCTCCCACAATTCAAGAAGAGATACGGAAAACTTTCAATATACCAGTAATCAGCTGCTCTATTTAAAGAACTTGCTAACCACCTTGAATCCCATGAGGATGGGAGAGGAATATGGGACAGCAATAAGGGGAGAAGAGATACCAGATACAGAGACAAAGCTCACAAAAGAGAAGGATTTATAATACTGTAGTAAAAGCTTGAATAGCACACAGTAAATTACACCCTGAGCCCTGTTCTGAATGAGCAGAGTACAACAAAAGCTCTGAACAGACAAGCGAGCACTGTCCGTCCTGCACGCTAAGTCACGGATCCTGTGGGGAAACCCCCCTGCAATCGTATCATTGAACTCCAGCCTCAAGCCCTTGAACGGGCAGGCCAAAAATAACCTCCTCCTGGGAATTTGCTTTTTTAAACTTCTGAGGGCTTGATCTGAAACTTCTGTGTTCTTTCAGTACTGCCGCATCAGGTTTCCTTTGTTAGCCTGCATTAACATTAAATCCCTGTAAGCCTGTTTTATACTTCTTGACTAATTTGATTGTGCAGTTGTATTAACCAGAATCATGTATTTAAATAGCAGGGTATTTTGTTGAACATCCAACTTGGGCAACAGCACAAGGGCTCCGTAAACCCCTGGCGCTGGCTCCGTGGGGAGGAGGGAGGATGACGTACCTGCACTTGTGGCACTGGTACACGTTTTCGCCGCAGTTCCCACACACCCCCGGGTTGGCTGGGACAGACGCGCTACACCGCGGGCACTGCAGGGTCTCCGTGGAAGCCTGGTAATTCTCATAGAAATCCGCAAATTCAATCATCAGGTTTGAAGCCACAATGGGCAGCGGCAAATCAATCTTCACCTCCGTCTGGCCTGGGGTCAGCTGGACTTTTTTAGCTTTGTGCCAGCGAGCCGGCCTGTGAAAAGGAAAGAAAGCGGCATCGGTTTTCAGTGGGGAAGTACCCTCCCTGCCCACGTACAAAGAGAAGCCAAACGCAACCGTCTCAGCTCCAAATCTACTTTAAATGGGATGAATGGAGAGCAGTTCTAGGATTCGTTTCCTTAGCTTCTGTATTGACATGATATGTAGCCAGAAATACATTTTAAGCCTTTATCCTCTTCATAGAGAGAGACTGTTTAGGATTAAAGAGCTGTTGATGCCTCATGGAAAAACTTTAATTCTACAGACATTTTCTAGGGATTTTCACCTCCATTTTTTTATTAGTAAGGACATTTGCATGAAAACAGGATATTTATTTCTAAAGATCTCATCTGCTCCCACTGCTTATTCTCAACCTGAAGTCAGAATCCTCTCTTTGTGACATCATAATCCTCTCCACAGCAGCCACTTGTGATGTCACAGAGGATTAAGACTTCAAATAAGCAATAAACGGCAGGCACAGATTAATCCCTAAGCCAAAAAGATCTGATTCTGGTGAGAACATCTCAAGAAGTAAGAAGGGAAAGCATATAAACAGAACTGGCTCCAGACTGAGCAATGTGTTGAAAAGGAGCCATTTTCTGTGGGTAAAGCAGGAGGCGAGAGTTAGGCCATCCAGCTTCTAATTTTAATTCTACTATAGGGCTTCAAACAAGTAATGTTAATGCTTTCTGCATTTCTGGACATGCTGCAAGGCCCCAATCCCTCTCTGAGTCAAACTCTCCAGGAGGTGCTCTTGGTACTAATACTGGTTTCCACACAATTAAGTTAGGTGCTTAAAACTGAGCCTGTACAACGTTTGCATACACAAATTTCACAGGTACATTTCAAGCTCTAAGTGAAATTCGGATCTTTTCTTCAACAATTTATCGTAGAAGATTCAGAACAATCCCACCCAACATGGGTTGACAGAGACGAGTAACAGTCTAAGAAGGAACATTAGCTAAAACAAGAAACCAGGCAGCTCAGTAGAAATCATAATGCCAAATTCAGTGACCTGCACACAGAAAACATGAACGAACATACTTGTTCTTCAGCTCCACTATGGCTTGCACTGTCCTGTTGTTGTAATAGAGGTTGATGGTTCGGACCATTTTGGTGCGTTTCAGGTCTCCTATCTTCACTGTCACTTTGCTGATGGTGTGGCTACCGATTAGTTTCACCACTTGCTGGGTGGTGGTGTACCGCGTGTCCACTTTAATGGAGGAAAGCTTGATGTACTGAGAAGACAAAAACAAGGACACACTGCCTACAGGATTACATCCCCAAAACCTCAGAAACACAGCAAACCATGCTGCTGTAAACGGCTGGGATCTCTGCTATCAGCAAGGGTTTAAGAACAGTAGTCACTTACACAGAAGGGCACCTCTGGGTTGTTGCAGACAAGGCAAGGATCGCTCTCCAGGTAATAGCCATCGAACTCCACCAGCCCAGACAGCGTGCTGGAAGGAGGGGAAGAACACTGACATATGTAACTTGGCATTCACTGTGTTTTAAACACAAGCCATTGAATCAGAATAGTTTTAGTTTACCTGTAGTCCCCAGCTCCAGATTTAGTAACAGAAGCGTTACAATATAAAGAACATTGAAAACTACTGTTTTTCACTAGGCAGCATTATAGTGTAATTATTAACTGCCAAGGTATGACTAAGAACACAACACTTAATTCTGCAAGTCTATATTCTCCTATTATTTTGTAACATTTACCAAAAAGGAAAGCAAAAAAGCTAACAGCAAACTCTGCTGATAGTGCATAGAATGTCACGTTTTTCACATGGCAGAAAGGAATCTGCTATTCTCCCAAGGCCAGCTGCAGCAAGCACGCAATCTCAGTAGGGGTCCTTCCTCCACCACAATTTTATTAGAAAATTGTGTACGCCCCTGCGGATCGCAGCTCGTCTGCTGAAAAGCGCCTTCAGTGAAATGGATCAAAGTCAGAAGTAACTCACTTGTAAATGTTGGAGTTCGGGTGGTTGGTAAGAATGTGGTTTTGAGTACGGAGGATCTCCACGGCCTTTTGGGAGTATTCCTTCAACTGAAATACAATTAGGAAAATATTGTCTCCGCAAAGCTTTTTTTTTTATTGCTACAAAGATATGAAGACGTCTCATCTTGTGGTGTTCCACGTCCCCTAGAAGATGCACGCACGATACCCACAGGAATTTATGTGGTTAAATCATTACCCAGGAATGTAACAGATCCTAAAATTAGACCTTTACCACAAAAACAGTGCTATTTGTCAGCCAATCAGTGCAAATGCCTGTCAAGATTTGTAAGGCATTCCCACCTCTTTAAGCATACACATGCAAGTATCAGTGCGACTAAATTATTGTTCTCAAGCCCACTTGGCCCCTAAGGAACCCTACCACTTCCTTTGTTCAAAAGTCATGGTTACAAAAGATTTCTAGGAGCTGAAGTATCAAAAATCTATGAATTACAGCTAGCAGATAAATGTATTTTCCCACAACGGCTTCCTGTGGGAAAGAAGTTTTCTTCCAAATAAAAAAAAAATCACAAAACCAAAAAATCCCAAAACAACAAAACAAAAAATCCACACTCCCCAATTTTTTAAGGACCCTGCCTTTTTTAACATTCAAATTTTGGGAATAAAAAACAATTTCCCCCAGAAGTTCTTTTGAGAGAAAATCTGTCCCAGCTGTATCATAAACAAGCACTAACATAAACGATACGAAGCAGCAGGACCGGGGATGCTGTACCTCCTTTTCAGAATGGCACCGTACCTTTTTCTCAGTCTGCTGTGTTTTCAGAGAGAAGTATCCCAGGAGATCGACAAACTGGGCAGCCTTTCTTCCATAGGCTGGAAGCTCTGGCCAGATTGACCACATGAGATCCAACAGTAATTCCTGCTGAGACTTGTTAGAGTTCCTGTTGAATGGATTACACACCAATTAGGCTTGTAAATATAGCTATACAGACTGCATGGCACACAGTCTTATTCAAAAGGAAAATATATGCTACAGTTCAGTGGACTTGGAAACTATTCTCTTGCTATGCAGCAGAGTTCACAGAGCAAAATCTCATCTCATCTTGCCACCAGCAGTCTTCCAGCCCTCTCCAAAATGAAAGCAGCTGTCTTGCAAGAGAGTTCTGAAGGAGTTCAGCACCCTGAAGTGTGCCTTTCCCTAAATAACCCCAACCTTTTTAACTGTGTGAGTCTGCATCTGCCCCAGAAATTCACTTGCCCCCAAGTACCTACTCCCATAGATGTCACGAGCCAGCTTCTGCTGACAGAAATACAATGCTTCTTGCAGATGATAACTCAAGTTTATCAGTAACAAATAAGTCACAGCTACTTACCTCCAGCCCCAGTAACTGCAAAATAGTGTGAACAATTCAAGGGGATGCAATCGTCTGCAAGCTGCAGCATCCCTCAGGACACAGGTTCAACCATCAACTCTTCCACAAGGACGGAGCTCTTCACAACGGAGCTGAGCTTGCCCAAGAAGAGCCAGGTCAGAGGCTCCCTCCCAGCTCACCTGTAGATGTGGAGCGCGAGGCAGTGGGCCTGCCATCTCACGGAGGACGAGTTGGACTCCAGCAGGAAGCAACGCAGGAACTGAATGAGGGTCTCCTTATCAGCAAACTTGTTCAGCTGGTTCACCAGAGCTGTACACAGCTGATCTTCCTGACTGCCCAAACTCTCGCCTGGGGGACACCGGGCGGCATAAGAAAGATTAAAGAAAACAGGTGAATGGAGTACCTCACAGGCAGGCCATTTTCTCATGTTACAGATCACAGAGCAACGTTAATTAGGACAAATTATTTTGTCTTCAGGCAACAAGCAAGTTTAATGTTCCTTTCTTTTTCCAAAAATATAACCTAGGACTCCTGACTAACACAGAAGAAAACTGCTGGAAAACTTGCCAGCAAGGACTTGAGAAATGTGCTACACACTGTGATAAAAAGAACGGGATCAACCATGGGGCAGTGAAAAGATTCACAGAGAATCGTCTGATAGAGAAAAGCAAAATGGCTCCTTGAAGAAAAGCCAAGAGACAATTTATGCCCATGACTTTTATAGGAAAGCTTAACTACTTTCCCAGGACTTTGGATACCCATTAAGCAGCAGCCCTGGCTCCAACGCAGCTTACAAGTCAGACAGAGGAAACAAGTCTGAACATCATCATTGAAGAGCAGAGCTAACTGGGTGTGCTTCTCCAGTACTTGTTTTAATTCCCATGAGCATTTCAACCTCCTAAACCCAGAATAGCCAAGTTAGGTGGCAGCTACTTTATCCTGGAATAGGCAACTTCTATTAGATAACTTTAAGCCCACTCAAGTTAATAAATACTCACAGCGGGTTTGGGATATACCCAGCATCTGATTTCAGCCCCAACTTTTCAGGCATGCCGCTTCATCTTTGACCTGCACCAACCTACATACAGTAAAACTGCTCTTCTCTCCTAATTGTTGCTGCAGTGTACAAGTACCCTTGCCACAATCCACAACCCTTTCACCACAGTGGTATTTATCACAACGAGAAGCAAGCAGTTCTCTCTAAATAGAAATAAGAAAGGCTGAGAGGAGCAGACTTCATCCCTAAGACCACCACAGAAGAGGGCACAGCTGCAGCTCACCCTCTCGCTCCTTTTCCTTTTCTTCTTTCTTGCTTTTTTTGGTGGAGGATTTGCTCTGCGTTGCTGGCTGCCCAGAGCCCGATGCTGCAGCAGCAGAGGTGGAAGAGGTGCTCGACGACCCAGAGGATGAAGCCACAGACAGCACTTTGCTGCCACACAGAGCACAAGACAGTAGCTGCAGGAGAACCGGCGACACTCCCTCGTCTACCAGGAAGCTGACTTGAAGGAGGAAATAGAGAACCGCTGCAGAGAGAAGAAGAATGTCTTTGAAGTCTGAATCAGGAAAAGGCAAGCAAAGAAAAAACCCAGCCCAAAAGAAAAAAAACCTCTGAATGTGACAAAGGCCATCCCATAAACTCAAAGCAGCTTCCTGTCCCTAAACTACACAAACATAACATCTGGGTACCCAGGGTAAATAAAGGGTTTCATCCCAAGTTACACACTGGAACAACGGCAGTGCAAGCAAGAGAACACAGATCTCCTATTCCTGCTCTTCCAAGTTCTCCATTACACCATATTGTGTATTTTAGCTAAGGAACAGATGCAATTAGAGCATGGTGATAACTGGTACTGGAAACAGTTCAGTCCTGCTCAAAACTCTCAGCTGTGTCCCCGTATCTTCTTCTCTGCTGAGCTTCCCCATCTGAGAAGTCCTGATGCAAACCAAGACACACAATGCATCCCCTCTGTTCCCTCAAATACTCTCAGAGAAAGAACTCACAGTCATCTTTAATGCAGAATTTCTGCCAGTTCACTGTTCGTTGTGTGGCAATCTCTGCACAAGCCTTTAAATGTTCCATCTGAAAGGCACAACGGGACAGGATTAAACATCGTGTCAGTATTTCTATCACTGACATTTCACATAAAGGCAACACACGCTTTTTCCTGGTACAGTGGTACCCTTTTCCTTACCAAGCTGATCAATGTATCGTACTGCAGGGCAGAGCCTGAACTTGCTGTGACCACACTGGCACGAAGGAAAATGCCTTGCTCTTCTAGGAGCTTTTTAATTCCACGAACATGAGAGTCCAACGTGTGAAGGTCTCTGAGCTGGCGGTATTTATCCTTTGATCCACAGATAAAGAGCAAAAGCTTGCGGACTTGGCGGCGCACGAACGGAGTCTGCTGGATCATCAGGTACTAGACAAAGAAAAGCCTACAACGTCAGCACTGTGAACTCACCAGTAGGCAACCTGCGCCAACAGAAATATGATGTGTTTTCTTACAAAAAGAAAAGGTACGGGAGATGCATTAAGAATCTGTCAGCTTTAAGGTACTGTAAAGTCACTGCAAATGCAAGTCACAGGCAGAAGAAACACTGCACAGCAACACGGCAGCATCATGAGCTGCGCAATTATGAAACCGCTTCTAAAAACCATTCTTTCTCATCCATGACCTCAAATAAACAGCTAGTCAAGCCTAATTCAGAAATCCTTCCCCAAACTTTTGCAAATGTAAGCTAACTTGTTATCTCAAGTAGGATGCTATACAACCAAAGGAACTGAAAAGATATGCTCCAAACATCTTGCTGATCTCCTATTTAAGGACTAAGTACCAACAGCCGAGCACGGTGGCACACTGTACCATCTCAGAGTAGGTTTTCTATTTGAGTTTTCTGGCAGCACTGATTTAAAGGAAACAATAATAATCTTATTTTTCACATATGCTTTCCTATAGATTCCCGTTAAACAGGAATGAAACAAAGCCAACAATTCACCTTCTTTCAAGGGGGATTACAAATCAGAGACGGATCCGAGATCAGTTCTGCAAAAGCTCATCTCTCCCCTGAAACTAACATTACTGGAATTTTTTTGTTAAAACCCGTCGGTGTATCACGTTCTCACCTACCTCAGACAAAAAGTAAAACCAGGAGTGATCAAAGATGGGAGGTGGGATGCGGGAGTTTGTGTCTGCAATCTTCTTGATCTGATAGGGCAGCCGCAGCACCATCTCTGTCAGGAGCTGAGTGTAGGCCTCAAAAACATCTGCAGCATGACCCTGAAAGCAAGAGCAATCAATCAGGCACTGGCACCGAACGGTCCTAGTGCAGTGTCATTACAAGCTACAGGGTATATTTATTCATTTTCTAAAAACAAAACTCCTCTGCACCTTTGCAGCCAGAAGAACGGCTCCCAACTGATAAATAAAAAAAGCCAACAAACCTGCATGAGGACTTCAACTAGATGGTAATTATTAGGATGCAGTAAGCTAGTCTGTATTAATAAGGCATTTTAATATACGAGTTTTCAACTTAGGAGGCATTCTTGCATTGAACTAGGCCTTTTTCACTGCACCTGTACATATATCAACCCCCCCCCATCAGTATCTTCGCATAAAGGCACCACGGTGGCTGAACAAGTCTAGGATTTAGTGTGGAAATCCCCATCAACTGCTAGGCTTCCTTGCCACAATAAGTAGCGGTGGTTCGGAAATTCTGCCTGCCAAACAAAAGGAGTCACACGATGGAGTAGCTTCCCTTCAGAAAGATTAACACTTCAACCAGAAACTGTGACAGCAGCTCCACAGAACTGCATCGATGGATACAGTGAGCCCGGGTGCTCTGTCAGAGAACCTGGAGCAATCCTAGTTGTAACTACGTGCTAAGGGAACGGATTTGAATTGCACTACTAAGGGAAAACCAGTTCTGCAAAGATGCTTTTACTTCCTTCTGTGCAGCAGCCTTCTAATGCAGGTTGTGTAAAGCTGACAGCGTAGGGTAGGACTCACCTTCACGTACTGGCGGAGGAAAAAAGGGCTCATGTCGGGTGGAGAAGATGTAGTGTGAGGTTTCAGGAGCTGGCTGGTGGCTACGGGCTCCTCGTCATTCTGCTGGCTTTTCCAGTACTCTAGCAAAGACTTGAGCACGTGCAGACAGTAGTCAACAGCACCAGAGCTCAACAATGCAGCAGCAGTGGCACTAGAGATGAGGGAGGACGACTGAAACAAAGAGGAGATGGGTTACTAAAGCACCTGAGAACCACCGAGTGGGAAGAGCAGTGGAGGCTGTGAGAATCAGGCAGCAGCTGCTGACAGTATGGCTAAGAGAGCAGGTTTTCATGAAACTTTACAGGCAGCTTTTAAGTTTGGGGTTTGTCTGAGGCTGGGGTTTTTGGGTTTTTTTTGTGTTTATGAAAAGCAACTCAAATATTTACAGAGACTCTTTTGAACAAGCGCTTAGTAAAGGAAAACAAATAAAATCTCCTCTTAAGTCTAATCTCCCCTCGACACATGTGCCAGAGGCCACTCTGCTATGGATTAGACGACTAGGGCTTTTTCTCCTTCTTTTTTTCCCCCCCCTCCTCT
>Ga0181612_150884_pt1 | contig 10385 bp, 8 predicted proteins | sample HoacroProtozoa21_FD_119630 | JGI IMG/M metagenome (GOLD analysis project Ga0181612, IMG submission 119630) | Hoatzin crop microbial communities from Cojedes, Venezuel. Combined Assembly of Gp0051906, Gp0051904, Gp0051908 | reverse complement strand
GGTCACCTACAGCAGGCTGCACAGCACCTTGTCCAGGCGCGTCACAGCCACCCAGGTGTGTTCCTGTGCCTGTGTGGCTGCTGGCGGCCGTCAGCAGGTTTCTTTCGCGACGGCTGGTGGAGTAAAGGGACAAGCCGTGTCGGTACCGTACCCGTGGTTACACCCGCAGATCTGCATTAAGAAAGCATCCGCGTAACCAAACCTTTACATGAATGTGAAAGCTGTGCAGCCCAGATTTTGCAGTCCAAACAGATTTTGAAGGGAATCGTATTACTGTTTGTTATTTTTCTTTGATGTCCCTGATAAATAAAGTCCAAACACATTTGTTGTCTGATTATGTCCTGTACATATGAAATGAGAGTTTAAAAAACAAAGTTCTTTCTGCCTTTGTTGAAAACTTTAGATCAAATGGGTGACTGTGGGATATTAGGAAAAAAATCTTCACAGAAAGAGTGGTCAGGCACTGGAACGGGCTGCCCAGGGACATGGCGGAGTCACCATCCCTGGAAGAGTTCAAAAAACCTGTAGATGTGGCACTTCAGGACATGGTTTAGCAGGCATGGTGGTATTGGATTGAAGGTTGGACCTGATGATCTTGGAGGTATTTTCCAACCTTAATGATTCTGTGATTCCCTGATTCTATACTCATAAGAGTGTTTTCCCAAATCTTTAGCTGAATAGAAGGTGTTACGCCTTTCATTGAAAGGATTCCTAGTGGTGAAATCGGCGATGTCTGCATTTCCGCTGGGATAACGAGTACAGGAACGTGCAACGTCTGTCAGAATGGTTGGTCACGCTACGTAAAGCAGCAGCTTTCACCTGCCAGCTCAGAATGGCTTTTTGGCTAAGCAGGGTAAATGCATTGTCATTTTCCATGAAGGTGCAGGTAAGCACCACTTGCATCTCGCAGGGACGTGACAATTCACAGTGTCTGTTAGATCTCCTTTTACAAACAAATCTACCCAATGAGATGCTGGCCACTGGATGTAAAGCACGAAATTTTAAATTGGGATATTTCAAGCATTTTATTTAATGACAGAACAGAATTGTCTTTCCCTTCTACAAAGGAAAGAAAATACCATTCATGTAATATTAAGCTAAGGAAACCAGAACCTCAAAGTAAGAATATTCAGATTTTGTTTTCTTCTGTTGTTTTATACGTGCTGCAGACTTGTGCTTTCAAGGGTGATCTGACTCGAGGATCCTCAGCTGACTGGATGAGCAGGGTTTTTTGCTGTGCATCCACTTGTGTCGACACAGGAATCGTGTACCATGGAAAGCATAATGAGGCAATCACAGTCATTACAGAAGGAGAAAATGATTCGTCATTAGAATGGAGATACTTACCATTCTGTGAAATAAATCCTAGCTAGTAATTAAAATAAATACTGTACTGCATTTAGGAAACACGAGGTCCACACTTTGTCTAGCCTATACAGACCTATTCCTGGTCTCGTTTAAATCAAAAGCAGCATGGGTGCAGTCATGTTCACACTCCTGCAAACTGTACATCAGAACACAACATTTAAATAGTAATTATTTTTAAAAAGCAAAAAAATCTCCGCTTCCCCGCTGCAAACGTTGGTCAGGCTCGTAAGGCATCAAGCTACCAGATTTATTAGCGGATGTGACACTCTGTAGGCTTGGAGTGGTCTGTACTTCCTGGAACGCTAAACACAATGAGGGAAAAAGATGACTGTGAAAATGACCAAAGGTATTCCACTCTCAAAGGAAAAGGTCAGGTTCGGAACTGTTTGAACAGATTTCTACTAAAGCCAGCATTTTGGATCAAGCCCAAAAAAGAATCCCAGGTGGAGGCAGAATGCAGTCAACGAAAGAGAGCGAGCCACTGGAGCAGAGGCCGACGGTCTAGACCCGCATTTTTCAAACGAATAACCGCTCACCATTTCTTTTACAGAGGATGCTGTCTCATATTCAGGGATCTAAAGATTCATGTTAAGCATAAAAAATTCATTTCATGCGTTTAAAGTTAAGAAAAACTTTGGAATTAGGACCCCTATGTCAGTGTCAGCCTAAATTTGTATATATCTCAAAATATCAATACAATCTTTTTCTTAAATAATTTTTTACACAAAAAGCACAAATTAAGCAATTTTAAAATAAGATTACAAAATGGTGTGGTGGGACTGTTCAGTATATCCAAAACTAAACTTTTCAGAACCTGAATAAAACGGTTTGCATATTTCTGCAACTTCCCTTTACTTTTTGAAGGGAAATTATCCGCCAGCTTCAGGTTGTGAATAATTTGTGTTCCTTGCTGTGGAAATGCTTCCCTGTCTGCCTGTCTTTCTACAAAGTGAGATGACGATTGGTTTGTTTCTTTGAGGGGAAGGATGGAGGAGTATCAGCTGGAGTTGCCCATAGGCTTGACCTGCAGAAGCAATGAAACAGACACCATCCACGCTTGCCCTAGGCAGATCGCACAGGACGTGACCGCGCCGTACAAGCGAAACCGGGTTATTTTCTGTTTTGGATTCCACCCTGCACCAGAGGAGCTGCTGCGGTCGGCCACTGCAGTTCCTGAGGGAAAATTCCCCCAAGGGCTGTACGTTTCCTAACATGGATAACACGTCTCCAGAAAGGCAGGAGAAAGAAATGGGGAAGAAAGATGAAGAGCAAACAGTACTCTTGGGACTTTGGGTCTGGGTTTCTACTTGTCGGAGGGACCCATTACATTATTTCCTGCGACGCATTTTCTGGATCAGCAGACTCCTATCAGCTTGCTCTACAGTTCAGGCCAGAGCCAGCATGTGGGAGGACGCGGCGGGGGGAGATGGGGTAGGAGGACCGGACCGTTTCTGTTCAGCAGTTGCAGGCTGCCAGGTGCGGACCCACCTGGAGGTGCGTCATTTGAATCGGAGGTGCCACGGTCCTGCTCTTCCCCAGCCCCGGTGTTACCACCTGTGCTCTTGCGCTGACGCGGGAGCTCATGACACGGTAAGTTCGTTTGGGAAGCCAGGCTGGCCACAGGTTGACACCTGGTGGTTTCAGCCAGCTGAGCTCCCTGTTTTCCTACTTACTTGCCCGAGTGCCAGCTGGCACAAAAAAGAAGGGGGGCTGAGTGGCAGACAGAGAAAGGGCAAGACCAGGAATTGGTTGGGATGAGCTTAAGCTGCTGTGGCACCGCATCTAGGGCTGCGAGAATGGAAAGTCTAGCTTATGCAACCACTTTTTCCAAAATAATTTTCAGCATTGCATCTGCTGGTGCCCGTGTCCCGATGCGAGGAAGGGGCACTTTTGTAGCGCTGAGCTTTTCGGCGCAGGCTGTCCTTACTGGCATTAGTTAAACAAGCCCAGGGCAAATCAGGCTGATACGCTGAAAATAGCTGCCAGGGCCAAGAGATAGCCTACATTAAGATCTCATCAACACAGGCAGATTGCAGCAAAGGATTTTAGAAGGCAAATTTACCGAGCGCCAAGTATTTCATAACAAAGCTTTGAGCGCAGGCTCTCACGCTGTGTCCCAGCTGGCAAAGCCCGGAGCAGCGTGGGGCTCCTGAGGCCGGGGAGGGCGTGCAGCCTTCCAGCTTCCCCACTGCTGGGACGGGTCCAGCAAGGTGTCACCACCCCCCTCCTCACCTCAGCTTCCACAGGGAGAGCACCCGGTGATGCCTCGGAGGAGTCAGCAATCCACAAGTGTGGGGTGACCAGGTTCTGACTTCTAATGACCTTGGGCTGTTTCAAATTAAGCTTTCATGTTCTTGCTACCTTTTTATAATGATAACTACATGCAATCCATTACTGAGGAAAATAAGAAGAAATAAAGGAAAAATTAGCCAACAATACCTGGGATTTAATTATCCTTAATTCGGGTTAATGTTTTTCACAGACTGTCTTGTTCAGAGTTAAAATAACAGCTTTCACGTTTAGCACGTCAATCAAGTGACAGTTGCTATCAGGGTATAAAATTCATACCTTGCTGCACTCCTCTTTTGGAAAGACAATTTTTAACAAAGATGTTGTAAGACGGCAGCAATTTACACCTTTGTGTCCCTGTGATATTAAAGTTTAGAAATATAATATGCCTCAAATAATTTTCTCTCAGAGTTTACTTGGATATTTGCATCATTTAGACACAAAAACAGCAGAAAGAAGAAAGAAGAAACACTAGTTCCCTACCAGTGGCAGTGAGAGTTGACCCAAACTTAAAGCTACATATCTACGCTGCGAAAGGGAAGCAAAGTCTGTGTAACATAAGATAAACTTGGTTTGTTTAAAGTCCAGAAGAGGAGTGCATCACGTGATTCATCTTTATAAAAATATCAGTGCTACACATCTTTAATTAGTTATATATTGGAGGTTTATTTGTATTCAAACTTTCGTTGTATATGCACATGGCAGTAAAAGCGCAACGTCTGTTGGCTGGAACATTAATACAATTGACAATACAGATCTGTCCTACAGCAAACTATTTTTCTGAGCTAAGCTGCCACAGTGATGCCTTGATTGAAGACAGCTTCCCTTAAGAGGACAAATAGATGTGTTTTCCTGAAGTGATGAGGAAGTGCTTCTCTACCAGCTGATCTGAAGATCTGCTGTCTCCAAAAGAGGTGACATTCACATTCCTCTCTCTCTTCTCTGTCTCTCTTTGCATTGGATTTCAGCGGTGACATTTGCTGATGCCTGTATGACACAGCAACAGCATTTCACAGAAAGAACAATCCCAGTCCCCTCTCCCCACTTTCAGCTTTGCAGTCAGCAGGCTTTCCCTTGTGCCAGCTTTGATAGTCATCTGACAATTTAGTGAGCTAATTTAGCTCACCAGACTAGCAAATAATTACTTGCATCCACCTTTTTATCAGCTTGGTTTACCTACAGAATAGATTACTGACCACTGCTGGTGCCACGAAAGCAGCACAAGCACAAGCTAGGTGGAGGTGAAGTTGTGAGAAAGGGTTGGAAGAACAGGCCCATGCTTGTTGGTTGTAGCAATAACTAAATCTTCTCAGCTGCCCCATGAAATTTGGCCTTTAGAGTGAAATTAGCTGTGTCATGGGGCGGTTGTGTTGAAGCACAGCTACACTTGAGAAGTGCTGCATTCCCACTCCTGTAACTGGCTCCCCGTGGAGGGAACTCGGCATTGAAACCCAGCAGCCATCCAGGGGCTGTACCCCTAACGTGGGTCTTTAGAATCACGGCCAGAAAAAGAGAGCAGTTATGTGTCCCTGACAGGGTTGGCATGGCTTATGCTTGGTTTGGGTTTTGTTCTCCAGCTGGAGCTGCTGGGGGGGATTCTTGTGTGGCCAGGCTGGAAGTGATCATTACAGAGCTAAAAGGCCAAGGGAAGTATGGAAACCACCCCTAAACAGGCTGACAGGTGCACTGCAGAGGCTGCCATCTGTGGGCAGGAGGAGGATGTTCGTAGTGTGTTTTTCTAGTGCCCAGAAAAAAAGGATATTCTTGTGAGAATCAAACAGGCATGACTAGGAACAGGATCCACACTTGCAAAGGAGAGAGAAAAGAAACAAGATCTGAAAACTGAGAGCATTCATGAGCAAAGAGTAGTGGGAAGGGTTTCTCCAGCCCTGCAGGGAGTGCAGTTGAACAGGACGATAATCACAGATATGCCAGAGGCAATGGCATGTCATACCTCATCCCCAGATTAACTGAGGTCAGTTTTGATAGCGCAGAGCTAGCAGCTGGTGACTGCTTGGACCGCATCATGCACTTTCAGATTATTGTGCTTGTGCAAGGCATTTATAAATGGCGCCTTAGCACTTACTCGCCTCTTTGGTGTCTGTATCTACAACTTAAGACACCAGTGATATTTTCTGAACTGCTGCTCAGCTGCCACTGTCCTACTAAGGCAGCCCAGTTTCTCCTGGTTATCACTCTGGCATTGCCCACTCACTAGCAAGCTGCTCAAGGCCCTTTCCTGAGATGAAATCCCAGAACCAGAGGCGAGATCCTCCATAATCAGGGGAAATTACCCTTTCATGCCAAGCTTGAGGCACAGGTGTTAAGTGGTATGAGGGAGATCCTGTGACCTGGAGTGCACAAGCCTGCTATGCAGTATTTCTGGTGACTGCCTTAACAACTGTGCTGTGGTACAACCATTAGCCAGTGGAAGAAGCAAGAAGGTGCACGAAGGCAGGAGTCAACTGTATGTAACACTCACTTCATCGGACATTCATTTGCTTATTCTGCCAGCGAGACCAGATCCCACAGGCACGCCCAGATCACTCCAAACGCCTGCGGCCTGCCAGCTCATGTGCCTGAAGGTCTGGGTGCAAGCCAGCGGTGGATGGCAGAGCAGAGTGTCAGCACAAAAGACAGCAGGAGGAATAAAACAGCAGGGCAAAAGTAAGAGATAGGGAGTGCAAGTACAGGATGGGAAAACAAAGCGTTTCATCTGGTGCTGGCAAACCAATCTTTGATGCTGATGTAAGGGAGGTGTTCGTAGATCTCAAGAACAGGTAGGTAGGTGCCATTTCAGGTCCGTCAGCTGTTTCCACGCCGTCAGTGGCTTAGATGCCTACACTTTACTCCTTATCCCACACTTCACTTTTCACTCTTGACCAGTGTGAGACCCTCTGTGCTCAGCTGGCTGCTTTCTGAAATATTGCTTGCACAGGTGTCTTATCGGCCCCTTCCCCGGGAAGCCTGGTTGGTTAGCTCAGTGCTGTAAAATCTGCTTGTCACAGGAGTTCAGTTGTGTCAGGGGAACTGCCACAGTTCTCACAGCCAAGCTTCTCAAAGGTATCTCAGTGTTAGCTGCTGTTGTTTCCAATAGAATAGTTAAACAATACCAAGGATCTGCACGTTGGGGCCAGAGTTCTAAAGATTCTGACAGTACCTCCATCGAATACCTCTTGTCGCTATAAATGAGATCATTGAAGAATAGAGATTTTCTCCAATTTGTTTGAAGCCTTATGCTGCTCTGTCTTTTCTTTTAAGGCATCAGCTTCTACTGTCTTTAAAACCAGAACTTTCATTAGAAATGAACAAATATCAGAACCTGTTTGCAGCTGATAGACTGGGAAGACGACCTGCAGAAATCACAAAAAAAACTAAATAAAAATACTCTTAACTTTATTTTTTTCAGGAAGATTTTTTTTTTTTTTTACTACAGTCTCAGTATATAGGGGGTGTGGAGAAGGGATTTACTTATAGGTTTTTTGTTGGCAGTACTACATAATAGTGTTTCCTAGCCCTTTCTGAGATGGATGCCACCTCCTCCTCATTGTCATCATTTCCATGCACTCCTGCCTCTTCTGCTTAACCCTCAAATTTGCCTGTTCATGTTCCCTTCCTTAAATTCCGCCTTTTCTCAGGTGGACATGTATCCAGGATGCATTTAACTATGGCAGTCCCTAAAATCACAAAATTTTGTCTAGCAGTGCCTAAGAGCTTCAGAATGCTGCAATTGCTGTTGTGAGTCACTTACAGATGTCCCTGATCTAAATTATACTGTGTATCAAGGGGCTTCTGCACAAGCAGAAGGATGGATGTGACTGCCTAAATAGCAAACTGCGAGTAAAATGGTCATACAGTTTGCCCCATGTTTCTTCCACTTCCATTACGTTGTCCGCCATTTCCCTTACCTAGGGTAACGATCAGGTACTCTGGGAGTCGGTCCAGCTGACTGATGCCTTGGCAAGTACAGCAGAAACCACCCTTTGCCCTTCACTGCTTCCGGCATCGCAGCCGCACCCGCTGGGTACAGCAGGGACTTTGGCCCAGGGAATCCACAGGTTTCTTCCGGAGTAAAGTTTTGCATTGTCCAGGTTGGAAGTTCTGGAAGAGCCTTCCTCCATGGAGGCAAATAGAAAGGTCTAACAGCTTTCCATGCAGAACTTTACCAGTTTCTGGAAAGGACCCTGTGACTTGGCTGCCTGAGATAGCAATGGATGTTGCTTGCTGACCCGAAGAGAAGCCCTCTCAAAGGTGCAGGTGTCCGTTGAGATTTTTCTTCCCCGCCCAGTGCTTTGAAACAGTGTCCTGTTGTAGCGGAGAGTTTCAGTCTGACTTGGATGCATTTCTGTGTTGCTGGATCATTCTACATCACACTGCTGTAAAATCTGTAAAAATTTCACTTGGTGAAGTGGGTTTCTTTGTGAGGTTTTGGGGATTTGGGATTTTTTAGGGGGGTAGGGTTATGTAATTTTCCTTCCTACTGTGTGAACAGGTTGAGTTGGTTTCAATAGTGCTTTGTAATTACATTAGCTCAGGAAAAAATGCTGACAGTGTAAGGAATACATATTTTTACTGATAGCAACCTTTGTAATGTCTTGCGTAACTATTTACAGTGAAACCTGTTTTAAATGGCATCCCAAAGAGCCGGTGAAAAGTATTTGCCCAGTAGAAGTAGCCCCTAACTGGAAGTGTAGTGCTGTTAACCTAATTGCAAACTATAATAATGCCATTGCTTATTAAAAGCAGTGCTTATTGCAGAATTGTGGTGTACTTGGGGACAGTCTGCAAGTAGCCGTCTACAAAGAAATGAAAGTACTTTTCAAATTCTGTAATTATTTTTTTCTGAAAGTGTTTTTTGCCTTTCCTCCATGGCTTCAGCTTATTGTCTCTTGTTAAGACAGATTTCAGTGGTGAATGTCATCCTGAATTATATTTTAATCTTTCATCAATTAGTGAAATGCTTCAGGAGGATGAGCAAAATGTATTCAGGAATTCAAAGCCAAATGGCATGATATGGAGAGGAGGGTGGGGAGGCAGGACAGCCAGAGTCTTAGCTTTGCTGTTTGCTGAACTCTCTGGGCAATTTGCTTCATCTGTCTGTTCCTCAGTTGCTTCATGTGAATAACTGTGTCATTAAATATTTGCTTGTCTGGAGGGGACAATATGAAAAACTAAAATCAGTAACTATACTTGGCGAAAAACTTTGTCCTACCTCTCTACACAGGAAATACTGGAAGTACAAGAAATATAGGTGCTACCATGTCCGTTTAGTAGGGCAATTTAATCCATTTATGACCTCGCACTGAAAGTTCAGAGATCTGTTTACAGTACAGGGTGGCAAATGCTGATGCTTGGTCTGCAGTGACATGAAAAGAAGCAGTCCTGGCCATTCCCTTCCCCCACGCTCTCTCGCTGCTCCCTGCTGCTCCATTGTGCTTGGGTGCTGTTCATTGCCTTGCAGCCACTGGGGAGACCGGATCAGGCAAATCCCACGATTTAGGAGGAGGGAAAGAAGCACCAAGCCAGGACAGATGAGGGTTGGGACCTGCCTCCTTTAGCAGCAGCAGCAAACTTTCAGCTCAGCTCAGCTGTCTTGCAAAACCTTATTTTGAGACGGCATGTATGGATGAAAGCTACTGACACTTCACCTACGTAAAGGCAGCAAGAGATGTCCTGGCATGGCTGGAGTGAAGGGCCCAGCTCCCCTCTCTCAGAGCTGCCCCGGGCAGGGGGTGCCTTCCTGGCCTGTTATGAGTATGCATATGAGGATCTTATCATCACTCTCCACAACTACCTGGTCTCTTCTCCCAATTAACAAGTGATAGGAGAGAGGAAACAGCCTCAAGTTGCACCAGGGGAGGTTTAGATTAGATATCAGGAAAAATTTATTCACTGAAAGGGCTGTCAAGAACTGGAACAGGCTGCCCAGGTAAGTGGTTGAGTCACCATCCCTGGAGGTATTTAAAAGATGCATAGGAAGGTGTGGCTTGTAGACCTCCCCTCCCTACCTCACTCTTACCTCTTCTGTCTTCCATGTAGAAGGTGAGAGACTGGCTCTGCTGAAGTTCATTGCACTTTGAAGAAGTTCATACTCCGGTAGATGTGACACCTGGGACATGGTTTAGCCGTGGACTTGGCAGTGCAAGGTTAACCATTGGTCTTGATGATCTTAAGGGTCTTTTCCAACCTAAATGATTCTAGGGTTCTGTGATCAACATATGCGTTCACGGCATCACCACAGGACGATCATTTTTGTGAAAAGAGGATGACCATGTGGCTTGGATTATTACATCAGCTAAAGTGATTGATTGTCATTTTAGCTAAATCTGCTATTGAAAGACTGTCAATTCTATGTGTACTATTCCCTGTTTGTGCTACAGCAGTGTCTGAAAGCTCCAGTTATGGCTCTGCTTCACTAAGTGCGCATAACAAAATGTTGATCCGTGTCCTAAGTAATGTGGCTACTCTGTTCTCTAAGGCCTATGTTTCTTTTTAGGGCTCCTAAAGGTGTGCGATTAAACTGCCATAATGAACCCAGCTAATTAAATATGCATTCTCAGTGAAGATAAGGAACTTTAATTTTACCGCAAAGTAACATTAGTCAGGTGATAATTGACCTGGCATTGTAACCTCATGCCAGGTCAAACAGGTTTTCAGTGTGATTTTATTTCATAACAGATTCTTCTTTTTATCAGCTGTAGCCTCCTAGCTTTTTTTTTTTTTCCAGT
>Ga0181612_183598_pt1 | contig 10386 bp, 4 predicted proteins | sample HoacroProtozoa21_FD_119630 | JGI IMG/M metagenome (GOLD analysis project Ga0181612, IMG submission 119630) | Hoatzin crop microbial communities from Cojedes, Venezuel. Combined Assembly of Gp0051906, Gp0051904, Gp0051908 | reverse complement strand
TTATTTAAATCTTAATCAAATAGTATAAATTATATTCAAGCGTTTTTAATTTTGGTGCCATAAAAACAATGAAAGTATTATAAATCATTAAAATCTTGATAGGGCCCAGAAGAACACATTAAGTATTCAAGTTATGTATCTGATCTATTTTTACATTTATATTAGTGTTCAGTCAAAGGGAGTCTAAAAGGCTCACTTAGATATAAGCACATTGTAGATGTCAGAACTTGAGTAAGAGGAATCTCCTTTTCACTAACCTTAAAAAATCTGGATCAGGCTCTGCCTTTTAGAATAATATTTTCCAGGTGTCCTCTATGGAGTTTTATTAATTACATCACTTTTTGTCAATGAATCAGATCTTGTATCCATTTGTTTATTTCTCTCCTTTTACAGAATATATGATGTGGAAGTCCGACCACTAGTGAATATATGTTGGAGGAAAATAGTTGATAGCCCTCTGTAAGGTGGCAACGTCATAGTATTTGAAACATCTGTGGTTTTTTTTCCATAAATTTACAATAAATTACACAGTTCATAATCTAATAATGATATAAGAAGCAAGAATAAAAATTTAATTTTACAACACAGAAATTATAATATTTCTTTATTTACCAAGAATTTTTGTATATAATCTTCATCTAAAACAGTAAATAAATCAGTGCAACAGCAATAGCTTTCAGAAAGAACTACAGACTATGTTTTCCTTAATCAGCTGGCACTGTATAAATAACATGGATATTTGATATTCAGTGCATGTAATGCAATAGACACCTCACATCATTTACTTAGTGCAAGCCAAAGACTTATTTTGCTTCCAGAAATCCTTGCTTACAATAATCAGGCTGAAGTATGTCCAATTTCCCGTGAAAAGTATCAACATTTTCTGTGTGAGTGACAAGATATGCACCTAATTGGCAACTTATGCATGCAAAAACTGGGAATGTGATCTTTGCACAGAAACAGTAAACTGGATTTTCTTTTTTTTGTAAGACAAATACTGAACCATGGTTAAAAATCAAGTAAAGGTCCCCTGTCATGCTGTTCTGCACTTAGGATCCTCTGAGTAAACATATTTCATTTTATTTGAGAAAATGCTTTAGAAGTATATTAGATTTATCTACCTACCTCACCAAAATTTGTCAAGAATTTACTAGCATGTATTTATTTAACATGTAAAGCACTATTAATATGATATAAAATATTTAATGGTTTTATTACTGTCGAAGGTACTGCTTCCTTGTTTGTAAAGTATTACCCTTAACGAGTTTTCTCTCCATCATTATTTCTAATTTAGTCTTCAGTAATTTACAGTAACCAATTTGCTTGCTGTCAAGAAATAGAAGTGCACACAAAAGCCATGTTTAGATTGGCTGCGGAAGGTGTGGAGACAGTGGTTTGGTGACTTTTCTAAATAAGGAAGGACCTTCTTCTGTTGGACGGAAAGCAGGCAGAGTTGTGCTCTAACAGACTTATGTTCCTATGTGAACATTTTTCCAACAAACTAAGCATCCCCTAAAAGTATTTCCAGATAGACACACAGTTTAAAGCAAATAATAATTGCCTAAATAGTTTTTATCATATTATGCAGAAAATTCCTCAGAATTTCACAATAAATTCCATTTATTTAATTCCATGATAAATTTGGCATTACATATAATACTTACATGTAAAATATACCTAGCTTTATCCTGAATATGAAAGAAATTCCATGCATTTCTTCAACACAAAGGTTTACCAAAGCTACTTACATACTGCTGAATATGTCTCCTGCAGTATCCTAAGCCAAGAGAGGCTACACAGGCTGGTGTCTGCCCTGCTCATGGCTAGCCCCATCTATACCAGACTGGTTGCTTCAAGACCTCGTAGGCTTCAGCTTTGGGTATCCTGGCTTCATACTGTGCTTTTGATGCCGTAAGACAAAACTGAGTGAGAAAGAGAGAGTCTGGACATTGTTTTCAATTCAAAGTATTTGAAACAGTTGGAGGACTGTGCTGCAGCCCAGCAGAGTTAATTTCTGAAAGCATAGATATGTGACTGTATTGCACAACCAACACATTCCCTGTAGGGTAGGTGATGACATTTGAAGGTGCAAAGCTTTCTGGGGTCATATGGAGGGTAGAGGGTGCAAAGCCTGGGGCAGTCTCATCCACATTGCTAATTTGGGATGAGTGACTTACACTTCCTATACTATCCAGGAGAAAAAGGTTTTAGTTTCCTCTAAAGCGTCCTTTGCAGGCAATGCTCCTCACTAAACATATATGACTACCATTGCTCTAACTTAGCTGGTTAAATTCACCCTGTCTGTCTAGGTACTTACAGTTGAGGCACTAAGATGCTATCAAGAAACTTCCTTTAAGCACTAGAGTCTGATGGTTTGGGACCACTTCTTCAATATTGTCCTTTACTCTCCCTGTATGCACCGGGGTTCTCAAAATACATGAGACCTTTGAAAAGCTAGTAATTTATGTTAAGCACTTAACGGAAATAGGGCAATTTGAAAATCTGCCTTTAACTCACAAGAGGTCTGCCACAGTTTCATTGCCTGTAACATGCTGATAACATTACCCACTTACTCACTGCATCTAAATATTGCAAAGATTATCTACATAGTGATTATAAAGCAGCTTGGCCCCAGCTGAGAAAACCATCGTTTTTCAGGAAACCCCTTAGGTGGTCACTTAAAACCTTCCTGACTGTTGGTCACTGAAGTTTAGGAGATTGTCATCAGGTGCTTCCATGTACTTAAGATGAAAGATAGCATCTAATGATTCTTTTGTACAGACATCAGCATCTGGATTTCTTCTTTAAACTAGATTAAAATATAAGCACAAACTCCAATCTGTATATAATTTCTGATGGTAAATCAAATATGTTTTACTCAAAATAAAGGACTCTTGTGCTTCCTAAATTCCCATCATCCAAATATGGGATTCAATTTTCATCAAAGATGCTAAATATAAAGATTATTTGTTCTGGAAACACAAATGAGCATATCAATAATTTCTTTTGCTAGTATAATGTCTTTAGAGAAGATTCCCCTTTTATTTTTTCTCTCTTGACACACTGTATGTGCTGTGTGAGTTATTTATTGAAACACTAAAAGGTACAACCTTTAATTTCTTTTCTTCTGGACAAAACCATGCAAAAATGCGCAAAAATGCAAAAACGCATTCTACCTCCAGAAGAAAAGCAAATTGCAAGATGGCATTGAATTTGCTGTCTCAAGAAACCTGATAGCAGATCAAATATGTCACCCACCAGAATTCTGCATATGTTGAAGTGATTTTTGAAGGAAAAAAACAACTAACAGCTGTTCAAAAGGCAGTCTTCTTCAGTTCTTGCTTATGTATTTGTTATTATTAACATTACAGCCATTTCATTGGCTTCATTGTCTTCTAGGGCTTGATATTACTGTTAGTATATAAATCCTGCTATAGTCATAGCATTGTTTACATTTAAAACGAATGTAAAAATGCTTCAGATTCCATTGGAAAGCTTGCAAGAAGTGACATACATTGCACTGAGATAAGACTATCTTATAAGACATTCATTAGATGACAGCAATTTTTTAATGTTTGAGAATGAAAGTTATACCACAGTTTACAGTTATTGCTGAAATTCTCATGTTAGAGACTTAAATGGTAAGAACACCCTCTCCAGATTCTGAAATTGCAGTCTGAGATGCATAGAGTACTTCTCAACTTGCTTTCATCCTTTTCGAACTTTTAATCACTTTTCTGTGAAGGTAGAAGCTACCACAGAGACTTAAATAGTTTATTATTATAGACACTCTTATGTCTTTTCCAGGTAATCACAGGCCATTTGTAGTTTATTCCCATGACTCACACAGAAGTTTCTGCAGCAAGTCCATGTGTAAAAACTGTAAAAGCTCTTGATGAAGTAATAGTTTTTGCCAGTATTATACCACTTACTACACTTCTGAATCACTGAGTGAGAGCAACCCTCATTACAGTCCTCAGCTATGCAAGACTAACGTCCAAATACTCCGAGCGGTCTCTTTTTTAAAGCTTCGTGTAATTCCCTCAAATGCTTCTGAATCATTGTCTGTTGGGACATAGATTTGTTCACCTAGATTCTTTAACTATTACACATGTGGGGAAAAAATAAATTGGTTTTACAACACTAAGAATCCAGCTGAAAAGAGTGAAGGTGCATATCCTGCCATTAGATATTTACTCTCTTAAAATGAAAAACTCAAATTTACCTGCCCTCATGACTGAATAGGCATCCATGTTAAGCAGCACACAGCATGAAGAAAGCCACAAACATATCACTTCACTAGTCTGAAAGATATTTTCTTGTACTGTGTAAAAATAGTTTCCAAGTTCTTTTAAGTCCTTTGGCTTCCTTGTCAAGCGTTTATGTATTGTTGCCCCTTCAATACAGAGAAACAATATGATCTCAAAAGTCAATGGATTTTAGTCCCTACTCACATGGCTTGAATTCTAAGTGATAATCTAAAAATACATCACTGATTCACTGAGACCTGTCTCCATTCTACTACTGTTAGCCAATATCAGCAAGATTACATTTTAGAAATAATATTAGGCTCCACTAAGCTTTAGGCAGCCATAAATTAATTCAGGCTACTAGAGACCTTTAAGTGCAGTAGAAACACACATTTCATTCCTCTGATACCATTAAACTTAAAATTATTTTGGTTATCATCAGAAGTATTTGTCATTTATCTGTATATATAACCATTTCAGAAGTATTGATTTCAAAAAAATCCTATATTAAGAGTATATCAGTTATATTTTTTTCTATTAACTCATATTGGTGATACCTGAATACCTTGAAACCAATGAAATTTATCCTGGCAGCACACACAACTTTCATCCCACCAAGTGCTCAAACTACCTTCAAGTCTAATTTTTTTTTTTTAAGTGTATAAACTGTACTTCAGGCAGGACACGGAAGTAACACTGATGTAAGATCACAAATTGTGGATCTCCTTTGTATAGAAGACAGATGTATGTTTTTATCTTCGCAATCTTATTTGTAACATGTACCACTAATAAAATCTTGTCTCATCAGAAAGAAGCAGCTTGTATCTAAAATTATTCTGAGATCCTCCTGCTTCATACCAATAGATAATAATGAGAATCTGAATCTTAGTTCAACTGATTTATTAATTCTTAAATATAGCTCTCTTCCCACTCCTTTTTAGCCCCCAAACACAGGTAACCATGGTTGCTCCTACACTATAGTATTCCCCACAGTGCAAATTTACGTCCTGGCTATATTTCTTACCATATTCTGTTTTCCCTTGGAAGGAAACACTGGCACAGATAGACTGAACATCACAGTGCTCTCCAGCTGTTTTCCTGATCTGGAAGAACAAGCATACTATGGAATATAAATGCCACACAGTCTAGTTTTGGCCATCGCTAAAAAGTCAAGTGCCAATTATATGCGGAAGACACTCAGTGCTACCTAATCTTCACTACATTTGTTTACTATAATAGTAATATCAGAGTACTGGGACAGGGGTACCTCCTATATAAAACAGTTGGATGAAGATTCAGCTGTGCCCAAAGCTGAATCCAATCAGCTTAGCAATATTTCTCCCATCTATATTCAGGTTGGCAATATCTCTGCTATCTGTTACCTGACAAAAGGCTCCAACCTGTCTTGATAGAAAATGATCTGGGCTCATACATTTATCACTGTGCGGCCAGAGAGTGCCTATGACATTCAGGAAACAATGACACCTTCACTGCTTCGGTATTCTCAACTGAGATCAAGTGCTTCAGCCCACCAGACCTGCCCTGCAGTAACTAGTGCATTCTGGTACAATTAATAATCAAGTTCAGTGCCTGTAAATGCTTTCTGTAAGTAGGTTAGGAGTTTTAGCATGGAAAAAAATGTGGGAAAAAATGATGGAGTTATAATAGGAGTCAATACAGTCATGAGTGGTGCAAATAGAGAAGTAGGGATTGATCGTTCTTTCTTTATTTGAATGAAAGCACCACAGGCTATCAAACAAAGCTAGGTGTGATATTCCAAAAAGAGAAAAGCTGGATCTTCACACAATGTGTAAGTAATCTGGGGAACTTCCTGCCACATGACATTGTAAATGCTAAATGAGTTTTAAAATTCAAGTGGAGATTATACAAGTTCATGGAAGAAATTTTCATCAGCAGTTATTAACTTCAAACACATCAGTATTTCTTGTTCAGAAATTCCTTGTAATGCAAGTTTCTGAAGACTGCAAGAGTATCCTGAGAAAGTTTAACCATGCTTATTCCATTGCTATACACTCTCCTAGATTTCCACTTTTGGTTAATATTGGAAAGATGATGCAGGATCTTTTGGCGTGACTTCCTACAGTATTTCTGTCTTCATCATGTCTTCTTTATGATGAAAGTACTCCATAACCATGACCACGAACGTTTGAGTTCTGTGTTAATGAAAGAAGGCTAGTGAATGAATTTGAACAGTAGATAGTCCCTTTATCGAACCTTTTCTAATGTCACTCCCTGGCTTTGGACTCATTTCTTATGTAACAAATTTCTGGACAAGGGCCATCTGAAGGAGTTAGCATTAAGGAATCCAGTCTGCTAACTGTCTACAAAGCAAGTAAATATGCTGCAGCCCTAGGCAGTCTAAACATAACCCAGCTGGTGCCCCTTGGCCTTAAGGCCATGGATTTGTTTCTATTTAGCAACATACTTCGAGCCTCCTCGAAACAATGCCCTCAAGACCAGATTTACATATCTTTTCTATTGTAAACCTGCAGAAGCACCATTAAAATTTGTCATCTCTAGAATGTATGACCTTGCTTGTCAAAGCATGCTTACAATGCCTGTACCTCTCACGAAAACTTCCATGTTATGTTTGGTCCAGAAACTGTTCCTTCTTAGAGTTATCTGAAAATAATAACAGGCAATTTCAATGTTGTGGCAGATCTAAACTCTTCTGCAAGAAAATGGTTTTCATACGGGACAGCCCAAGAACTGGTAGTTATGAATGTTGGCACCATCTGTTTTTGAAGTAAAAGTTACTTTTTTCTACCTTGCACACCCTTTCTTCTATTCCACATATCTACCAGATTGAATACTGTACTACACTCATTTCTTCCTTACAGAGATGGACAAGAATTAATACAGGACTAACATTAGTCACATCGCTTAACCCAGCACTGAGAGGCACTTGGATGTGAGTGCAGTGTAAAAATCTACACATTGTGAAGCAGAATTTTGTAAAAAAACAAAGTGAAGTGTAGATTAAGGGGCCTCCAAAGGTCATAATGGAAGTTTCTGTAAGAACAAGAAATAAAACTTAGACCTTCCAGTCCAATGCTTTTATCATAAGATCATCACAAACGGAAAGTCATCTCTGGTTAACACTGCGTGCTCTATTCCCAGCTGTACCATATTCTCAGGACAGTAGCTATCAATTGTTCAAAAGTAACTTAAGACCCCTTTATTACAGCAATAAGCCAAACTTTCAGAGACATAAAGCTGAATCAAGATGTTGATTGCCAGTCCACCTCGATTTAATAACTCCACAGAGCAAATTTATGAACGTTGCTATCTTGAGACCCTCTCTTGTTTGTATCATTTTGTTGCAGTGCTGCCCCTGAGATTTAAAGTGTTCTGTACCACTGAGGAAAACTGATACTGCATGTTTATTGCACGTGCATAAGTTTAACCTCTCAGATGAAGTTTTTCCGGTGTAATTTTCCAAATGTCAAAAGTACACCTACAATCATTAAAGCCAAAATTCGGAACAGAGAGCCCTGTGTTCTAGCTCTGTCCTTGATCTCCAGTTTTTCTGGTAGGAATAATCATTCTCCACCTCGCAAGAGTGTTACAAGGACAAATACTCTTCATAAAGTAGATGGAGATCTGTGCAGGAAAGTCACTGTATGGGTTGAAAATGTTATTAGGGCATCTCCTTTTTATGCAGGCTAGGGCTTGTCCACACAATGAAACTATTTCATGCTGAGCTGTGGTACTCTAGCCAGAATGGAATAACTGTTCCACAATCATTTCTATGGCTAGATTACTGGACGCATATTTAATACTGCATAGGGCTACTCCCTCCACAAAATTGTCTCCAGGTATTTTGGGGGGCTCAGACTGAGGTTCAGATATCAGTAATCTAGATGTCTACTTCTAAGGTAGTCATCCTACTTTTTTCTTCCTGGTTAATGGAAAGGAATGGGCACTTTTAGGACACAATCCTCATGATCCTTTTAGTCACGTCTAAGTTAGAGTGAGATGACTCAGTGATCTTGACTGCTTTCGCGTGAAAGGAATAAAGATGAACTATTCAGATACTGACATTTGCACTGGCAATGTCCACATTTCTCAGATGAATTATACCTTTCACTCTGTGTGTTAATGGACCACAGTCCTCCAGTGGCAGGCTGAATGCTCATGTTTTCTCTGTTCTTTCCTTCTTGCTCCACTGTACATCCTTTTCTGTTCTTTCTGATGTAGATCTTCATTTTTATCTTCCAGCAGGGAAACTGAGACTAGTGGCAAAATGTTTCCCATCCTAAGGTGGGTCAGTGTGTGTCAGTTTGGACAAGGAGCTTTGGCAGTTGTACCAACAGTTGCAAGAAAACGAGAAATGAAGTTGTGTCCATGGATCAGGCTATGATTCAACCATAGCAGTAAACAAAGCTTTAGCACTCCTGGTGCTGGATAAAACATTCCACCCCAACAAGCATTCATTTGGTATCAACGGTTTTTCTAATCATTAGAACACAGAACTATGATCTCAGTTCAAAACTTTTTGTGGGCTCATTTCTTGAAGGAAAAGATTGATCTATGGCAAAGGATGTAGAATATCAAGAAAATAAATACAATTTTTCTGCAGCTCTGTGAAGATCTGATTTCAGAACGGCAGGTCAGCAAGAAACATCCTCTCTATTTCTAAAGCTGTGGACATCACCCATCATTATGAATATCACCATAAACATCAGATCTAAACTACCAAAACTCCCCAGAGGTAACTAACACCTTATCCAGTCCTGATTGTCTGTATAGATTTTAAAGTTTGTAATTTCTTGGAGGCTGTGGATAAATTTGCATGAATTTTTGATTCCCACATTGCACAGGATGACAAAAATCACATGCTTGTTTCTGCTGCCTCTCTTAATTCAAATGTTGGTTGACTACATTGGAAATTTCACCAGTGTTATTCAAAGTTTATTATGAAAGGATTCAGGATGACATTTTATTTAACTTTAAACATGTATTTTTTTGCAGACATTATGGATATTAGCACTGTTGAAATTCCCTTGTAATGTTGGATAATCCAGTTTTATCTCTGTTTGCTTGACCTAAGAAGCCTTTAATTAATTAGACACAGGTTAGTCATTGGTTATGACTAATTTACTCTGACTTCAGCTCTGTAGACCACTGATCATCTAAACTCCCTCTATAACCAACAAGCAATAACATCCCAGATGAAAATAGATATCCAAGTGGGATGAAATGCCCTCTGCAGTACTAATTCTAGTTACACTTTATGAATTTCCACTTGGATTACAGAAACTCTTGCCTAAGAGACTGTAAAGGGTGCATTTGGGAGACTAAGGGGAAGCTGCTGCTATCTCGTGCTGAAAGTTTCCTGCTTTCTGCCATGACTATACACACATACTCCAAAACACCCAAGGGAAAAAGAGAACGAGCTTCCCTGTGAACCTTGGGAGGTGCAGTAGAGGAGGTTCTTAAAATGCAGTGAGAAGTCAAAAAAATTTCTCTCCCTCCAAATGACAGATGCCAAAGGCATTGACTCAGAGATGCCCTGTGTTCCTATTTTAAGGATTAGTTATTTTAAAAATTTTAAACTTACATTTTATTCAACTGTCTATGAGGTTTCCTTGCATTATATTTTATTATGTATTTTGTATAAATTCCATGTGATAGCTCATGAACGATTTCATAGATATTTTTAAGAAATGTCGCAAATAATTTTATGTCAACAAATTGCTTTCATGTTTAAGAACTGGGATGGCTTGCGTGACTGGAGTGCTGCAAAGGAAGGACACAACATCTTTAGGAAGTACAAGCTGGGAAGATGAGGAGGTAGAGTAACCTGGGCTTACTGGTGAACACTAATTTGAACATGAGCCAGCAATGTGCTCTTGCAGAAAATGCTATCCCAGGCTGCATTAGGCAGAGCATTGCCAGCAGGTGGAGGGAGGTGATTTTTCCCCTATATTCAGCACTGGTGAGGCCACATATGGAGTGCTGTGTCTTCTTATTAGCTCTCTAGAACAGGAGAGATATGGACACACTGGAGACAGTCCAATGAAGGGCAAAAATCTGATTAATGATGTGGAGTATTTCTCCTATGAGGAAAGGCTGAGAGAGCTGGGACTGTTTAGCCTAGAGGAGAGCAGGC
>Ga0181612_171786_pt1 | contig 10386 bp, 9 predicted proteins | sample HoacroProtozoa21_FD_119630 | JGI IMG/M metagenome (GOLD analysis project Ga0181612, IMG submission 119630) | Hoatzin crop microbial communities from Cojedes, Venezuel. Combined Assembly of Gp0051906, Gp0051904, Gp0051908 | reverse complement strand
TTATAATATATATATTATACTATATTATATATTATACTATATATAGTATATTATATTACATATAGTGCTAGCGGCTGCTAGTCTGGTACTATGACTAATCACTGCGAGATTCAAAATTTGAGGCTAGATATTCTCAAGATTTACTGGTGATGATATTCTCTCAAAACAGAATAATCCTTTGCACTTCCTTTCTTCATTTATTTAGCAAATTTGGCAATAGTGACGCTGTGCTGAGGGCTGCCTTATTCAAGCTGGAAAAAAACTGTATCTTGACTTTCATTTTTCATGAACTATTACTCTGTGATTAGGGTTGCTTCTTTTGTTGTTTGTTTATTTATTTCTACTTTCCCATTTGAAACCATCGGGATTCAGCTTCCAGCCTACTTCAGCCAAGTCTTGTCTTTCTCTGCTAGATTAGAGAGGTTTCTGGTAACCAATATTTTTGACACATTAAGGTCCTTCTGCACTGTAAACAAATAGTCTCTTTCTCTGAGAAAAGCAGAACAGATGGAGTTCTAAGTTTCTCACTATCAGGCATTCTCTCAAAATTATTTTTCTGGCCCATTCGTTTACCTTCTTCAATTTGCTGTCATAATTTAAACAAATGTGGACACAAAACCGAACAAGATATTCCAGTAGCTGCCTGACTAATGCAATATCTAGAAAAAAATCACTTCCCTTTCCCTAAGTTGCTATTCTAATCTGTATATCCAAGATCCACATTAGCCTTCTTTGCCCCAGCTCTTGTAGAAAGCCCCGATGAGCTGCTTGTCTGGTATGACCCTAACACCTTTCTCAAGTACAAGTCCTCAATGGAACAAGTATCCTCATTGCAACTCCCAGTCTGAAATCTCCTTACGCATTTTTTTGAAAGGCCCGTGTTGGCAATCATCCTAACTTCTCTGGTAGGAGTTAATTACTACTCACAATTCCAATAGTCTAGCAGTCATCCAGAAGTTTTTTTACTGGCAGCTACTATATGTGTATTTCCAACTTATTGACAAAGTTGTGGATGAGAATTGAGTCAGCATCTATCCCTAAGGAATTTCAGTAAAAACAATCTTACTTAAGACTCATTATTACTTTAGGAGTAGAAAGCATCCTTCTATCCAAATAAGGAGCAGTACTCATATATTAAAAATTATGCAAAGCCAGACTTTCCAAGGCATAGCAAGTGATGGGCTTCACTATGAAGAAATGTAATGGCCATGTATAAAGCAACCTGCACGAGTCAAAACCAGTGATCAATTTCTTTTGAGCAAAAATCCTTAGCCCTTGTGCTTTGCACTATTCAACGTGCATTAGAAGAACAAAAAAAAAAAGCTGCACATAATAAGGAATGCATGCTTGTACACATTTGGACCACAAAGACAAGAATTAATAAAAAATTTCACATAACTGCAATATAGTATGGAAAGCACAATACAGATGGATGTACATTAATGTTTCCATAATGGTGATATTTTATTCAGCACAGGCTTTGCCAAGGATACAAATCCTTTCTGCCTGTCCCTAGAGTTCCCAGGCCCAAAATAACGTAAGATTAACTTTCATGACAGACTTTTTTTTCTTTGGGGAGGGGAGGAAAGCAGAAGGGAAAATGTTTTCACAGAATCCCAGCATGGTAGGTGTTGGAAGGGACCTCTGTGGGTCATCTAGTCCAACCCTCCTGCCAAAGCAGGGTCACCTACAGTAGGCTTCACAGGACCACATCTGGGTGGATCTTGAATATCTCCAGAGAGGGAGACTCCACAGCCTGCCTGGGCAGCCTGTTCCAGTGTTCTGTCACCCTCAGAGTGAAGAAGTTCTTCCTTCTGTTCAGACGAAACTTCCTATGCTTCAGGTTATGCCCGTTGCCCCTTGTCCTGTTGCTGGGCACTACTGAAAAGAGTTTGGCCCCATCCTCCTGACACCCACCCTTGAGATATTTATAAGCATTTATAAGGCAGACACAAGTTCATAACAGAAAAAAAAACCCATCTTCATTGTTTTCAAATTACCAGAATGCCAGAATTCAGGAAAGCGCAGAAATGTGCAGTCCATTCATTCCTCTGGAAGCAGTAAATGCAATTTACAGTAAAGCTACAAGATTTCTTGGATAAGAAAGCTTCTAAGGGGCATCTACATTACTACTTCTGAATCCTCCTCAGTTCCTCCTCCTTTGCTCTCCATTCACCAAGAGACATGACTGAGGCTACACATCTCAGGGTGAAATTTGTAATATAATCAATCAGAAGCCACAGAGCTGAATATTTGATGCTAGTTTATAATTCTCATTGTGCTTCCACAGGTTTGGTCTCCCTCCCCCTAACCTGCTTTCCTCCCTCTCTTCCGCAAGCCCCCTCCAGAGGCACCAACAATTCTAGCTCAAAAGCCACATTACCTCTCATTTTATGAAATTTCTGAAAGGAATAACCTTTAACCCATACTTTGCCTCCTCCCCTTCCCTGCCAAAAGCTTTATTCATTCAATTCTTTTTCAACCTCAATTACTTCCCATTTAACAAATGGTTGGTATAGCAGTGAAGCACTACAGTAAGAACAAAGGTTGGTGCTCCATTGCAATCTCTTCAGGGTAGAATTAAAGGCAAATTCTCCATCAGAGAAAGCCACCTCTCCTCGATTTTTCTGTCACCACATTATTATTATACAGCTTGTCTCTGAAAGGAAGGCTCTCAAGGTGTCATGAACTCTCGGAGAAATTTTAGTCTACAATGCCTTTCAGTGAAAAAGGGAATGCTCCAGAGACAAAATAACCTTTGTGCAAGGAAAGGTTTGTTCTGCAATATTGTCTGAGCATTGGCTTTACAGGGAAGAAATGAATCTTTGCATTTTCATCACCAGACCGTAGAAACTGGTCCAAAAGAATATCACTCTGCACAGCCTGAGCTCTACTGCTGTCTTCCCTCTGACTGAGAGACGGAGTGGCTTGAGCAGGATTAGGCAGTATATATGATCCCTCCTCCTCTGATACATTACCACAGCAGAACACACATAACTTATTTCACAAAATATGAATCCTGTTCATTTCAAATGGTATTCTTTAGTTAAAAAAAAAAAAGCCATGTCACTTACAACATCTCTTTTCTGATCTCATTTGAAGCATAAGGGAAGAACATATTCCTAATTGCCTTTTCCCCCTTTCCTCAATCATTGTCTCATATTTCTTTCCCTGATTTTAAATACTTTAAATGACGGCATAATTTCCTGCCTTTTGCTGGTACATCTCTAGCAGCAGTTCATGTTGGCAATAGGACAGCAACATCTTCATGGAGACAAATCAGTGATACTCCAGAAAAATCCTAAACTGCCTTGTCCAGAAAAAATAAAGACTGCTTACAGCAAGTATCTTTCATACATACATAAACATACACAGAAACTCACACATTCTGGCACTGGAAAGAACAGAGGACAGAAAAAACTGACAGATATGATTAAAAAGGGAGGAAATGAAGATGCAGATTCCAAGCTGTACAAATTGTTAAATACCCACTAAAATAAAAGGAACACTGAGAATCAATTCCAGCTAAGGATCCGCCCCTGAGAAAAGTGTCTCTCAACCTGCTCCATACTGCTTTGCTGAATTATTTTAATTACGCAAAAAGTTAGGGGGGTTATTATTTTTATTTCATATAGTTTTATGTATTCCACTGGTCATTTTAAAGAATGATTTTTTTTTTTCTATTTTGTTTTGAAGTGGAATGTTTTCTTAGCCAAAGGAGACTAGGGATACAGAATGTTGAAATGTAAAAGGAAGGTGAAATCAATAATGGAAGAAATTACTTATAAATACATAGAAAAAAAAAAAACAAGAAAAGAACAGTAAATTTTTTAGCATTCAGTTTATGTTGAAGCTCATCAAGAAGCAAGATCAAAACGTATCCTGCCTTGAGAGTTACAGATTATTGAAGACTGTGGCACTTCATATGCTTTTCTTAATACTGTTACAAATTACACCCTCCTGGAAGTGGTAGAAAAAAAAATTGTACTTTAAAGTCATGCACACGGGTTATTAGCTAAAGCTAATGGTCACCATTCCCACATATCTGAGAGATTATTTTTTTCCCCTGAAAGAAAAAGAAACCTAAGAAACATGGTGTCATACTTGATGTTCTGCAAATATTTTAATAATACATGAAGTCTGTGGTAGAAAGGAAAACGACTCAAAACCAAATCAATAAAGTCTATAATACTAAAAAATTTCAATTTAGCCTCCAGTAACTCTATGCCAGTGTTTACTGCATGTCGTACAGGCTACTTCACGTACCTGCGTGCCTAGGATATTCTTAGCGCTGTAAATCCTTTAGATGTGTCCCAAATGCTGAGATAATGTTATTTAATTCTCTGGAATAATAAACAATTAGAAAAACCCACTACTGCTGCAATTCAGCTATACTTCAAAAATAGCCCAGCTAAGCAGGTGATGAGTAGTGATTACCGTGCTTGCTGTCACCAATTGACTGTAGATTGTGCACACAGCAAATCTATGCCAAGATATCTAGTTATTTTTGTTACTCATCTTCTCCCTTCCTACTCATCAACTTTACCTAAATGTGTTTCTCAGCTTTAACACACTGAGTTTTAAACTGTAGACTCCTAAAGGCAGGGATTATCACTCTAAACTTGGTTACTAACTGTAAAACAGCTATTAGATTACAAACTCAAATTTCAGCCCAAGACTTTGGCAATCATTCAAAGGCATCTTCGGAGACAGACAGACCCTGTAAGGGTAAATACAAGCAATAACGGGTTAAGCCTTTGGGTTCCTGAAGAGTTTTTGACAGTGTTAAATGCTGAAGAAACATAAGGAAACCATAAGGATTTGGTATGCTAGTGAAAGGAGCAAGCTGCAGGCTGTAAATTTTTAGGTTACCCATTTCACAGAATCACAGAATGGTAGGGGAAAGAAGGGACCTCCGTGGGTCATTGTCCAACCCTCCTGCTGAAGCAGGGTCATCTACAGCAGGCAAATTTGTTAAATGACCATCTATTTGTAAAATTATTTTGTGTTTGAATGATATGAAAGATGAAGATAGAAGTAAATTGAGTATACTGCAGTTACCTGTGGCATTTCACAGTTAATTTCCAGAATATTTTGGGTCTTGTACTCTATGGGTCTTTTGTATAAGTGGTTAGTACACCTGGCCAGCTCATCATGACAGTACTTCTTCAGTATGATGCAGGAGAAATCATAAGAGGCTTTTAAAAAGGGGAAAAAAAAGAAAAGGTTTTCAAAACCATTGTCAAAATGAGGGTCCAGAAATCAATTTGTAATTACCTGCCAACACAAATCTAAAGGCTTTTCTGTGATAAGGGTGGTAATACATAGGGTTGTAATGTGAATTATTTCAAAGAATAAAAGACTGATTGTCTTTATGACCTATATAGCTTTTAGTGAGCTTTAAAACAAAATTACATTTTATACTTCTCATGAATGGCTTTCTCCCCCCTTCTTCCCCCTTTAAAAATGCAGGGGTTTTGTCCCATTTAGTAGGCTTTCAGCTTTAAATAGGACTCGGTTTCTTCCACTGTTGATACATTTCGTTCCACTGAAAGTGAAGGTTCTGGCTTTGCAAAAGAGCTGAAGCTTCCCCTGTACAAAGCCAACCCTTTCCGACATGTTTAAAAGTATACTACAAACCATATGATCGTGTTGTTTTTACATACATGCTCCACACTAGAATTCTTCCCCTTCACCCCCACCACACCCCACCCTGAGAAACTTATAGCATAAATATATGATAAATGAAATAAACATTCCACAAGGCACAAAAATATCAGGGAACAGCTGATCTTTTGTTGAAATACAGTCAAATGAATATGAGCAGAAAAAATACAGGGTTGTGTATTTGCTACAAAAAGGAAAAAAAAAAAAAAGACAAAGTGCAACATTTTCAAAGAGTGTGAGGGCCATATCCAGATCACTGTACCTGATCACCTCAGCTCCTGTGGCCTGATGCCAAGAGAGCGATTCTGGATGTCCCAGTAGGTGACTACAGGCCTAGCTTGTGATCGTTCAGCGGTACTGGACATACACTGTAGTCTTGCAGATCCAAACCCGGGAAAGTTTCTGCGTGGGATACCATTTGCAATATTCTTTTGCAAAGTTGCCTCCACATGCCTTTACTTATGGTTATTGCGTGCTTGAAAATTACTTTCCAGGAAGACACAGTAGTTTCAGTGAATTATTCCGTTAAAAATATTAAACATATTCTATCATTAATATTGTAGACAGTATATCTCTACAGAACCATATAATTTTTTGAAAGTTTGTTTTCATTCTGTTGGCTTTATCCAGAGATTCAGAAGAATCAAGTATTACTAAAGTGTATTAGTCTGAAAACATTTTGGATATTTGTAAGTAAGAGCTCCTTAGGATAAATATGTACATCCCACTCTTGTTAGCAATAAGCCAGATTCTTAATTGAAGTACCTGCTGTCTTGTGTGTCAGGATTCCTTTGCACTAGCAGCTACACCATACTTTGGTAAAGAAATTAATTACATTTCCCATCTAAGATTCTTAAAACTGTTAAAAAATTAACTGAATTATTCCAGATTTTTAGAAAAACTGTTCCTAAGAAGATGAAAAAAAATCCAATTGTCTGTCTGTTTGGGCTTTTTCCTGCTAATCAACAAACTTTATATAGTAACTGCCATGAAAAGTAAGGAATGTTCTCTGCTTTGACTTCAAAAAAGGTTAGACAAGCGTAGTTTTAATCTTTAAAAAAGGGTTTTCTAGTCTACTAAGGTTAGATCTTTTTGTACTGTATCTACCAATTTTTCTGAGAGGTTTTTTGTAGCATCATATTCTTCCTGTTCATAACACAATACATAATTTGTGCATTGACTCTGTATGTTTGTACACAGCCTAGCATTTGAAGGCCATATTCAGAAGTCCTGCATGAGGCCTTTTAAATAATAAATAAAAACTACAGCGACGACATATCCCTGCCAACATTGGCAGGCACTGCTCATTTAATAACTTTACTTTTCACTAGAGAGTGAACCTGTCCCCATAAGCCATATGTCTTTTTCCAACATTTGCTTCACTTGAACTCCATTTCTGAAGGGACAGTAAAGTACATAATGTCACAACAACTTCCTGATATATTTGCTAATGCTGCAAGCACGGTTATCTGGCCTGTTCTCAAACCCCAAATGATTTCTATTGGATTGAAGAGGTTGAAAGGAAGCAAGGGGGAGATCAAAACTGTTTGGTTCCTTCTTATTTCCAAGCTTGTGCAAGCTTTTATGTTCTAGATAGTAAATTAATGGTCAGTTACCAAGATAATAAAAACACAGACTGGATGGTTCATCCAATCTGATGCAAAACTACCTCAGACTGACAAATCCTCTTCTGGTCTACCACTCTTTTCAGTTGGCAGAGATTCCTCAGATAGCACACATTAAGGAAAAAAGATACAAAACCAGTGTAGGGAGTGCTCTGATAGCACTCAGCTGACACCCAGTCCCTTGGGAAATGTCTTCTCCTGAACACAAACAGGGGCAGCTTTGAGCCTCCTGTAAGCTACACCACAGACAAAGGAAGATGGAAATACTCAACCTGCACAAACATAAATACACAAGATTACCTTCAACATTTTACCCTTCTCCCTGATGTTCAATCTGAACACAGCACCTGGCCTTTGAACAGACAAACACGGCTGAAGAGGTGATACTATAAAACTTCCAGACAAACTTTGGTAAGAAAATAGAAGCAAAATTCACTGCACTGTTAATCAACTCTTATCTTTTAGGGGAAAAAAATGCAAATGTAACATTGTTCAAAAAAATGAAAACTTTTAATGAAAACAAAAATTACTCATGCTGCTCCACAGAGGATAAAAGATGTCTCTCTGGATTCCACTGTAATCTAGTTTCAGGGTAATTGTTAAAGTGTTTGAAATATCTTATCTCTTCCTCCCCCCTGTTTATATTCTTGGCTTCTTTAACATGCAGATTGCCTTTAATTTGGTTGGTTGGGATGTCGGTTCTATGTAAGGCTTTCATTTAACTCCCAGTTAAAGAAGCGTTTCCCAGGAAATAACCTTCTGTCCCATTGCTTACCCAACACCTTCAGCCCAAAATGCCCATCGCAGTTTTTATGACAAACGAAATTTTGTTGTCTTCTGTTCACCCCATCTTGCAGATTCTTTCCCACAGGTGTGCAAGAGAGTGCTGTCCTCAGACCCTGCTTGTTTCTCTGCTCATGGTGTGACTCTGCTCTAAAGAGCAGCCTCCAAATCACAGTGTTACAACTTTTGGATACGGTTTTATTTCTCCATTTCCCTGATTCTCCATGACTTTTCTGTGCTAAGTGGCTCAGATTTTCCCTTGATAAACAGTGCTTACCCTGCATAGTAAATCTTCTGGCCTTTATGTAACTGTCTAGTATGCACACACCATACTGTGTGTGCTATAAGGACTTCTCACTATGAAATCTAGACTACAGTCTTGTTCACTTCAGTTACTCTTCTGAAGTTGTCACCCTTCTGTGCCCTTGAATAGCCCTATATTTTGCATTATTTTCCTGAATGCCTTGAACTAAAGACATCAGGGGAACTAAACCTTATGTGTCCCAGCAAGAAACCAGTAAAAGTTTCTCAACTTATCAACAATTTCCTCCAAGCAGTCACCTCAACACATAGAAGAAGCAATAAAGGCGGTGTGACATATTTGAAAACATTTGTTCTTTTTTCTGGCTGTATCTGTCTCAGTAGGAAATGATCCCAACAATACAGAACAGAAAAGCCGGGTAGGTCTGAAAACGTATCTTTCAGTTTGGGGTCAAATCCTTTTTGGTTTTCTTTTCCTTCACTGAGGTAACGGTCAGTGTGCAGTAGCTCAGCATGCTTATCACTAACTTCTCACCTCCAACTCTCCAGTTCACAGCAAGATCAAAGCAGAGAAACACAAAGGAGGATTCTATCACACGGATCATGGAGAAAGATGTATTTTTCATCCCCTTTGTATACAACAACCCTTGTGATTACTGGCATTATGTTCAGTTCCTCTTCCCTTTTTTTAAGTCTCTGCAGTATTGATTGGTACAATGGCTACAAAGAGGTTCATTCAAAAAGGAAATGGACAACAGAAGAAAACTACTGATAATCAGAAGAGGAGCTGTAATAATTACTGACATTTTGACTGAAACTTAAATATGTACAATATTTGAAGAGTCTATTGATTCCAGAGTGATTGAAAAAAGGTAAACTATTCAACAACACCTAGCCAGTCTCAGGTTCGGCAGCATCTCCCACGCACTGACAGTACAAAGCAATCCACCTTAGTCACATAAATGGTAAACTCACAGCAATTCACCCCACAGTAATCCTAATTTTTTCCACTGAACAGCTCAAAAGCAGTGTTTCTCTCCAAGTCCCATTTGCAGTTAAGAAGCTATGTCCTCCTATGTTGTTATTATTCTTGACCCAAACCAAGTAGTTCCCTTTGTAACTCAGTCACTCACAGTAATCCAGCCTGGTTCTCCATGGCACTAAAGTCACCAATTGCACACAGCACCAGCTGGGAGGATTTTCAGGATCAGAGGTCAGTATATGCTGAGATGATTCACAACATCCTTAGGAAGAAGCATATAGCAAACAGCCTTACTCAAGAGTCCTGTCTTACTGTTGTCCATCATCATCTCACCTTCTGCACTAGAACAGGTGTCTCCATATACAGATCTTTGCCAGCATCACCTAATGATTATTCAAAGCTTTACATTTTTCCTCCAGCGATCCTAAACATATGTTTTAACAACTTGAACTCCACGACAATTATCCTTTGGGGAATCCTGTTATTAGCTGGGAACATTAGCTTGCAGAAAGTACAAAACCAGGATTGTCATCAGGCTGGTTTCTTATGAAATGTGTGACTGAGATCTCAAACAGCGACTAACAGAAGGGACACTGCTGTTCACTGAACAGGTATTAGTGACCTGGGCCATGTGTCTGGTAGTACCACTGACTGTGGGCTTTTGGAAAAGTACTGTTGTGACTTATTTGTTATATAGTTTTCTTACATTCAGTCAATGGTGGAAGAACAATCTCTCATCTTATGTTTGTACCATGTTTAACACAAGGAGATCCCTTCTTCTTGCAAAAATTAACACTTTTTCCAGTAGCAGCTAAAGCACCGATGGAAAAGAACCTACCTCTTCCTCCGTCATCTAGAAAGATTAGTCTTATTCTCTGCAAAGTTATGAACATTATTCTATCCATCTCAACTGGAAAACTGATAAGACTGGTCAGAATCACTGTAAATTAATGGAGGATTTTAATCTTATTTAGCCTTGTTGTTCTCTTGATTTTCAAAAAATAATAAATTCACAATCACTGTACCTGCATGACAACTTTACATAAAGAATAATGACAGCTGATTTTT
>Ga0181612_155319_pt1 | contig 10386 bp, 5 predicted proteins | sample HoacroProtozoa21_FD_119630 | JGI IMG/M metagenome (GOLD analysis project Ga0181612, IMG submission 119630) | Hoatzin crop microbial communities from Cojedes, Venezuel. Combined Assembly of Gp0051906, Gp0051904, Gp0051908 | reverse complement strand
TTTTGTTTTGTTTTGTTTTTAAACTGTTTACTGGAGCACCCTACTCCAGACTTGTGCATCCAAACCTTTGTCAACAATCTATGATCAACGAGGACATTAGCGAGGCTTAACATATGAAAACAACATAGGTATTTCAAGAGTACTGAAGTCATTAAATGTGCTGTATAATTGTCTCATGTTTTCTAAGTGAAGTTAATGTTACTTTCAGGGTGTGCATGTTGGGGAAAGCAGTTTTGTCTGTTGGCCAAAGGCAGTGGGAATCTGGAGTTGTTCTCAGTTCTGTCGCTGATTATCTGAAATTTGGAAAATTGTTTCCTGTTCCTCAAGTAAAATGTAATTTTTTGAGAATATTAAATGAAAAATTTTAAATAAATGCAGTGTATTATTATTTTTCAGCTCAAATGTTCGTAATGCTCATAAACACTCTTCTACAGAGGTGTCCATAGAGATGGGAGGAAATCTAGTATGCCAAATTAACTTCTTTTTTCTGCAAAGCTGTGCAGAGAAGCCATTGTTTATAGCTGATACAAGCTTGAGAAAAATATTGTAGGGCAGGTAAGAGCTCACAGATCAGTCTCCAGGTTGCTTCAAATTTTTAAAAAAATTTTCTTTTCTTTTTAATAAAAAGTATTCATTCTTAAAGTAGAAGGGACTTCTTAAAGTAAATGAGACATTTTCAAAGACATCTCAGCCTGTGCTGTGAAAACAAAAACCCCTAGGGATAAGGGAAAAAAACTGTTCAAAGGAGGAATTTGGTGGTACAGTATGAAGAGAAGACTACATTGGAAGAAGGGAAGGCTTGCATCTGTAGAACAGTTCCAATGCTGAGAGCCGCCTGAGGCCCTGAAATCCCTGTGAATTCAGTGCCTCATTGCCAGAATTCAGTCCTTACAGATGGAGGCTTGGGGACTGCCTCTGACCCCACCACGTCCCACTGAAAAAGGGGTTGGATCCCACTGATGCTTAGAGCACGTTGCTCCAGGATTTGCCTAAGTGGTAGGGGGATTTAAGGGATGGAAGCTGGAGGGCTTCCCTCCTCTGGTGGGCAGGCTTCATTAGGGCGAGTCCTAAATTGTGTTGGAAATCTTTAAAAGGGACATTGGTTGTTGAGCTTTTCTGAAACACTTGTGATGAGTATTACAGTCAGAGCTGGTCCAAACAGCTTTTGTCCATTTCCCTTCACCTTATTCCTCTGGACTATGCTCAATGCCATTGCAGAGCACTTGCTTTTCTGTTTGAATCACTATGATCTCCATTGCATAGAAAAACTGTCTTCCTCTGCTCTCTTAAGTATTCTGTTTTAATTCAACCACTAGAAATTATTCCTAATTGTAGTTTCTTTTTCTAATCTATACATTCACGCTGTTGTAGCTTCATATTAATGTTCTTGCATTTTCTGTTTCAGTCAAAAAGAGCAAATATGATTACTGTGATAGTAAACAAACAAAAGAAAAGTAACATAAAAATTACAACTATTTAAACTATCCTTGAAGAGGAGTCATTTGAATCATACTTAAAAATTCAGAGGCTGAACCAATGAGTTTCTCTTCTTATCCATGATTAACTACCGACAATTGAGGTACCTGGTGAGCTGAATAAGGACTATCTCTTTATGTGAAGTACATGTCCAAAGATCAGGAATAATTACATTCCACATTAGCCTTCATGGCCTCCCTGCCCTGGTTAATTAATTTTTTGCTAGGATAATAATAGTAGAAATAGATTTAAAGATACACTTCATCATTAAGTATGTAACTGACCTCCAATTTTAAGGCCGAACCTTTCATTTAGTGCCTTTTGGAGACAGGTTAAATCTCCTTGCAGTGAGCTTGCTGAAAATGCGCAAGCTGGAATCTAGTTGTTGTCAGCTCAGTTACGCTCTCTGTGGTTGTCTCTCTTTACAAACTGTGTTTAGCATTGACAAGCAAAAAGCAATTACAATGCTACCGTTCCAGCACTAGGGAATATTCTCCCCTACATTTTTCTTTTTTTTTTTTTTTTTTTTTTTTTTTGATCATGAAACTGATCCCCTTCCAGCAAGCTATGAACAGGACCAAATAAAGCCATTGAAAGCAATATGATACTTCTATTGCCAGGGTACACAAATCAGATACTCCCTTGAAAGAGAGCAAGAGTTATAAACAAAGCTTAGAAGTCTAGGAATAGCCCCCAGCTTCAGAAAACCCTTAAAATATTTTGTAATTGTATCTTCAATCATGAATTAGCCAGGAAAAACAGACTTTTTTTGCCTTTATATTTCACTGCTGTATGCTGTTTTTAATTGCCCACAGGCACACTGTTATGATCTTCTTTGGAAGTTTAAAATCAGGATAAAAATGCAAATCTAATTATTTCTTTTATCTAATCTAATTAACTTTTACAAGTAATGATAGATGCACTGTAGCCTGCATCAAACATTTTAATAATGATGTTTCTGGATTAAAGAATAGGTAAAACTACTGTAATTTATAACCAGTCAAGATTACGGCAGCAAAAAAAGTAAATTATTGTGGTGGCTTAATAAACTATAGCTTCACTTTATTAATTTACAGTAAAAAGGATACATTTCCTTTAAATTCCAGTTTGCTTATGAATTGGTTCCCAGCTGTCATTGGTATCTTTTTTCTAAACAGTCCAGTATTCAAAAAACCCGATGTCCAACTCCCTTCTGCAATGCAGTTGTGTGCACTTGGAAGAGAAAAATGCTGTTATGTGCCTGTAACTTGTAGCTGGCTGCTAAATCATTGCTTCAAATTCACGGGGCTTTGCTGTAGGCATGGCATCACAGCTTCTGTCCCACTCATAACTTGCTTAGTGGAAATGGAAACTGATCCAATAGAGGTAAGACAAATATGCTAAACATCAAAGTCAAACGTTTCATATTTTATTTATTATTACCTAGTGGCTTATTAATGCATTCTAAAGTTCTTATTTGATAATTACCCAAGCAAAAGGTCTATTACAGGCCAGCTTTTTCCAACAAAAGCCATCTTCATGACTCACTGGCTTGGAATTTTCTCTGTTAGCTGTGTGGGAAGAGAAGTGATGTGGGATCTTTACCTTCTCCAAGCAGCCCATGCTTTAATAAATGTTCCATCAATGTTCCCTATCCTTTATTCAGCCTCTTCCAGACCAAAAATTCTTTCATGGTAGCATGGTGGTGGCCTAAGCAAAAAGACACACTGTGCTAAAGGTTCACCGCTCCTGTGCTACTCCTAAGCTTCAGGTCTTGCATCTTGGTCCTCTGTTTGCATGGATCATGCTAGCTGCTCTGCCCCTGAGGCCCTCAGCCCCCAGAAACGAGATTTATCCCAGCATGCAGAGTGTAGTTCTGGTTTTGACTCTTAACAGAATCCTTAAAACTGTATGCAGTCTTGAGGTGGTAGAATGGGTTTTTAAAAATTTTGACTGTGACCTGCTAAGAGTTAAGTTACCTTTCTTTCACTTTTCTAATTCACTGTATGTTTTTTTCTTTTAAGTAGCTTTATTTTGCCTACCCGAGTCTAAACAAATTGTATTTAATGCAAAAATTAAGCCTTGTGTATCTCTTTCATATGACTTCTCTAATTATAGAGCAGTAAATGGTAGAATAGCATATGTTAGCAACATGAGCAGCAGTCTATGAAATGAGCTACAAGTTAATAAAATGATCTTGTGGTGTTGTTGGCCAAATGTTAGCACATATGTTTCGGAAAGCGGTATTTCAACAGACTTGAAGAATAGGACTTTGGCACACAGGTGCCGAACATGATCTGATGTGTGGAAATTAGTTAAACCAAAGTAAATGTCATTGTTTCTCAGGCTCATGTTGGTGCAGAAGATGATAGTAGCTGCCCTCCCACTTTCCCTCTCCCACGTCTGTTTTAAAATTGGAAATGAAGGCACAGGCATCCGTAGTCCCCAGTCCAAGTACTGCTGCTTCGTTCACTCTGAGTGTGCTGCATTGCAATCTCGCCAGTGGCTTAAGGGCTTGTTCTCAGCCATGCCTCTGTCAAAGCCAGGGGCTAAAATCTCATTGATTCTATTGAGCCCAAACACTCGTTCTACAGCCTTTGCTTACATAAGGGCCTCGGATTTGAGCCCTGTTAATTTAGGGGCAGATTATAACCAGCTCCTGAATAAGAACAGAGGATCAAGCAAATATTCGCTGCCCACCTGTACTGCTGCCCAGGGGTCACTCTCAACTGGTGGTCTGCCTGTTCCAACCAAGCGCGGAGCGACATGCTGTGGCAGCCTCAGTATTTGTTGATCCAGGCACCCTGGTGTAGCTCCCAGAGAGTCTGGCATAGATTATGCCCCTCTGAACCCCTCTGGTGCTATTCCTCTGGTAGTACAGGTCTGCATCACCCCCTCTGTCTGCATAACGTAATATTTGCAATATTGCAATATTTTGAATAATGCAATAATAATGCATTATTTTCTCTAGCACAGAAAACCAGTTTCCTTCCTAAGTGGCATGTGCACAAACTAAGATGGATAACTGGGAGCAGAAATTGAGCCAACTGGTAGCCTACCAACAGGGCTGATCCCGTGAAGTCTTATTTGCTTGAGTAATACTTGCATAGCTAGTATTTGATGACTTGTATATCTGTGTTGCTCACATAAGTAGACTTTGTGGAATTGAGCACCTCACATGAGGAAGGACTTAGAATATTAGTATTGTGCTTGGAATATCAAAGATATAAATGAGGCAGGGGTTTTAGGGAATATAATTTGTTTTATTAGACCAATAGATGTTGCTGGAAAAAACAGGCAACCTTTTCGGCACACCTGCTCTTTTTCAGGTCTTACATCAGTGTCACCTTGAAACATGTCCCAGGACTGACAGAAACTGCCGAAGATACTGGCCTTTCATTTCTAATTAGTTACTTTTTCAGTGACGATTTTTGTGATTGACAACCACGTGATGGCCAAGAGGGAAAACAATCAGGATTTGCATTACTTTTAAAAAAAAACAAACAAAAACCCCCACACTATTTCACACACTAATCAGGACATAGTGAATAAAGAAAATAGCTAATAAATGTTAGTATTGAAATGACTTGATTTACGGAGCTATTGAGATATACAGGCAGGACTGGAATGTGATGATATCAGAGGTCAAAATTTCTGTCTGCAGAAGCAGGTATTTGGAGGAAAATTATGAAGTACAGCCCCACATAAAAAGGCCAGAAGCATTTAGCAAATAAATTGTGAAGTACTTTTTGAAATCTCACAGTAAAATCTTAAATGTACCAGATGGACTAAATCCTGACCCGAGGAATCAGAATGTGTTTTAGTTGTAATTATGGGAATGCACCAGAATGAAAGTGTATTACTGACTCAATTTGAACATAAAAAAATATTTCAAATATATTTAGTGTCATGACAGCAAGGAGGAAGTAAGTGCATTGCTCTCTGAATGCATTCAGGAATTACGAATTCACGGAAAGAAAGGAGTAGTATATGCAGACTGGTAAATGAGCAAACCAGATGCTGTTTAACATTTGGTATACATTTGATGGCATGTATGTAAAAGTAAAGTGAAAGATTATTTCTAATATTCGCTGTCTTATGCAACCAGCTAATCCAGACACTCGCAAAAATGTCGAAGCATAACTCTCAAGGAAAGGTGAATGGCCTTGCCTGGAATTTACCCATCTAATTTTAAAGTCGTTGTTAAAGTAAGGAAAACCTGGTTTATGACTGCAATTTACACCCTATTTCCTTTTGTCTGTTACATTAGAACTCCCTCCTCCCAAATAATTAGATAACATAGTGGCTTGTGTTGTATGTGAGACTTTTGCTTGTTTGAAAGAACTAGTCTTTTATATAAATCTTGTATATATCATCTTCAGCAAGCTGGGCATTTGCACAGCTTGGGTAAATTATGTCTATATTGAGAATCTAAGAAGTTACACACTGTGCATTCCATTCTTGAGGGATGGGAAATAAAAATTGATATACTGTGCGGCACATGATATAACACAGTGAAATATCTCTTAAATTCCAGAGGGATGCACTGACATCACCACACTTGATTCACATGCAGTAACTCCCACAAAATGTTATTAATTTTAAATTGAAGTTTGTAATCATTCAATAAAAAGAAAATAAATGATGTAAACAATATACAATGGCGCATTATGAAATGCTGAATTCATCTTATTCACCCACCCAAAATGACAGTATGTTAAGAAAACATTAAAGTTGTAACACCAAATAAGAAAAGCAAAGAAATTCACAGTTGATGGTGAAGTGTGAAATCCATCTTGAGACACATCACCGCCCCACAGTTTGGAAGGGCACTTCTGAGTTAGGGAACTTTAAAATAAAGTAATGTATTAGTCATTTTATTCTGTAAATGAGAGATTAACCAGTTGGAGGAACATATAGTTAGTTTAAAATCCAGATTAGGTAGATAAATGAGCAGTCTGAGTACTTGCTACAGCTAGCAAAATAAAGTCGATTGTGCAATGTATATCTAATAGCCTAAGCAGAGACTGAGATTCCTTATTTGACAGAGCAATTTGTGTAACATAAATACAGAAATAAACTTTTCTCTGAGGAGGAGGAGGAGGAGGAGAAGGTATGGCACTTTTTTTGTTTGTTTCTCTGACAATGATTGATTTGTATGAAGAACTCTACTATCACATATCTAGCTTTGCCTTTTCCATCTCATTGAGTTTTATTGGTGATATATTTTCAGGATACTCATCTCCTGTGTGACTGCATATCTGAGTGTCTCATAAGCTGAAGTGTATTATCCTCACAACACTCTTTTGAGACAGAATAAAAACCATATAGGTATTTGGGGGCATCTAATTTTAGATATCTAATTTGGGTGACTGAATTAGGACTTTTGGCTCCATATATAAAGCAGTCCAGGTGCTGCAAATTACCTTCTGTTGATTAGACAACGAGGTTCCTAATTTAAGCACCTAAGTTAAATTTCCTAAGTGACTTGATCCAGTTCTCACATGAAATTTGACAGAGGTGAAATCTGTGGTTTCAGAATTCATAGGGTGGTTCTATAACTTCTTGATTGTATTTTCTGTCATGACTTTCTGTCAGCTTATCACTTGCCTTAATGTACTCTGATGGAACTTTTAGCCAGAGTGAATCCACTTCAGCCAGACAGAGAAATATTTGTTCATTCCTCTCACCCACTCTCCTGCCTCAGTGAAAACCATTTCAGCTAGCTTGAGTCTCCCATGTGGTCAAGCTTCTGACCACATATAGCCATTGTCTTACAGAAAGAGGCATGTAGAAAGACTGCTTTCACTGAAGAAGTCTGTGGTTTCCCAAATCCATATATTTTCCTTACAGATATGGAACAACTTCCATGGCTTTGAACTTTGGTTTACTGTGGAGAGAAAAAAATTTTTTATTCAAAGAATGCCTAGATTTCTTGGTGATCTCTCACACATTTTGTAGGGCATTCAAAAGACTTACTTGAAACAGCCATTAAATAATGTTTTTTATTTAATCAAAATGGCTGCTTCTAAATGGAGATCTTGCATGCCACATTCAAGGCCAGAATATAATTTTATGGCCAAGTTATAAACCTCTGAAAAAGGGGGCTTATAATGGAAAGGTTGACACAACATTAATTTTAGTGTTGTAAACGCAATGGTATAATTTTGGAAAAAAGCCTTTATAGCTCTGCTAAGATATTAATTGCAGGGAATTACAGCATATCCTATTAAAGTATTATGTCAGTGGCATATATAGCATACAACACCTTTGCATATTCTCTCTTGTTTTCACGGCAACATTTTGTGTTTTGATCTGTAAAGAGTAGGTGGATAAAGTGGCTCAGAGTTTCTGATCATTTTTGCTCCAGGGGAAAAGACCAGCCTGGCTAATGCTTGCTTATGGCCTTTTCTAGAAACAGATCTTCTGTCAAGCAGGTAAACCCAACAGGGGTATTGAGGAATAAACCAAATTCTGTTGAAATGAAAGTCTTCCCTTTGTTTTGTGTTTATGGCACAGGGAATTTGAATTTGGACCCAATCCTTACTCACACAAATCAGGTTTAGTCACACTCTTTCCAGAATGTCAACTACTTCTATGACAAACTTATTACTACTGATAAGGGCTTACTTTTCATTTACTTCTACTTATAGAATCATTTCTGACTCTTACAACTGCATAGCAGATCCAGTCTCTTACGTTTTCAATTTCTGTTCAGTTAATTATTCAGAAATGCATTTTATGTATATATTGTGAAGGAGAAGCTGTAGATCCCTGTCAAGCTGAACAATGTAGATATCTGCATTGCATTTTATTCCTAAGGAATAGGTTATTTATTGCATTTCTGCCACTTTTAGAATTGCAAGGGCATGGAATAGTAGTATCATGTTTTCTTTACAGGAATTTGTTAGAAGGTAATTATCAATATTTTGGTTTTAATATATATTGAATTTTAGGCTTTGAGTATAGTCTAAGGTTGACATTTTTTAACTATGGTTGCTATTTTTAACTAGGATGAAATACTATTACAATAGTTTCTTCTGACTATCAGATCATTCAGGAGAAGGGGTCATATCTTCGTATTTGTAGAGCACCTCATATTGAGGTCATGATCCTGTCAGGTGCTTTTCATTGCTACATTGACACAAATTTGCAGTGAAAATTATCAGTAATAACAACATGCAGGGGTTTTTTTTAAATATATAAATAGGACCTAGAGTCTTGATATCTTCTCCTTTTTCCTCTCTGATGATGATGGAGCATGCACAATTATTTACACAAGAAAAGTCATGACTGTTGTGTAGTAGACGAGTGTCTAAGAAGATGGGAGAAAAGGGCTTCTCAAAGACCCTGCTGATATGCAAGTTCATTGGACTGTTGATGTTTCCCATTAATTGCAAGGCTTTGGCATATAACCATCGACTATATCTGGTTTTACTTATCAAATCCAGAACTGCTTTTTCTCTGCCTGCTGAGCAGGGAAAACTCCATGCTGTACCAGTTTCTTTTTACTTGGGGCTTCCAGTATCATCAGGATTAAAGCTGTCAGAACAGTCAGCCCTCTTTACTTTGTGGTTTTAAAGACAAAGTGTAATATTGTTGCTCGAGAATTGGCATGCTTTCAATGTGTTAGTTAAAAATTGCCAAGTGGACAAAACTAAAACGATCCCTGTTAATAACAGGCATTGAAATATTGCTTTCACCATTTCGAGGAAAGAAGATACAACTCTGCACTTTAATATGTTTTTATTCTACACCACTAACTTGTCTTCATTGGCTTAATCCTACACTCAAGTATAAGAAAAAACTCATGCTCAACTTAGTGAGAGTTTTGCTTCATTGAATGCAGAGCAGGGTGCCATTTCCTCAGCTGGTGTTGTTCATTTTCTCTCCACTTATGTCAGTCTAATACTAGAAGTACAGAATTAGGCCCACTTTTTGAAAACAAAAAGAGCTCACGTGGAAATGACAGCATTTCATTTTGCTTTTTTTTTTTTATCCACTGTAAAATATTCCTCTGCTCTCTGTGTTCATTTATGTTTGGGGATAATTGTGCCCATCCACCCTAGAGTGCTCGGAGGCAGCTGATATATTGTATGTGAATATTTTTGTCTTGCATGTGTTTACTTCAGTTATCACTTTGTGCAATTAATTTTTTTTTTTATCATCAGAGTCATTTATCATTTCTTTTATCCAGGATAGTATAGATGCGTCTTTGTGATAACGCTTTGTAAAGAACAAAACTAAAACAGTTTCCTGGTAATACTTTCCTGTTTAATTTGTTTTAATTGAGAAGAGACTCTCTTCGTAGGCAAGGCTACACATCTGTCATTTTATTTACCCTGTTGTTTTACTGTTAGTTTAAATATGCATGCATTTCAGATGTAACTTTAGCAGGAACAGAATATACTAGTAATTTATACAATAGACACTGATGATTATTGACCATTAAAGAGTAATCAAACATCTCCTGTGTGAAATAGAAGTAGCATCAAATGTCTTTATTTCTGACAGTAAATGTTTCAGGTTTACTTCACAGACATTAATGTTATTATATAAAGGTAAAAACCTGGCTACGCTCTAGCAAACATAGGTCACCTTGTAATAAATGAATGGAGTTGCAAGCAGAAGAAAAGAACACTTTGAAGAAAGTCCCAGGATCATGTGTATATTAACCAGAGCAGATGAAATGATTTATTGGGTTTTATACACAATCTGTAAAGGGTAAGCATTGCTAACAGAATGAGTGGCAGCCTCAGGGAGCTGAGTAGCCCCCGGGGACCAGCCTTTGTTCCTCTGGACTTGACAGGCATGTGTCCCTGTTAAATGAGGGCTTAATTTCTCTCATATGTGCACAATTTCCAAGCTTAACAAAGGCAGCCAGGACTGGAGCTATTTAAAAGAGCCAGCTCAGGAGGAAGCATTCCTGGA
>Ga0181612_149230_pt1 | contig 10386 bp, 6 predicted proteins | sample HoacroProtozoa21_FD_119630 | JGI IMG/M metagenome (GOLD analysis project Ga0181612, IMG submission 119630) | Hoatzin crop microbial communities from Cojedes, Venezuel. Combined Assembly of Gp0051906, Gp0051904, Gp0051908 | reverse complement strand
CCCTTTTTTTTTTTTTTTTTTTTTTTTTTTAATTAAAGGGTCCTGCTCTATATTGCCTAGAAATTTATGATCTAGTGATTGGTAGATGTATTTTTGCTGTCTGACTGTTTTTAGTTCTAAAGCCCGAAGATCAAAATCAAGTTGCATAATGAGATTTAGGGGTGAAGAGAAATGGTTTTTTGTTCCTCAAAACCCACTTGTTTTCAGATCTTGACTCATTTGGGGCACAATCCTGGTTACTTTGAGGCAAGTCTGAGGTTGAAAGAGAGGAAGGGGAGCCCACTGTACATGCTACTGTCCTTCCACAGAGAGAGGATAGCAGGAACGAGTCTGGAAGTCCTAAGAGGTATGTGGACATGTTTTCTGTGTGAAAGCAAGCTGTGCAGAGACCTGAACTGACCCACAGTTGCTTAAAAATTGCAGTGACATGAAAAATCAAAATTTAGGTTACAAACAATGACATGACAATCAGGCACGGTACCTCTTTAGGGAGTTATATTGGAAAAAAATAACTTATTTGAAAGGTCGCTAAAGTTTTTAGGTACTGGGCCAGGATTAGGTCCAGGGTTGGATTTTCTCCACCAAAATGTCATTAATCTCAGAAACGCCTAATGGGTGTTGGCATTGTCATCACCTGATCTGGTGGGGTAAATGCAAAATCAGTAACTCTTAAAGGAGTAAGCAGGAATGATCTTTAAATTTGGACCTGGTAAGCTTCAAAGAAATGTAATTTATTTGTAAAAAACTACTTTATAGTGGTTGATGGTGAAATGTAACTGTGCATCTAGGGGTCTCCAGCAGGTAAGAAAGACAGACAGGGTAAATCCCTTTGCATACTTGTGATTTTCAGTTGAGCTACATCTTCTCTTAATGGGTAATTTTAGATTAGACTGTAACATTTTGGTATAGGTACTATGTATTTCTTCTCTGTATGTGCAGCTCCTAAACACAACAGCAACCTGATTAGAGCCTTTGTGTGCTGCTCTGCCCCTCGTAATATATAACAATAGGAATAATATAGTTAAAATGTCATTGCATTTCACCTTTAATATTATGACTGTGCGGCTGTACTCTGTCAACTGTGAATAAAATCAATGTCCTTTTTGTATGATATGTAGTATATTTTATTATTGAAGAAGCAGTTAAATTTAATTTTTAAAAGTAAAAAAGTATCTGCTTGTTGTTTCGTTTTAAGGTTTTGGATAAATAAGCAAGCATTTCTTTATATCAAATGAGCATGTATTAAATGAAGAAATCCACCTTGCCGAATTGGAGCTGTTTGCTATATTCCAAGAGCGATTAACTCATGATAATTTGAATAAAAGTGGTTTATTTTCTCATTGAGTTATTCTTGAAGTTTTGTTTAATTTGTTAATTCTTTTTCTTTAAACAGATGACATTCCCCTGGCTGCAAGAAAAAATGTGTACTTGCAGCTTGAATACAGCTACAATGGATTTAAAAATGGATTTAACAGAAATAAAGGGAAAGACAGCAAGGACAAGTAAGCTACATCTGTGCTAGAAGAAGAAACACGGCCAGGATATAACTCATGCACAGACATTGGTGCTGTACAGTTAGTGTAGCTGGTGGTACCGTGTCGGTGTGGACCAGAGAGCACTACCCACAGCAGTGTCCGAGCACAGCAGGCAGGGTATGAGACACGGTGGGGTGGTAGTATGGGTCCATAAAATAATGGATGGGGTGAAATGGGAAATGATTACTCAGTATTTCTCGTGTCACAAGTTACGTGTTCCTAATGAAATAATCAAGCAGCAAGTTTAAAGCAAACACAAAGAAGTACCTTCTTACAGAGCATATAACTAAATTCTGGAGCCCTTTCCCAGTGGATGCTGTGCAGATCAAAATGAATATGGGGTTCAAATATGAATATGATATTTTTATGAAGAACAAATCCATTAATGTTGTTAAACATGAAAATTTGGATGCAATCTCCAGGTCAAGAAGTCCTTACATACCAGGGCTGGGAGAGGGTCCAGGTAGAATTAGATTTCCACTTGCCTTATTTCTTATATTGCTTCTGCTGTGAGAGATTAGACACAGCTGGGGTAGGGCTGGGTGGCTTGGCTCCAGGATGGCCTTTCTGATATTATGATACACAAATGTAAAGTATCGTAGATTTTATTGCAACACAACACTTTGATTTTAGCTTCCCCATAGCAAACCACTTCCAGAGAGGCTTTAGAGACAGAGGCTCGGAGTCCCTCTCACAGCACATGACAGGGAATCACTGTCCATCTGAAATAACAAAAGTTCATCATCCAACAGCTGCAACTGGAGAGAAACAAATGGGATTGCTCCCAGTTTACATTTCAACATTTCTTCTGGTCACCAAAGCACGTACCTTTCGCCGCATCTCCCTAGTACCACATCTCTCTTGATGTAATGTGTGATATAAAAATGAGAATTAGTTTCAAGGTCTTCAAACCCAAGCTGGTAAGTGTCAGCCTAATGTTTCTGCTTAAATTAGTGCAGAAATGGCTGTTCAGTTGTCCAGAACTGTAGAAGTCCAGGGTCTCGGCTGACTGCTTTTGGACGAAGTCCTCAGTGTGCAAGCACCCAGGTGTACCTTCATTGCAGATGTGGTATTTCCCTTGCTCTCAGATCGTTACAGCACAGAGGTAAACCAGGGTATCGGCAAAACTCACCATCAGGCATATCAAAAAATGAAGAAATAAGGTAATGCAATCCCCTCTTTTTCCTGATTTGTCACCAGTACTGAATGGAAGTACAGCTTTGTCGTTCAGTCACACAACTGGATGAGGATTGACCAAGATCAGCATTGCTATGAGTTATTGGTGACACTGCTGTGCATTTTCTTGTAGGAACCCACACCTTGCACATCTCCACCATGGCACCGCGTTGCCGGAACCACACGCACGAGGCTGTGCCATCCTGATGAGCATCTCTGAGAGCGGCCAGTAGTGAATGCTTCAAAGGGCGGTGCTGGGAGCCCCGGCCCTTGCGGTTCAACATACTGACCACATGCAAAAGATGTTCCACGCTGGTGTTGGTTTTTTAGTGTTTATTTCATTAAAAATATATACCTATAGCTCTGGCTCCTCTCGTACAAACAAACCTGACACTGGACTCAGACTGTCTGGACACTGGCCTAGGTGATATTTCACAGCAGTGAGTGCATTGGATCATTAGGCACTGTGTAAAATAAGAGATTTCTGTGCCTGAGTGATTGTGATTGCAGACCTGAATGATGAAAAATAGGGTGAGTAACAACCTGGATCACTCATCATTTTTCCTGTCTTTATCATTCCTTATACATCTGCTGGGAACAAGCCAGAGCTTTCCCCTTTCCACAACCATGCCTCTATGCTGCTGGTCATTTTTTTGGTCATCTGGTCTCTGAAGGATCACTTCTACCCAGCTAATCACTCTATCTGATGGGGATTTGTACTGCAGTCTCTCCCTGCTTGCCACGTGAAAAACAGAGCCCTTAGTGGGCTCCATAGAGCTGCTGGCACCTCTTCCTTCAGGGATGGGGTTGGGGGGAGCTTTGTCAAGGAGGGTTTAGTTTGGTTTTTCTTTTTTATCTCAATACCTGCTGTAACGCTCTACACATCCTGCTAGACATGCTGCAGTCAGTCCAGTCTGCACCAGGCAAGAGTTTAGACGTTTCAGGTGTCATCCATCCTTCATATCTCGAGCATGCCTTTCCTTTCATGAGCCCTGCAGATGCCTTTAATTGCCAGCCACCGCTCTCGGCTTTCCAAGAAGTAGCAGAGGAACTATGGAGTCCCTCTGGCGAAGGATGAAACAAAGGGGCCCAGCAGTGTTAGCAGTGTTATGACATTTTCTTACACTGAATTGGCTTTGGGAAGAATGGGCTCTTTCCTCCCGTTAGATAAGCACAGAAATCGTAAGCAGATGCTTGCAAAATATCAAACAAATATATACTTTAAAAAGATAAATACAGGCTATACCCACATGCCCCACAATCTGGCCAATATTCAGCCACCGCTAACAGTATCTAGCCTTTCTCTGGTGAAGCCTGGGGGAAAAGGAAAAAACCCTCAGTCTAGTCACTCCACAGCAGGATGCAACCAGCTCCTCCAGCACTGTCATCCCAAGGCTGAACACGGCAATGCCAGCAGCTGGTGGCCGGTCTCTGATCCGCCTTGTTGTGCAGCAACTCCGTGTGTAGTGCGTACACTCTAGGGGCTTTAATCTGTTTAAGTTTCTCTTTAAATCAGCATTGCGGAATGTGAAGGGGAATTTCACGCCATAGGGAAGAAGGTGCAGCAGTCTGGAAAGCCTACATTACCAAAAACATAAAGAAAGGGTGTTTTCATTAAGTGCTTAAGTAACCCTTGTGCTCCTGATTTCTAGGACAGAGGTAGTAGGGAAGATTTCTTCCAGCTACCTTGCATAGGAAAGCCACAGGTTTTGGGAAAATCTGGATGGATGTACAATCACTGAGAAGTGTGAGAAAGAATTTCTGGCAAGAAGTCCCCCTTCCCTCAACCTTTTGCTAAAACAACATTGAAGTACATTATCGGTGCCAAGGGAAAGACTTTTAAGAACCTGCTGGCGTTCAGGTCATCCGTGCAATCCTCATTCACCTCCTCATGCGGACAGGTTGTGGCACCAGCTTTCATCGGCTCATGTACCACATCCTGCGCAGGTCCTGCCCCGTTCGGCGCCCGGAACGAGGGATGCAATTTGTTTTCTTGGCAAGGTGTGGTGCTGGGGCGTCTTCATTCCTTATTTCTCAGCCTGTTAGAAAGTTCTTTAAAACAGTCGTGGTGTCATGTGCTTTCTACAGCAGCGCTGTTTGTGACTGCTTCACAAACATAGGTTAGATCACTCCATGTACCCCTAAGGGGAAAGGACGATGTTTCACAGTGTGGGAACCAAAGCTTGCGAACTGCAGAGGGGAATTTTCACTCCTCTTCAGATGCTCTGCTGCACCTATTTAAGCCATAATCTTCTGCAGTACGTTGCACTGCACAGAGATTTCAGGGTACTGCTGTACCGATGAATTCAATGCTCTGGGAAAACTCCCAGTCTCTGGGACAAACTGGCAAAAAATGGCTCTTGTCCATTCTAGTTTTACCCTCCTAAGCTGGATGGCTGCCAGCAAACAGCTTATTAGACACGAGGCCTGGGCAAATGAACTTCCAAACGGTGGTGGGGACAGACTACTCTGGTCCCAGGGTCACCAAAAAAAGTAGCAAATTTGGCTCAGATGAGCAGTATTTGGTCTTTTGTATGCTTGGAGTGCAAGCATAGTAATGTTTTAGTGTAGTTTTTGTTTGTATAATGTTTTGCGTGTGTGTGTGCGTACACACGTACATGCATCTGTTCATATGTATGTGTGTATACACGTATGGTGGCATCCTTCCCTCCCAGCAGCATTTTAGTTCTGGGTATCTGTAACAACGACAGACAATTGCTGCAGCTGGTATTTGAGCCGCTGCAGGGGACCAGCTGGCTTTTGCACTGCGTTTCAGCTGGAGCCTGAGTCCAGGGGAGGTTATTTATCGCACCGCAGCGAGAGTTGCGCTGCCATGCCCGCTCAGACGGGAAAATGCACTACCCCTTCTCACGGGGCATGATTCCCCAGGGAGCCAGCTGGGTGCCTTGCCCTGCATCCAGCCAGGGTAGCACTCGTATTTACGGTGTATGGGCTTAAATCTTTATTCATAAAGCAGCAGCTTTAGCTTTTCATTGTCAACGTGGATGTTGAACTAATCAGAAAGGGGAGCAGGGGAAGGGTGGGGACCGGAAAAGAGTTTGTGGGAGTATAACAATGTCAAAGAAAAAACTCTGCTTGCTGTCAGTTAAGTCTCTCCATTAGTTACCTCTACCATTATGGATTCATTTTAAGATCCAGACTTCAATATACATAACTTTAAATCACTAACATCCTTCATGGCTCTGTGATTTGCTGGTTCCATATGTAGCCTCTTGGCCCACTGCGTTGGCACAGGTTCAATTCTTGTTCTTCCTTTGGGTTACGGTTTCCTTGCTTTGATGGGGGGGGGGGATCAGGAGGGGAAATAGTGGGAAAGAGCGAGAAAGAGTTGGTGAGATAGAAGGCAAGTGATGGGGCAGAGGGAAAATATGGAAGGAAAAGAGAGGAGCAAAAGGAAAAGTAGAAATAATACAAACAGAGAGAAAGATCTTTAAGTAAGAAGAAGTAAAGAAACAGGGCGGAGAAAGCAGAAAGAGGAAAGCAAAGAGAAGTTTTGTCACGAGCAGCTGTCCCCATCCCGCTGGTTGCGGCAGCGCTGAGATACAGAGGATCAGGAGGAGAGGGCTGATACAGCCTTTCCTGAGTGCCTGAAATGGCAGTGCCGTGCTGCTGCTCGTCCCCTTGCAAGCAGGCTCAGTCCCTGCCTGAACTTTTTAATTGAGCTCACTGAGATTTTGCTTGGGGTCTGGGCTGACAGCTGTATTGAATTTTGGTTTATTGTGTGATTTATCAGTGCCGTTGATGGGCGTTTGCATGATTTAATGTTGCAAAAATACCTTGGAATGCAACGCACAGCAATATCTGCATTATTAATAACAATAATAATAAAGATAAATGTCCCTCCCCAGAGCTTTCGATGGCCATGCCACTCAATTTAACATTTTAACAGTGGCATGTGGCCTCTCTATGGCACCTGGTAACGTCTGATGGATTTGGGCAGGCAAAGAAAAGGTTATTTTTCAAATGCTCAGCCTCCACTGTACGGTATTTTGAAAGCACCAGGTCAGAGCAGCCTGAGCCGCATTCCTGTCCCTGACATTCAGCGAGACTGAACTTTGTCATGTTATTAAGCTGTCAGCAGCGCTGGGGCGTTAGTTAGATTTCTGGTGGGAACTTCTTGCACATGCTTGGGGTGCTCTAGTGGGATTATATCAACACCATTGTAAAACACACACAAATGAGCTGTGCTGTAATTACCACATGAAGACCTCGCTTGGCTGGGTTAATCAGCAGAGAATGGAAATACCAGATAAACACAAATGGGCCACCAGGATGTTTATTCCAGTGGCAACAATGCCGTTGTTTCCTATAGAGACTGGCCTGATTCTGGGCTCCTCTAGCAGCTGAACCACTGGCTGCCTAGCATCTGTGCCATGCATGGAGGAGCAACATGGTGCTCAGCTTCGTCCCCTGCACCAAGGTCCTACAGGCTTGACCAACAGGACTGGGGCTGGGAAGACGCAGAGGGACCAAAGGAGTTAGATGATGTGATATTTGCTGTTGTAAAAAACAGCTATGAGAGTCTTGTCTCGCTCTGCACGAGACTCTTGTGCCCACCAGGTAGGACAGAGGCTGCCTTCTGTGCACCCCTCCCCACGATGCTCTCTGAAGTGGAAGGGGCAGTTATGGCTTTATCAGTTCCAGCTGCCTGTCAGAAAGAGAATGCTTGAGAAAAGCACCTGGCTGGGGAGTTCTCTTCTGTTGATTGCTGTTCAACAGATCACATTTTAATGCGCTTTTACCATTCGCTTTTTGGAGACAGACACACAACCTGATTTAAATTGGCTGTACCTCCCAGCAGCCACAGACTGCAGTGGTCAGGTGGGACCATGGTGGCACCAACCACCCTGGGCAGTGCAGAGGGCTGAGATCCTCATTCACGAGCCCTCCCTTCTCTGCCCGGTACCACAGACCTCTCTTATCTACATAGAACCCAGGCGCTGTAACTAGTGCCATGGCCGGCAGTTTGCTAAGCAAACAACTGAGAGTCTGGAAGATGTCCTTGTCCCAGGTGTTAGCTACAACCTCCACAGCTCTGTCCATGAGCAAGGGATTGTCTGAGCCCTCTTTAAGTCAATGATGGTGGTTGTCTGGAGCAGTTTGAATGAGCAGTGAGGACAGCTATGCACAAACCTGCCAGGCTCTGTCAGGAGGTGATGGCAGAGAACTTTGTTAATCCATTGCTCTGGAAAAACTACAGGGAAGCGTAAGAGATGGTGAAAAACAGTGAGTGCATAACACATAACAGTGAGTGCATTGTTTGGCACAGCAAGCTTTGGAAGAGGTTTTCCACACAGCCTGACATCCTGTTATATCAATGCAGCAAAACAAGAGCGAAAATACATGACACTCTATGTCAATAATATCATAAGTGCTTGAAGGGAGTCCCATGAATTTGCAGTCCAAATGGGATAAAGATCTCTTACTGGAGCCTCCATCTGCAGAGAGAGGATTGTCCAGAGATGTTCACTCATCATGCAAGTGACCGGGTTAATAGTTCAGCCCTCAGCTCCTGGACAGTAATGTATGAAGCACAGGATCATCAGTGCCTTCCCATTCCTGGTGTAAGTAGAGGGGTTGACCAGGAGGGTTTCCTCCTGCATGGAAAGGAAGGGGAGAGGAGCAGGGTGGTGGTGAGTTTGATAAAAAATACTGACTGACAGACCCTTCTCTCCTCAATGCCACCACCACTATAGCAGCTAAAGGAACAAGCAACTCCTGCCTTTATCCATTCCTTAGTGAGCCCAGAGGCATCCTGATGTCTCCCAGAAGCCCCCTGAGAGCCATGAGGGTGGCTCATCACCTGCAGGGACCTGGCCAGGAACCTCTTGCTGCATTGGTGACTTGGGGCCCCAGGGGGGGCAACTCATTTTTATCATCAATTTTGAAAAACTTGAATGCACAGCTCATAGATCTTCTGCATGTGACAGCTCAGTCAGGGGCACTTTTGAGCAATGTCTATCCCAGATGACAAACTTTTTTCAGCCAAGAGGAAATTCTCATTAAAAAGCGTAATCTAGTAAAAATTTTCCATATAAAATTGCTGGTTTGGACACACACTCAAATCCTTACCAAACCAATTAATCTTCATTTACTAACCAGGATACCAAAGTTAAATATCTCATCTAAAGTCAATATTTGGAAATGAAAGTACATTTTTAAGTCAGATGGCTGCTCAAAAGGAGTTGTTCCTTCCAGTGCACTGAAATGGGTGATTTTTGGCTGACAGTCATTGTCACCTTGTGTTCCCTCTGCCTGCTTTACTCATTTGCTGTCCTCTGAGATGTGGGCTGGGAGAACATCTTCGTCTGTGTGTACCGTGGCACATAACACAGGGGACCCACAATTTACTACTAATGTAATACGAATGAAGAGGATGAAGAAGATATTTCAGCTTCAGTCTCAGAAGGGTGGGTGCAGGCAGCCCCCGGCTTCTTTTCATGGGTGCTGAAAGCTGGCCAGATGCAGACCTTTTGTTTCTTTGACTCCCACTGGAAAAAATGCATGGTCACATACTTATCCTTAAATCCAAGGTTGAAGTCAAGGGGATTATATGGTCTGTTGATCTGGGATAGAGTTTAGCATGTGCTTGAAGACATGCTCATTTGGTTTACTGAATGGGAGCATTTCCACCCAGTTTAAAGAGAGTGAGTGATTGAAAAAAAAAGCCCAGATAAGGGAGAAGGTCAATGTCATTGGATGGGGGTGACACAGCAACAGAAGTACCTTCAGATAGCTCCATCCTCTGAGCAACACTGATCTGCACCTTTAAAAGTCAGTTATTCTTTCAGGTGTCTGCAGCCAGGTACTAAAATCTAGTGAAAAATAATTCATCAGGGATATCTGAAACTTGAACATATTTAGACAACAGAATTTGGAATAATGAAGAGTTAGGCAGTGAGGAATTGTTCACCACGTAACCCACATTTTCATTGTGGTTGTATGAAATGTCTTAAGCAGGAAAATAAGAAGATAAACAGCTCTTTTCCCGGTATAATTGAGCATCGCATGTTTCTTATTCTGCAGTAGCAAGATTTTTTGCCTTGGTACTTGCTTTCACTTTGCCATCAGACAAGATCTTCTGCAGCTACAGAAGAGAAGGCATCGTATATTATTTTCCTCATAGCTGCAAAACCAAAGTGTTTAAGAAAAAAAAGTAAAGCTCACTTGAAAATGAGGGTTAAAAGTGTTCCCTAACAAAAGGGAAAGTATTGTGACATTTGAAAGATTATTCTTCCTGTGATTCAAGATTTTTACCAGTGATCTGAGACCGTAGCCTTTCCCAAAACACTCTATCATCAAATGATTCAATGTCATCATCAAAGGATTTTTGGCTACTGACTTTCATTTAATAATAGTTGTGAAGTTTAATGAAAGGAAAGATCTGCATAGATTTCTTCCTAAATTGGATGAAATCCTGCCTTTTTTCTTTTTTTTTTCCTTTTTTTTTTTTTTTGTAATATTTCTGCTCAGAGAAAATTATAGCCTCTGGTGCCAGTGATGTACTCTGTATGTTTTGTTTATTACAGCGGTTTTAACTGGAACCATGGCTGAGGGAGTATCATTATAAAATTCTTGATACCCTTGATATATTTGTGCAAACATAGTTGTGGGCACCGAAGGCAGTGGAGGAGATGACATGTTCAAAGCATTT
>Ga0181612_126005_pt1 | contig 10386 bp, 1 predicted proteins | sample HoacroProtozoa21_FD_119630 | JGI IMG/M metagenome (GOLD analysis project Ga0181612, IMG submission 119630) | Hoatzin crop microbial communities from Cojedes, Venezuel. Combined Assembly of Gp0051906, Gp0051904, Gp0051908 | reverse complement strand
GGGACGCTGCCCGGTGGCGGCGGCCCGCCGGAAGGCGGTTACCCGTCGCTGACCGTTAACAACAAGACAGAGCCGCCCGGGGCAGCCCCCGGGCCCTGACGGCGATGCGGCGGCGTGCGGGGCTCTGCGGCCGCCGGCCAGCGCTCCCCGGGACTTGCGGGCGCCTTCGGCCGGGCACCGCGGCAGCAGCCGTCCCTGCCCCGCCACCCCTGCCCGGGAGGGGCCCTGCGCTTCCCAGGGCTCTGATTTTGCCCTTAAACAATATAACCCTTTTAGTCTGCTGGTGGGGCTGGTCGGGGCTGTAGCCCTGGGTTTACAGGCGGGGGGAGGGTGGGCTCTTGCACCAGCACTTAGTTTTCAGTAAAACTGCTGAAGAAGTGCTTAACAGGGTTTTAGTGAGCGTTATAATGTCTTCTAGCACGCGTAGTTAATACATTTGCTGCATTCAGGTTACGTTCAGTGTTCTGCCTTCTCTCCAGATGGAAGAACAAACTGGCAAACAGGCAGGATCTTCCCTCACAGAGCGAGAGGAGCCCGGAGAATGGACTGGAAGTTAAGAAACACCCTTGCACGCAGACGGCGGAGCGCACAAGCCTTCCCTCCACATGCCAACATCGGCAGGGGCAGCGTGCGGTTTCCCCTGTCCTGTGGTCCTCTGACATGCTTATCTTAATGTTCCCACCTCAGGCAGACAACTCTAATGCTTTTAAAAAAACCAAAAACTAGCCCTGTTTTGGCTGTAGTGCTGCATTATTAGCCTTCTATGCTTTCAGGTGGCTCCGTCTTGAAAATCGTGACGTTCTTCCCAGGTGTTACACTAGTGCTGTTGTACTGTTCTTTTGCGGAGTCTGTAGCATCAGGATATCCTGACTCTTGGAACAAAGGGGTTAAGAACAAAGAAAACAGATGATGTGCAGTACAGCAGCACAAGCATTAACACATTCATGCAATGTATGGTTACAATTTTAAGGAAAGGCAAATTTTACTGGTTTTAAGTTTGTGTGGCTTTTTGTGATGTTTTAGGTTTTTCGTATTTGTGCAATTACTTTTAAAGCGATGTTGTTCCTGTTAGAGAGGGATAAACCAGGCAGCTGAAGTCCAAAAGACTTCGAAGACTACTTGCCTACTGGGCAAGATAAACCTTACACCCCAACAACTTCATTTTGGTTTTGAGCGACGAGGAGCTGCAGTAACCTTTTTTTTTCAGTTACGGTTTTTCATTTTTGTTTACCTCTGCACTTCCTGCTCCCCGCTGGGACGAGGAGCAGCAGTGCCAGAGTACAGTGAAAGAAAGGCTGTCCTTGTGGCACTTCCAGCTTCACGGGGTGAAAGAAGTGCCAGGTACCTTGGAAGAGAATGTATTCACAGGTGCCCAGCTCAATTTTTAGATTAATATCTGAACATACAGGTCTTTAAAGTAACTTAACCACTAACCCTCTTGATAACATCAATAGCAATCTTCTGTGTTTTCAGAATCTACACTGCCTTGTTAGATCCTTAAAACTGTGACAAGTTTTTGTACCAACTGTAGTTGGGTCACTTGGGTATGTATCAGGCACTCAGAATCGAAGCACTAATTGTTGTATCAGTTGTCACAGTTCTACACGTGGAAAGAAGGAGACCAGTCAGAAAACAAACTGAAACTGTGATCAGTTGTTGTCATAGCTTTAGTATTTCAAGAAGCTATGTAATAAAACTCACAAACGGTATGTATTTTTTTCTGGGAAAATTAGTGTCTAATGAAAGCAACTACTCTAGATAGCCTGGGTTTTTTTTTTTTAACCTGCTTTCTGCCCAGTTTAAGCATCAGCGGTTGTGAATGAAAAAATTATGTGGAAAATGGTGCCTGGCATTAATGGGCATGTCTGTAAATTAATACATCTTATTCTTACTAAACTTGTGCTTCACAGTTGTACTACAATTCAGTGATTACTTATCCTTAATTCTTCCAAGATTTTGCTGTTACCGATTGATTTTCCTTTTGTCTTTTTTGTTATAAGAATGGAGCCAGATAAGAGCTGCTCACAGGAAAGCCTGGAAGACATATATTTGATTATGAGGTTTTTGGCATCAAAAATCAGCTGTAGCTTCACTCTCAGAGACTTTTCAGGCACAAAATGCTCAGATTTTGCAAGTTCTCTGTTTCTCTGACTTCAGTTGTGCTTTGGTGATTTACCCGATTTGAAGATGTGACCTCAACATAATGCTTTTCATTGCACTGGATGGAGAAAAGCCATCAGAGTTAAAACATAACATACTCCTACACAGCAATGTACCCAGCAATTTGTGACTGCATTTTAAACAGTCCTTGAGCAGGCTCAGCTCACCTAAGGCTTCTCTTTTGCATTCTCACTTCCAGCCAGACTTGAAGGAAATCTTTCAACAGAGATGGATGGCTTTATTGCTGCTAACTGTGTTTCTCTCCAACTCCGAGTCAAAGAAGCTTAAGTGTTACACGAGAAATATAAGTGTATTAGCTCTGGCCTCCATTCATCCTGAGAAGAAATGCCAACGAAAAGGTGAACGGAGTCACATCTGAAAACCTGACAAGGCAGTGCGTATTTTCACAGGTAGGCACGAGAACTGGAAAACACTTGAGGAAAGGAATACTGCGGTGGGAGAAAAGGGAAGGGAGTGAGCTGACAGATTAATAGCTGGTGTTTCATAATTGGTGTCTCTTAAAAAGTTTTACTTGTTTGCTTATTCACTCCAAAGTTATGTACTAAGAGCAGCAGCAGCAGAGTTGCATGCCAGATGGTAGAGGAAGTGCCTCGTGTATCTTTCCAGTCTACTGAAGCCTGCAGGGCCGTCATTAACCCACTGCTCTGGTTTTCATTGCAAGTCCCTTTCTTCCCCTTTTTGCTTTTCCTTCCTTCAAAGAAAAAGGAGGGAGGGGGGAAGAGAAAAAAAAAAAAAAAAAAGCCATGGTTTAAACTGGCAATAGCACCATCCTTTTGGCTCTGAGCTACCCTGTCCTGTGCCAAATATACTGTCTCCAGCAGCTCTCCCACAACAAATCAGTCCAGACACACAAAAGCTGTAAAAAAAGAATGGTGAAGAAAGATCCTTGGTTCTCCCCCTTGATCCCCCCAGCCTTTTCCTTTTGCTTCCCCCCCCAAGCTTCGTTCTCCAGCAGTGACCTCCTGCTTGCCAGTACTGTAAGCGATACTGGGACCTCCAGCTTGTAACTTTGCTGACAGCTTCCTTAGAGTACGGGCGTCTTTGCCTTTCTGTATTAACAGAGCATTGTAAAGGAGAAGTTGTATTCTATTATTTCTCTCACTCTTATCTGATAGCTGATGTTTGAAAAAATGGCTCGTAAATTAGAGTGGCAGATTCATTACTATTGGAAACTTTGTCTGTTCCTTCAGCTAACCCACACCACTGCATTGTGTCACAACTTGCTAAGAGTACTTTCCCACACAGACACCTGAAAAGATTTGATATTGTCTATTTATACAGCACATTATTAAAAAAAAGATGGAGAAAGACTACCAAAATTTTTCAGCGATTAGCGAACATGAAGTACTCCAAATGTAGAGACCAGTTTCAAAGACTATCAGCTACCGATTTTTAGAAAGTGTAAAGAATGTGTCTTTAGACAGCACTTATTGGCGTAATCATCTTAAATCAGTAGTCACTTATGAAAAGTACACCTTTGCCTCTGTCCTAGGGGTCGCAGAGCCATGCAGAGACAATATGCCAGGCCATTGCCTAGGGTCGGAACCAAGCGATGATGCCATCACTGGGATCGAGTTTTAGAAGGCTTCAGGGGTATGACGTGAGATTAAAATAAAAGAGAAGATTGCGAATGCTGGGGCACACTCCTTAAACACATAAAGTAAAAAACCAAAGGTGCTGCATGTTTGCAGGGTAGCCTAAAAGGAGAAATGGAGAAAACAAGAATGTGAGTGAGTAACTTTTAGAAGGGACAAGGAAGCAGAGTGCCTAAGAAGCTTTAAGAATAGGACAGAAGAAACAAGCAGGCAGAGTTATGTGGAGCTTGCAAGAATTTTTCTAATGACCTCCTGGAAGGTTTCTTTCATTGCTTTTAAAAACTTAGTATGATTTTCTTCTTCTTTGCCCCACATTTGTCTCATTCCAGATGTCTATTATTTTTAATTTTATTCTTACTGATACGAACTCTTAGGTACCTCTAGCATTGCCATTACTTTATTAATATGAAGAATTTTATGTTTATTTGGGGACAGTTACTATGTCTTTGCTCTAGACTGGACATACTAAATTCTATAAACTGTACCTCAGACCTTTTTTGTAACCCTGATATTATTTTAATATTTTTACTGTCAATTCTCAACAATTTACTAACTTTTTTTGGATGCATACTCAAGGTACATAGTAGGAGATTTTTTTATCTGCTACCATCTCACTGTCAAGGGTAGTGAAATGAATTGCTGAGGGAATGGTAGGATACACTACTTGTTACTGCCTGAGCTGCGCACAGCATTACTTCTTGGGAGCCTCACCTACCGGGAAGCACAGAAGACAGGCAGTGATGTTCTGTGTGTTCATGGTAATCTTTTGGTTGTTGTTGTCACAGTCATTCAGACTCCTTAGAAAAAGGTTCTGGAAATGGAGGAGTGAGGATTGCTTGAATTCTGGGGGGCAAGGAGCCAATTTCTTTTTCATTCTTAGCACATGTGAGATAGCACATTTTTATGATTAACAATTTGTACTACTAACTAAGCAAAAATGCTTGTGGTAAAGGAATAAACAGAAGTCCCTAACTAATTGGAAACAGTGAGGTTGTGTAATTTTTCCATTGCCTGCTTTGGAAAATTAAAAGTTCAGTGTATTGAATCTGATGCTTAAAATCTCCCACAGTACATGGTGAATTTCTGTGTGGCTTTAAAGGAAATAACAGATAATAGAGTCGTCTCACCTTTATAAACCATAATAAGAAACTAATAATGACAAGCTGAAGGAGAAGTAAGAGGGGAATTGCCAGAACTATGTTTAACTGTGTTACACAATGTATCTGATGGACACCATTAGTTTATCTCCTCCCCCAATTCATACATGCAAATGAGATTTACCTGAACCAAGGTAAAGTCCAGAGATTTAAGAAAAACTCATTGCCATCCCAAAAGAAGCTGTTACGCAGTGATCATTGCAAAGGTTTTGCAATGGATGCTTAATAATGAACTAGGGTAATGGAGTGGGAGGTTAAGAACGCTGCATCTAATTGAAAATGTAGGCAGAAATCAGGGAGACAGAAAATAATAACCTATTTTACAAGATAATGAAAACGGTAGTCATCATCTTTATAGAATAACCCTATAACAAGAATAACAGCAGCATCCTGCAGGATTGCTTTTTGTGAAGAGGTAAAAAAAGGCTGAGTAGAAAAGGGGACCAACCAGATGAGAGGCACATATCTCTTAAATACATAACTACTCTTAAGTAACTGGATAGTCTCAATGAATTCAAAAGGATTACTGCCATCTTAAAAGCTGAGGATGTGCATACATATTTTCTCATTTGGGCCAGACGTATCTAAAAATTACGGCAGCGGTTTGAAAGATGGGAGATGCGTCACATGTGAAATGTTTCTTCTTTCACCTATAACCTTAATGGGATGGCATTAGAAGCTGTATAGCCTACGGTACCCTTGCCCTTTATAGTATATGGAAAAGACTTGCAACTACGATTTTGTCTTTTCCTGCTTTTTGAAATCATGAAAAAAAGCAAGTAGTCAAAAAATCTGCATTAAGTGAGATCTAGTTGAATATTTTGTCAAAGAAACAATAGTGCAGTAAGAGTAAATAGGATATAAATATAATGATAAATACAGAGGAATAATAGGGCTTGGTCCTTCACTTGTAAATCAGGTACCACAAGGTCTGATAACTTAGCTTTTCCTTTTACCTTTCAAAATGGAGAGGAAATAACATTTGACTAGGAACAGAAGCACTATTTAAAATAAAATGAATCCATATTTCTTAACTTTTTAAGCTTGTTAGATATTCGACGGCTGCACATACTAGTATTGCAGAGTGTTTACCCCACGTTATTCTTCATTTTTTGTCTTTTTGACTTTAAGGGTGAATTTATCTCTGTGTGTAATCCCATTTAGACCCTATAGTGAGCTTTAGGATGGCATAGGTTAGGGACAGGCCTTGTGCAGATCTCTCCCAAATTTATTCCTATTTGCAATGCGAGAGTAAAGCAGTGCAACTGAATTGGATTTTTCCTGATGGCATATGTACATTCTGATTGCAGACTTGTTACTAGCAGTGACTAAATAAGCTTGATACTTTGGACAGGTTGAATACCTAGGCCACGAAATTATAGTGGAACAAATACAGATGTGTACTGCAGATTAAATATCTGTGGTACTCGAGTACCATTTCTACGTTTATGCCCATGTTGTTGCTACACTTTGTGTGTCTACATTTTGTCTGCACATCAGCTTTCTGGTGATGTGCATACCCCAAAGCTGAGGCTATTTGGCCTTTCACAGAAGTGCTACGGTGTCATTTCCCTCTTTGCATCTTGCATGACAGCAGCGAGTGCAGTTTGCTGCAGGGATGGACAGGGCGTACAGCTGGGAAGTCGTGGGAAAGGTCTGACAATGATGCACAAACACCCTAGTGATAAACTGAACTCCCTCTGACCTAGTTTCTCATGACTGCAAAATCAGGCCATATTTACTGTAATCAAGCTCTTTGCATTTCTTACAAATGCGTTTGTGTAAATGTAGCTCCACCAGTGTCAGCAGCTTTGGAGCTCTGCTGTCACCCCTGTGCTGGCATTTTATTACCATGCTATCAAGCGCCATTGATAATCACACAAACACATGTCGGTTCCTTTTCTTCACTACAGCTTCCACTTGAAATGTAGTCTTGATGAGAATGCTGAAGAAAGAAAAAAACTCTGAGTAGACAGCCTAGGAGGAAAAGCTATCTGTAACTGGTTAAATGCATCCGCTAGATCTGCAGATGGGAGCGAGGCTTTCTTGAAAAACTGTTTCTCTCAGACTTACTTGGGCAGGCTGCTCGCTGTAATGCTCTCAGTTCCAGCTGCTATACGCTTTCCAAGATATCCTGACCATATGTAAAACCATAAATGTTTTCCAATGTTTCCTAAGATATGTTACGATTTCTTTTTTTTTTCCCAATCCAGGCAATCACACATCATTTTGCAGGGATCAGCACAGCTCTTATGACAGCAATAGTCACTTAGATGCATGGTACTTGAAAGATTATTTAAAAAAAATCCCTAATTGATCAAAACCTTAGTAAAAGAGGAAAACATTCAGATTATTTTGATAACATGGTCATGCAAATACTGTACTGTATACAGATTTTTCCCAGACTGTTGCCACACATAAAAAGGTGAGATTTGGTCATGGTATAGACATCTATAAAGATCTCTTTCCATCAGTAGCAGTGCAATTTTGGAAGTTTTCAGGTGAGACAGTCAGGACAAACTTTCTGTCTCCCTGTCATTATCTGTTCAGTACTAGGGACTATATTTGCCTGTGCTTGATCTGTTTTTCTGAGGTCTGCAATATCATATGCCAGGTCAATTAGAAGTCATCACCAGTTACTTAATCTCACAATTTTAAGACTTTCGGGTTACTCTCTTTAGCTGGCCTTCTGGTGACAGAGATCCTCTAGAAGCAACAACAGAAAACCCCTTTTCAGCCACATTTGGGTGGGATGACAGAGCTAAACGTAAGAGTGATTACTCCCACAAACATTTTCTGCCACCCGCAGTTGCAGTCTGAAGATGCTTAATTCAGAAACCAAGCTCAGATCCTTAGAATGACAGGTGCCCTCTTTTCTCTATAAGCATGGGTTTGGCAAAGTGTCACCCTTTTTTGGAAGTCTGCAAAGATCAGAGAAGCTGACTTGAGGAGATTGCTGTGTGTCTCCATTAGCCAAGGAAAGAAAATTTTTGTGCTCAAGGGAGCACTGAACTGCCAGGGACAACTGTGCTCCCTGGTTCTGTATTCGCTTTCCATACAGCTCTGTTCACGCTCTGGAGTGCTTTGAAAAGTGGAGGTGTTACACGGTGTTTGTTACTGTGTCCCAAAATCAGAGTTAAAAAGAAGTCCAAACGATGGTCTAGTCTGTCTTCTTGCGAATGCCTGTTTGTTTTTAATGGCATATTATGCGCATACTAAATAAGAAAAATGGTTTCTGTTATTTTTATCAGGAACTTCTTATGCACTTCAATGAAACCCATTATAGTTTTTGCTGTTATTTTTAAAGTATAATATCAATGTTCAAGTAATACCAGATGAAACTGGTTTCAGCCGCCATTAACTTTGGCTTTTCAGAAAGGGAAAGAAATCCTCCAGTTTTTCCAACTTCAGCTGGAACATTGGCACAGGAAACAATTTAGTGGGTCTAGCATGCAAGGAAGTGATGTAACTTTTACCATATTGAGTGACTGTGTGGAAAAAAAATCAAACATCAGTTGGCCTATCACCCTATTAAACCACTAGTTTCTTATGCCAATGAATTGGAAAATGAACTGCATCTCCTCTGCTGACATTTGCCATCTGCATCAGCTGTTTTTTAATGGCTAAATCTCAGGTTTCCAACTATGCCATCGCATGTACTTGTAAAAGTCCAATAGGAAATACTTATTTGTTTCATTTTTGTATGAACGTAAACTTCCTTCTCTAATCACAGCATAGCCAGAAGTGCATGCTCATCTAGGGCTGCCTGCTGATTCCTGACTATTTGCTTTTAGAAAAACACGGTACCTTAGTACAGAGTACAATTGCTAACATAATAAAAATAATGTTAACAGTGGCAAGTTGGGAAGCAGAATTTGTTTTATGAAAATGTCAGACTTTGTTTTTATTAGAAATTAGAAATTAAAACCAAATGTCCGTCAGGCAGAATCTAAAAATTTGCAGTAAATTACTCCTGAGAAAATATTTTTTTCCTTTTGATGTAGCGAGTAGTCTGTTGAGATAACTTCAAAACATTGCATTAGAATAACAGATACTATAAGCTGATATTTGAATAACATTTAACCTGGTATTTGAATAATATTTGAATAAACACATTAGAATATTAAAATCTAAATAAATTAACAAAACAATAGCAAAGGAAAATTACCGGAAAAGGTCAGAATGTAGTGCTGGTTGTTTTCTTAACAAAGTGAGAAATGAGAAGCAACTTTCCCTCGTTGAAGAAATGCTAATAAGAGTAATTTTTCCAGAAAATAAATTGTAACACTGCCTTTTTTGAGGCAAAACTACTCCACTGAAAAAATTTCAGCTTGCTGTAGCCATCTTATTGAATATTTTCGTGGAAGCACGAGTAAGCACTGGACAGTGTGAATGCAAGAATGAGGATGCATTTGGGTAAAGAGCTCGGTGGCTTGCTGGTGTCTTGTGTGTGGCACAGAAGAAGTAGGACGACATGACAGCATCTGTGTAGCACTCTGAAATGTCTTTGAACCAACAGTGGTAAAAAAACAGTCTTAGGAAAGACTAAAGACCAATGGGATATCAAGTACTGTGGTAAGAGGAACTGGCAGAAATTTCCCTGTTGAAGCCATGCTAAGCTGTGGAGAGATAAACAGGAGGGGATGAATGGTAAGAGAGACCTACATACATTCAGTGATTGGTAGCTATTTACTATGGTTAATTACTTTTATTTTATAAAAAAGTTAATGAAAGGTGCAGACATTTATTAAGTAGGTGGTAGTTGGTCTAGACAACATGAAAAATACCAACTTTGTAGATTATATATTTAAATCTTACAGACAAATAGAAGTTTTATTTAACATGTACATCAATTTTAGGTTATTTTTGTCATTTCCTGGCAGCATAAAGCCAAATATAACTTTCCTAATTGCTTTTTTTCTTTATTACTAAATGCCAATATACCTCAGCGTGTACGTGGGAGTACAAATCATTTTGGATTAGATCAATTTGATAACAGATGTCTGTGTAGTTGGAGCCTTGTTTCACTAGACGTTATATGGGCAGACCCTAATTATCATTCAAAGGTCAGTGTAAGAAAAAGGGAGTCTTTTACAGCGCCGACTTTAGATACTCAGTTTGGCCACTAACTTAAACAGGAATGAGACAGTCACCAAGGGTACAATTAAAAATACCCAAATTAGCCTTCTACTCCGAATCACTGTATCACAGAGCCTGTGTCTTCGCTTTGACTCAAAGAGAAGCCATGGGAAAACAGCTAGATAATTTAACCAGACAAGTTCAAGAAAGGTGAAGAGCTACTGGAGAGAGTCCAGCGGAGGGCTACAAGGATGATGAGGGGACTGGAACACCTCCCCTACGAGGAGAGGCTGAGGGAGCTGGGCTTGTTTAGCCTGAAGAAGAGAAGGCTGCGAGGGGACCTAATAAATGCTTATAAATATCTGAAGGGTGGG
>Ga0181612_172557_pt1 | contig 10387 bp, 6 predicted proteins | sample HoacroProtozoa21_FD_119630 | JGI IMG/M metagenome (GOLD analysis project Ga0181612, IMG submission 119630) | Hoatzin crop microbial communities from Cojedes, Venezuel. Combined Assembly of Gp0051906, Gp0051904, Gp0051908 | reverse complement strand
TACTTGTGTTTGGGATTGCCCTGATCCACGTGCAGGACCTTGCACTTGGCCTTGTTGAACTTCATGTGGTTCAAGCAGGACCACCTCTCCAGCCTGTCAGGGTCCCTCTGAATGGCATCCCTTCCCTCCAGCTTGTCAACCACACCACACAGCTTGGTGTCGCGTTAGTGTTTTCTAAGAGCAAATAACAACAAGATTAGCTGAAGCAAATACCTGCCTCACTCATCCTTCTGTTTTTCTAGACTTTTCTTCTGATTCTCTGAACTTCCACAAAGCAAGCCAAGTAACTATATTGTTTTTACTGGGTATTTGAAAGAAGAAATGAAACAGGAGTTTCAACCTACTAATTTTTCCTCCCTGTCCTTTCCTTTCAAAAATCTTGCATGTTTACCATTGACTCTGTGAAACAATCAGTTTAGGCTATTATAACCTCTCTTCATATAAAAGCTGCTAGCTCAGGAATTGACTCAGCTGAAAACTGGATTGTTAGGTAATTATTGATGTGAGGCAAAAGGAAAAGGTAAATGGTTCACGAGATCCTAAATTAATATCAAGTCCAAGTCAGATAAAGATTAGCAAACACGCAGCATTTTTAAGTGGCATTTGCCTGTATGTACCAATACACTTTCTAAATTGACGATTCAGTTGAACACTGCACATAGCAAAAATGAAGGAAAGAAACCAGGTGAAATATGAGAGAATATAGGAGTATCTGGGGCAGAAGAAAGTACTGGGACTGGTCTTACCACGACATATGCACCTCAGCCACCTACAGATGTTCAGGTTGCATGTCCTAAAGTCCCAAAGCTACAAAAGTGGCAGAGAGAATAAGAAAGGAAAGAAAAAAGGATTATAAAAATGGAATGGGAGAAGGAAAAAAGCAGGAGAATACATAAATCAAGGCTAGGCAGCCTGACTTTTATTTAAAGTATCAATTTAGAAGGATTCTTTCAGATCAGGCCCAAGATCCATCCAGACTGCTTTAAGTTACATACATTGTGTCCACTAGCAGTTGGCCTTTCATGAGACAAGAGTGAGAAACTGCAAATAAGCGGTACAGAATAACCACGCTTCTCCCTAATCTATTTAGCTTGATGCTGACTTCTGCCCAGAAGCATGATCTTGAAGCACTGATAGCCCTTGAAAATCTCATGTTTAGCTTTTAACCCTGACTCATTACCCAGAGAAATATCCAGTTCCCTTTGAATTCCACATGGCTCTTAGCTTCCATTATATGTTGTAGTAACAAGCACCACATGGTAACTGTTCAATTTACAGAAAAAACATCTTTTAAGTTTGTTATCCTTCCAAAGTTGAAAGGAGGAGATGACTAAGAAGAGGACAGGTTTTAAAAGTAATTGTAGTCCAGGGGCATGCTGTACATTAGCATTCCTCTCCGTACCACTTTATTCTCTCCTTTTGGATGCTGTCTAGTTTTCTGTTACTGACTTCCCTGTTTAGAAGTAGCTCCATCCGTCTTCCCCAAGGGAAGATGAAATCCAGACACAGTCAGCAATTTTCACTTTTTAAAATAAGGTAGGACTAAGATAGGATACCAATAAGATAGGAATAAGATCGGATGCTTTTTATCCCACCAAAATATTTTAAAAGTATGGACTGAATAATATGATACATAGAGATTATACCTAAAATGTTTTGTTAGGATACTTTCAGCATCTGTTCCCAGGTGTTTGTGTGGTATTTGTGTACATGTTTGCCCTCATGTTTATAAGGAATTTTTTACTTTCTTCACTCTTCTGCTTTCCTTTGAAAGGTAAATGGAAGTTTACTGTACTATCCACTAAACTGCTTGCATTAAGTATATTAGGGCCAGGATTTTCTTGGTCTACAGGACTGCATCCCACTATGTGGAGAGAGTCCCAGTTAAATATATTTGGTGGATGGCTGGAGGTGGGGGACTGGGAGGAGAAGAGTAACAGTGGCTGCTTTACAAGATTTGCAGAAAAGTCACTTTTGCCTTACATGGTAAGCCATAAACATAAAACAACAAAAGTTGCTTAAAACTATTCAGAAAGAGAAATTTATCTATATCACATTGCATAATCTGGCCCCATCTTAAAGGGCCAAGGAAAGGGGAAAAGTTGTTTCAAAGACAGATCTGTAAAATCTGGGCTGAAGACTTGATGTAATGTTTGGCACAGCAAGTAGCTCATTCTGCTGTTGTGACTGTACCGCATCTTGCTATTTTAAGTCCATGCAACATCAAAGACACATTTGCAGGTACAGTGTTGGAGAGCCAGCAACTTAAGACACCACAATAATGTCACTTGGTGTGTAGGAGGAGGTTAAAAGGAGGATTAAAAGCAGTCAGGCATGATATATTAAATGAATCCATGACTAACGAGGTGTGACAGCAAAGGGTTTCATTCTTTTCAACAGAATAGATCCCTAAGGCTGGAATTATTACTCCGCTGTGCCTTTATCACCTTGGAATTTTTATGGTTATTTTTGATGAATTCACATTTTTGTAAAGATTTTTTTGACATTAAGCCAATTTTCACTTTTAATTAAATCCATAAACAACCTTAATTCTGCATTAAAAGGTTTATTGTTTCTTACTTTCTATTATTATTACTGCCAGGAAATATTTCAAATACCAAAACATGATGTTAGTTAGCAATTGTAAGTTCTCAAAAGTCCAGTATCTATGCTGTACCTTGTAAACATTATACGTTGCAACCTTTATCCATCTTAAGAATCTGGCTTGACAGACGCCACAATTTTTCTTTTCTTTTTGTGGAGGTTTGGTTTATTTCTCCTTCCATATATCAACGTAACTCATGTGATTCTTATGAAACAGGGATGAAAAAATTAGCAATTTTAAGTCTAGAATTTGCCTGTAGAAAGTCAAGCAAGCAGTAAAAAGGGCCAGATCTAAAGTGTTTGGCACACAGAAGGAATGGAAATTGAGCAAAATGAAAGAGTGAATGAAATGCAGGAAGGAAAATCCCACCTAGTACTGCAATCTGAGAAAATGACAGAGAGGAGATAATACATTATTTCACTTTCAATTACAGTATCGTTACAGTGCAGTTTAATACCTGTATTCAGGTCCATTACGCCAGTTTTAGTTGAGGCATCACACAGAAAGTTCTCAGAATGCAATGTTGTGATTGGCATTTACTTTACATGTTTGTTCAAGACAGTGGCTGAGTGGTTGAGTTGCCCTCCTGGAATAGGCAGGACAGGGCTCACAGACGTCCTTTGGCAGTCCTGCCTGTAGGCAGCCTGCACAGGAGGGAGGGAACCAAAGCACTACTTATTAAGCTGAAAACAGATGCTCAGTTACTTCTTCTCTGACACAGGAGTGGGCACTCGTAAGTTTAAAGGAAATTCCTCAAGAATACTACAGGCCAGTTCCTCAGAGGCTGACACGCAGGTCTCTGCTGCCATGTTCTGCTTCAACAAACCACTGAATCAAAACTTCATCCTCAAATTTGTGTAAGGCAGCTTTAAAGACTGCCACTTAGTGCTTCCAATGCTGTACAATGTTTGCTGCTTTCTATGAATGGCTGTGAACTTAGTTTTAAAACTTCTAAACTATAACTTGTTTTGCATGGGGCTGACATCTCAAAGGTTTATCTAAGCCTACATCAGTTAATGCACATTCCCCTTTTATCTGGACCAGTTTCCTTTAAAAAAAAAGCTTAGATTTTTTGTCCTCAACGATCTAATAAATCTGCTGAAACTAGATGAGATGTGATGAAAAATGCTCAGAAAAAAAAAGTCATTCCCTTAGGTCACAACTCAGCTCTTCAAAGATGTGCTTATACATATAAACAACTGTTGACTTATGGACTTGTCATCCACAGGGAACTGGCGTTGTGAAATGTCTTGGTATTTGGAAGTGTCTGGCATATGAAAATACAATTTAGAGCTGAATCTCACATACTGTCCGTCTGCCCTCAAAATCCGTCCTTCCATCTGAGGTTGGCCTTATAAACTGGATTTTGTATTATTACGCATTTACCAAGTGGCAGAACTTTAGAAACAAAAATTTCTCTTTTCAAAAATAATTTTTGATTTGCCTCATTATATATGTTCAGTGATTAACCATCACATCAGAAAATAAAAAGCATTAAAGCAGGCAGTCTCATTAAGTCAAAGATGAAATTATCATTTATATAAGAACCGTATCTATTATTTCCCATTAACAGTTCTTCTAATCAACAGTCTGAAATCAGCACTGGTACTTGAAGATGCATTGAAACATCTAATATTAGAACACTGACGTCTCCACATAAGCTTTACACCAGTCAACATGGTAGAAAATTTACCTTTTTCCTGACTTGTTGATCTCTGGAAGAATGGGCTTTCACATGCTTTCTTAGGGAACTTGGATCTGTGTATCGTTTGGTGCATCCTGGAATCTGACATGCGTAAGGTTTCTAAGTCAAAAAAAAAAAGGATAAAGCAGCTGTTAAATCACGGATTATTTTAATTCAAGATAATCCCTTTTGAGCCTTGGGATGCTGCAAACCACATTACTACACAGAACACATATGTTGTACATTACTATAAGCAGAATGCTCAGTAATTTACTAGAAAGTGAAAGGAGGAAACTAAGGCTAATGAAGACAAACAAAAGGAAAGCTTTCGTTATGGTACCTTTCATCCTTTCATTGTTACTTTTTTTTTTTTGTAATCAATACAATTAATATTGCTAATTATACTCACAATTCTTCCACCCTCAGAGCAATCTTTAACTTAATCAGAAATTACATTCTTTAGTGAATCAGGTAAAGAAACTGCAGTAAAGGCCCAGACAGAATGTTTAGGATTATAGAAGAATCTGCTTCAGAAAAAGAGAACATGAAAAAGTGTTAGTTTACTACATTACAAAGAGAGCAAGCAAAAACCAAAGCAAGCATTGAATACTGAAGTTTCAAAAACATTATACACAAAAATGCACATTTTAATACAAAGTACAAGACAAACTCCTTCAGGTCACATTTTCTAATAACACATGTCATCTTGGAAAGATATCAGCCCTATAGTACCGTTATAATTTTCTTAAAAGAAAGTCCAATAAATTTAACTCACCAAGTAAATACAAATCTCCATAAATATCTTCTTCTGCCTGTTCTAACCTGTCTGTCTTCCCTGAAGACTTGTAGGTCCACCATAGAGAGTATTAAACGAACCTTAGATCCAACTGTTTGCTGAAATTCGCTATTTCGCAATTGGGTCGTTAATTTTTCACAAAGCATTTCCAAAATCACTTTGTACAAATGATTAACTTACTAGCCATACTGTTGACTATTTAAAATGGATAATTTAAGTTTTGTGAAAGACATTTAATTCAAATGGCATTTGCTCATTTTCTTTCTGAACTTCTACCCTTAGGCAACTACTTGTTTCTGACAAAACATGATCTTGTTATGAAATAAAAGTCTTTAAACGAATCTCAGCTGACAACAAGCAACAATTTGCTGGCATAAAAATTTTCAGATTTACAAAATTATTCTTCTTCTCTTGACTTTTTGATACATGCCCCAGCCTTAATTTTAACAGAGTTTTTGTCAGAGAATAGCCGTTATTATGGCAGATGGCTTTTGTGTCTTCAGGTTCCCTAAAGGTCACCTAAGTGGGAGAAAGTTGCTGCCTCCACCTACAGAAAAGCCCATGGAGCTGTGGCGTTTTTATCACCTAGCATGGCCCATCTACCTCCATGCTTAGGACTCACTTCTGAAACAGCTCTAACAACCTGATCAGACACTTCTCCCTCCTGTCTCTAAGGTTATGGGCTACTTGCTGCCACCAAGCTGGAGGAAAGGAGCACACACTGTGATGTACAGGGGACTGCAATGGGACTTCTGGTTCCTTACAGTGTCCAAGTGTGTCCTCTGGTGCTTGGCACGGTCGCTGGAGTTGCTGAATGCTTTCTGGCAGCCAGGGTGCTGACAAAGATACGGCTTTTCACCCGTATGGCTCCTTAAGTGAATCTTGAGATTTTCTAGTCTGGAAAAAGCTTTCTTGCAACCCTCAAACTAGAAAAGAGAAAGAAATTATTTGACAGGAAAGCACACACAGAAAACTGCAGCAGCAAAAACTGAGCAGGAGGGTGAAAGGGTTTGCACAGAGCTCCAGCCTGCCACAGCTGGATGCCACTCCAGAGCTGAGGAAAGCCTGGCTTCTCAGTGTGGGTGTTGCTGCATGGTCTGAACCATACAGACCGTAAGAATATATTTAACCTTCCTGCACATGGCTATTTATCGAACACATATAAAATTATACATGTTCCTTTTCCAGTTGAATAAAGGTGGCCTGCCCACCTAAGTAAAGACCAGTAATTATTGTCTTTGGCAGGATACGTAACATGTCATGATCATGAGCCCGATTTTATCCCTACATAGTATCATCACCCCGGGTGTCGATGAAATACCACCACTGTGGTCGCCCCAGACACTACAGTGAGGTCTGGGTCCTGCCTACACTAGGTAAAGTAGACATAAACAGTTTATTTACAATTCATTAGATCATAAGAAAAATTACAATATAATAATTAACTAAAATCTTAAAATAGTCCAAGCTTGACTAGCAAAGATATGTACTGTACCCACTGAGGTAAACAGTGCCCAATTTGACAGGCAACGAGCGACCTTTTCCTGTTGAGAGCTTGAGAGACCCAAATCAGTTAACAATTCGTAATTGCCTTGATATCACTTTCCACGTGCACCAAGCAGGAATCCCAGAAGTTTGATACTCGTGGCATTTGTCAGCTCTTGAGCCTGATCTTTAAGATGTTGATATTTTCTCACTTTCTCTGCTGCTGCATCTGTCAAAGATGTTGATTTACTGTTATATCTCACTATGATGTCTGCTACTAGGGCTTGGTTTCTGTTAACAAATAGCAAGTCCGGTTTGTATAATTCATTTTTTCCATCTTTCAGCAGTGGCTCTTGGAATACCATCCAGTCAATCTCTTTGGCGTCATTCACCAATAATTCACAAAGTTGGTTATGTTTTTTAATCCTGGTGTCTTGCACTGAGGAACAGTACCCAATGACATGGGAACAGGTCTTATTCTTTGCCTGGCGATGCTGACATGATTTAATTTGAGCCTCTTGCCTACCCCTTGCTAAAAATGCTCTTGTAGGGTAGACATTAGGTTTCGACTGTAATGGCTGAATTAGGAAACTATGTCCTGCTCCCATTTTACAAATGGGACATCGAGACTCAAATAGACAAGTCAGCTCAGAGCACAGTACCACTCAGCCTGTCTGGGAAACACAACTTCAACTGACTCTCCCAATAGCACCCAGAAAACAAAATGGTCACTGTGGGGTTCCCAAGCCCTGCACTAGCTACCCTTATCTCAGCTCTGGACTTGTCTGGGTGTTAGCAACTAAGCTGAACACAGGCATCTCTCAGTGCCAACCCAACCTACAGAACAATAACAAAATCATGCAGGCAAATGTCAGTCTGCTCTGCCTTGCTGATGATGATGCAAAAATTAAAATGATTTTGTTGAAATATTTCTTTACCTTTCTGCCATGAGTAAACGTATGAGGTACTAAAGATAATGGAAGCCCATCAAAATAGGATTTAATCCATACAAGCAACCAATAATTGTGTGGCACAGTATTTCTACACCTAATCAAGTACGGCATCTGCAGAGAAACCTGTGTCCATACGAGCAGAAAACCAGTGCTTCATGTATCATGTTCCCTTAGTATACTTTGTTCTCAGGGAAACTAAAACCCATCAGTTCTATTTGATACAAGCATTTTTTTGTACATTTGATTTCAAGTATACTTGAATATTTATGAATATTAGTGAGAAGTATAGGCTTTTTTAATTCTATCAGTTAAGATCAATTAATCCTACTATTTTCCACTGATGTATATTCCACTGTGCAACATCTAAAGCATCTGCTGCGTAACATGCTAGTTCGTAGTTCTTGTATACTTGCAAAAATAATAATGCATTAACAGAGATGTCAAACGTTTCTAATGCTAGCACAAAATTTTCTACCATTTCTCTTCCTATTTATTTTACTCACTTGAAAAGAAATGGGCCATTTTTCACTGATGTTAGAAATTTTACAATATATTATTCAGTGCATGTATGTTTACAAAAGCACAGGTAGGAAAACACTGGCATAATTCTGATCATAATTAGCTTGCCTTTCTTGCAAATCTGGAAGACCCTCAAAAAACAGAAAAAAAAGGATATAAAATTTTCATCACTTAATTTTAAGCACTTCAGTTTTTTGGAATAATGTAAGAGCAAGTTACAGCTTCAAAGAAGAAAGTGTAGGGAGAAACTACAGGAAAAAAAAGTTTCAGCCTGCCCAAACAAACTGAGGCAACTGAATTTCTGTGCAGCACTCCCTAACATCTTCTGTTTGGTTTTAGAAACAGAAGAAAATATAGACTGAATGTTGGCCAGGAAAACACAATATATAGGAGAAAATACACCATACCTACAAAATATCAATATTAAAATTAGGCTTAAGACATCAAAGCTTCAGAAAAGGGATGAACCATCCCCCACTATATCTTAACTGCAATTTTATTTTTCACAGACATTAATTTCAGAAAATTTCTCAACCAGTGAAGCTTTTTATTATATCCCATCCCTTTATTCGAAGCAAACCTACAGTGCTTTTCAGATTACCAATTTTGATCACTAAACACTAATTTATGCTTGTACATATAGTGTTGCCTGTGTGTTTATGAAGGATTAGTACGCAAGCAAATCATTGTTGCAAGCGTAAAAATGTTTTTATTTTTAGGAAGCTATTATTAGAAAATATTCCAGGACAAATTTAAAAAAATGTAGACAGATATATCTTACGTTTGCCTGGATAAAAATAACATAGATTTTTAGGAAAAAGTAAAAAGTGGAGAAAGCATAAAAAACATGAGAGCTAAAAGACTGATAACGCAAATGGCCTTGAAAATGCAAAATAATTCAAGAGCAGCTATGTTACAACAACAAAGGAACGCAGTGATTGATATGCAGAAAAGTTATTATTTCTTATTAAATTAACAGAAGAACAACCATCCTTTCTAATCACAAGAACTAAGCTGTACATAAGTATGCAAGAAATGGTAGTATCTCAGGTACCCTTCCATTTCACAGAGTAAAAATCAGACCGCTGAAAAAGTTCTAAAAGCAGGCCCTCCATTTTGTTTATTTCACAAGATACTAAACTTTGAATCTTCAAGCATGCAAACAAAGTTAAACATGTGTAAATAACTGTTTATGTGATTGCAAAATTAGCATTGAATTTACCTGGGGAAAAAAACATTTAGCTGAGCAGAACTAGAGAATGTTATCTTAAAAACGTTGTGACTTCTGAAGATTCCTGCACTGCTTATCATAACTTGGAACCAGAGAAGATAGTCTAAAGTTCTCTCTCCCCTCCACAGCCCTAAACTATCATGTGTCATATTCACAAGGCTATGTATAGTTGTACATTGTAGAAAAGATCATTCTACCAAAACACAGAAACTACAAGCCTATGTTATCAGAAACACCATCTTTACATAACGGTTAATTAACGTTACTCTAAAAAACAGACTTATTGAAGCCTTGGGAATTTCTGATGCCTCAGACAAAAGGAATGAGAAGATATTCCTTCCAACAACACAGAATACACGTTCTTTCCTGATAACCAGATTTCAGTCACAGTATTCCAGAGAACACGATTACCTATGGAGGAGTAAAGTCAGGCCGATGGTAGTAGTTGTATTTCAAAATGGAACTCTTTGTAGTTTCTAAGTTATTAACTGTGGCAGAAAAGGAGGATATAACACCTTTATTGCAATTAGTTACTTAAGTACATTTCATCCATTTGGCATTGTGAAGCTGTTTGACACTCCTAAACATACTCTTGACTGAACCAAATGTTTTGGAAGTATCATGTGGAATTGTGTCATGGTATCCTAAACTGCAGTACAGAAATCATAGTTACTGAGCTTTTATTTTTACCATTTCATGCAAATTTGAAACCCTTAAGTAGCTCATACTGAAAATTTCCTCTCTGCACTTCCTAAATTTGGGAGTTCTTCTTACAACATATTCATTGGAGTGTCCATATCCATGTTTACTTTAACTTTTTGTAAGGATAATTGTCAAAAGCAAGACACTATATTTACAGTGAAAGGTAAAGCATGTCAATAAAAAGCAAAAGCAGTGCTATGACTTCAGAACACTCATATTCTCATGAGTGTGCTGTTCATGCTTGCATACACAGAGATAAAGTGCAGTGTACCGGGCAACCACCCTGTATAATTACAGAATCACAGAGTCACAGAATCACAGAATGGTAGGGGTTGGAAGGGACCTCTGAGGGTTATCTAGTCCAACCCTCCTGCTGAAGCAGGGTCACCTACAGTAGGTTGTAGAGGACCTT
>Ga0181612_167046_pt1 | contig 10387 bp, 8 predicted proteins | sample HoacroProtozoa21_FD_119630 | JGI IMG/M metagenome (GOLD analysis project Ga0181612, IMG submission 119630) | Hoatzin crop microbial communities from Cojedes, Venezuel. Combined Assembly of Gp0051906, Gp0051904, Gp0051908 | reverse complement strand
TGATGCCACGGGGATGCTTGTAACTTTAGGTCAAACGCGGGAGAATAATGGGCGTCAACTCGGCGGTTTGTTGCGATATGTAAAGAAACTTGTGATATATATATTGTGTGTATAAACCATATCGATATTTTCTCCTCCCTTTGCGTGTTTTGTGTCGCCAATGTATTATCTTTGCACAAGAAACATAAAAAACTTGAGCAGATGGTATGGCTATGATATACGATGGCTGGCTGAATATAAAAGACTGGATGCGTGAACGTGCGGCAGTTTACGAGAAGTATGCGAAGCGTATGCCTTCGATGGACGACCATATTGGCATCTCAATGAGGTTGGAAAACTATGGTTTTCTCTACACTACGCTGTACAAGAACGGCAGAAAAGTTATAGAAATGCCCCTTAGCGAGATTGCGTATCCATTGGTTAGTATTGTCAAATGGTTGGAGCGGATCATTGACCTGCCTACAGCGGACGACAAATTTGAGGAATCGCTCCACTTGGATTGCGAGGGGTGCCATGTCATGATGCACTATGAGCTGGTCCATGCCCCTGAATTTGCCGCGGTCCAAGACTATAAAGGGCTTGTCATTGTCTATGGGACATGGGCGAATGACCCGAAGTGGAAAGAAAGCACGTTGGCAGCCATCGTCTCTTTGCCCGAATTTGTGTCCTCTATCTATAACGGCATCTTGAATTTCTTCGCTCCGCTACCCAACCGCAAATATACCGAGGACCACATCGTCGAAATGTGGCCGGCTGAGGATGGCGCCGCGGACGATGTTATGCAACTATATAATGAGGTGAAGTCCCCTAAGCTCGAGTGGTTTATTGCTCCAAAGGAATATGCCAAATGGTTCGATGTGGATTTCAAGCAGGTGCGGATTCAGAAAACGTTGCTGATGGAGGCCAGGCAAGATGGGTTGTTTTGGGATGAAGATAATGAATGTGTCGGCAATCAAGAGATGTTACACATTGATGGCGTGAACATCGACCTTACATCCTTACTGCCGGACTTGAGAAAATGGCTCGAGAAAATCCCCGAGCCAACCTCGAAGAAGTATGAGGGGTGGGGGACGAGAGGCTATCTGTTGGCCCAGAAAGTGCGAGCGCTCATGCCGGAACATGTGGACTTGTTCTTTGTGAACGACCTCGTTAAATACAAACAAGGTCATGCGCGCTATAAAATTGTGCCGGATATGCGACAAGTCATAAAGGGCGAGCACAACGGAATGAGATACAGAAACATCAAGTAAATAAGAAATGACCCTACGCGTGATGCGTGGGGTCGTTTTAATTGGTGTGGAGGGTGAGTGTTGGGCCTAGGGGGGCGAGGTCGGGATGGGGGCGGTCGTTGTTTAGCAGCCAGAGCATCGGGCGGCGTGTCTTGCCCGCGGGAATGTGTGGCTCCGGCGCGTAACCGTCTGTCAGTACCAATAACCCATCGTAAGCCGTGTGTTCATAATAGTAATCAATCACCGGCTGGAAGTTCGTGCCCCCTCGCCCCAGCACCCGCAACGTGCGTGCGGCGCGCTTCAGCGATTCCGGCTCCTGTGACTTCACTTCGCTGTCGAACTGGATGACGTCGATGCGCTCGATGCCTTGCTTGAAAAAACTGTTGATCACCGCCAGAAACACCCGCAGGTCATCGTCGCTGACCGAGCCGCTCACGTCAACCGCCACCAACAGGCGCGTGCTGAATTCGTAGCGACTGCCCATTGCCTCAAACCCGTAACGCCGCGACGGACGCATACGGGTCAAGCGACGGCGTGTGCTGATGACCGTCTGCCGAAACCTGCTCAGCGCCGCACGGAAATTCTGCCGACTCACCAACGTGCTTTCAATCAGCGCAATCATTTTGCCGGGCAGCGTGCCCCAGCCGTTGGTCTCGCGCGCGGTGACGATTTCGCGGTTGATGCGCTCCTGCATCAACTCATCTTCCGTCCACAGCGCCGCTCCTTCGCCCGCCTGCTCGCGTCCTTCTCCTTGCGCCGCCGCGTCCGCAGGCGATCCACTTGTTTCTTCTTCGCTCTCCGCTTGCCGTTCTAACGTGGCGATGCGGTGATAGTATTGCTCAAATGCCAAGCCTTGCGGCAAACCCAGTTGCTCGGCGTTCGCGCTCACGGCAGCCGTGTCGCAGTTGTCGGCAATCGTCACGTCGCTGCTCAGCAACAGCCACTCCCGTTGCGCGTTGTAGGGCTGGCGTTGGTAGGGGTGCTTCAGCAAAATCCGCAGCATCTCCACGCGCAGGCTGTCGCGCAGCCGCTCGTCGCTCATCGTCTCGGCGATGGCGGGGTTGACCTCCAGGCGTCCGTCGCCCACACGCATGGCGCAACGCATGCCTGCGTTTTCGCTCAATTCGTGCGAGCAGAACGCGCCGAAGAGGAGCGGCTCCGTCAGAAACCACTCTTCGGTGATGGACTTTATGCGTGCGCGCAGGCTCATAACTCAGCTATCATCTCTCGCATTAGCTGCATCGCCTCCTTGCTCTTAGTCATAATAAACAGATTGGCAGCGGGATAGGTGGCGTTTTGGAAAAATTGCGTGAAGTGCGCCAACGCCTCGTTGCGTCCGTGTTCACGCAGCCAGCGCAGGTAGTTGCACAGGTTGTCGCTCACGGCTGGAACGTGCTCCTCCGCCACGTCGAGCTCCAGGTACTGGTAGATGCTCTCGCCCAGCCGCGTCAGTTCGGGCAACGAGAGTGCGTAGAGCGATGGCGCCATCGTGTCGAAGTTCAGCAACACATCTTTTGCTTCCACGCTGTGCTCGGCGCGCAGGGTCTCGACAAACAGCGACGCCGTCCTGCCGCCAATCACGCCCGCGAGCATCTTTGGCAGCGTGCCGCCCTCGATGGGTCCGTCGTAGTTTTTCAGCAATGCCGAAACGCGTGTCCAGGCGCGGCGGTCGGGCGTTTTGTCGAAGTTGCCTTTGTTTAAATCTACGTCTGCCTCCAACTCGCTCGAGTGGCTCTCGATGAAGCGCACCACCCGCTGGTCCAACTCGTTGCGCCGTGCCCAGAGCAGCCATTCGCTGACGGTGGGGTTGAAGAAATACACGTTGAAACGCGACACCAGCGCCGGGTCGAGGTCAGTGAGTTGATACTCCTCGCCATCGTTCACCGCCGCCACCACGCGGCTGCCTGCCGGCAACGAGCGACCCGCCAGGCGGCGGTTGAGCGTCAGGTCCATGACAGATTGCAACAGCTCCGGCCGCGCGCGGTTCAGCTCGTCCAGAAACAGCGCCACCGGCTTGTCGTCGGTCGGGAACCAATAGGGCGGCATGAATTCCGTCTTGCCGGTCTGCTCGTTTTTCGTGGGCAAGCCGATTAAATCGCCCGGGTCGCTCATCTGCCCCAAAAACAGCGTGACAACGGGGATGCCTAATTCGCTGTAGTAGTGCGTTATGATTTCGCTCTTGCCGATGCCGTGACGCCCCACCAGGAGGATGTTTTGCTCGGCGGGAGTTGCTTTTAGAATTGCCGTCAGTTCGGCAGTGTTTACTGTTATTGCCATTTTCTTTTAGTTAGGAGTTAGGAGTTAGGAGTTAGGAATTCGTGGTGGTGGTCCATTTCACTTTGCGGGCGCCGGTGATGCGGAAGGGAAACTTGCCCAGCGCTTCGGTCAGTAATGGGATATAATGGCACGCGCGTTCCAGTCGCCGCCGCATATCCGTGCTCTTGCCTTGCTCCACGATGAGCACCATGCCACCCGTGAGGCGTACAATCACCCTTCGTCGCTCGTCGTCAACGTGATATTGCCGATTGCTGCCGGCAAAAAACGCCTCCGTTAGTTTACCTAAATCAGTAGTCGATTCCGCCCGCTTTTCCCCCTCCCGCTCTGTGTGAATTAAAGATTCTAGACGAGAAAAAAACCGTCTACGGGAGCCTGAGTGAGGATCTTTTTCTGCGGGTTCTGCGAGTTCTGCGCGAGATGAATCTGCGTGAGATGTAGCCTCGCTCCACCGGCTGCGCGCCATCCCCACCACTTTCAGGTCGCCCTTGACGCCCGCCTCGGCAAGCCGCGTGAGGTAGGGGCGCACGAGTTCCAGTCGGTCGATGAAATTGTCGTGGGGTAGGGGGATGTCGAGCACACGTCGGCGCGTCAGATAGATCAGCAGCCGCGTGTATTTGTCGGTGGCGTGCCGTTTGTCGATGCAGAACGAAATGCCCGTGCCTTCGAACACGCTTGCCACGTAGGTGTCCAGGTTGTTCACCGCCATGGCTTGCAGCTTCTTGCCTTTGTTGTCTTCTTTGCAAGCCTCGACGATGAGTTGCTGCCACGCCTCGGCATTCTCCATGAAAATCTGCGAGGCGTGCGCGATGTGGTTACGCTCCATCATCTCCATCGGCGGCGCGCTCCACAGGATGTTGAAGTCCACGCCCTTGCAGGTCAGCGCCGTGGTGGCGTGCATCCCTTCGGTGACGTGACATAATGTCAGTTGGCTGCCGCCGTTGATGCGCAACTCCACGCGCGATGGCGTGCCGTCAAGCATGATGGCATCGTCCGCCATGCCGCCACTTTTCAGCGTTTTCGCCGCCGCCTCGTATTCTTGCAGCATGCGTGCGCACAGCAGCGGCCCCGTGCGTTGCCGCCCGTTCGCCAGCGGTTTGTCGCCCAGCGCCGGCGCGATTGCCTCGTCGATGCGCTGCGCCACTTCTTCGCCGTGGCTGCCCACTTGCCGGTGGTCGATATGTCGGTAGATGAACATAACAAAAAAAGGAATAGGCAAAAATAATGCCTATTCCCTTATCATGTGGAGGAAAAATTACCAAATCACCACACGCTCGGCGGGGTCGCGCCACATCGGCTGTCCGGGCTTGATGTCGAACGCATCAAAGAACGTGTCGATGTTGCGCAGCGTCACGTTCACGCGGTTTTTGCCTAACGAGTGCGGGTCGGTCTTGGTCTGCTGGAACTCCGCCTCGGTGGTGTTGTTCTCCGCCCAAATGCGGCCGTAGCTCAAGTAGAAGCGTTGCGTGGGCGTGAAGCCGTCGATGCTCTTGCCCTCGCGGTACTGGTCGGTGTTGCGGAACGCGTCGTAAGCCACGCGCAAACCGCCCTGGTCAGCGATGTTTTCGCCCAAAGTGAGCTCGCCATTGGCGTGCAGGTCCTGCTCCTCGTTCACCACCACCTCATTGAATTGCTCAGCGAGTTTCTCCGTGGCGGCTTTGAAACGGTCGGCGTCTTCTTGCGTCCACCAGTCGGTCATGTTGCCATACTGGTCGAACATACGTCCCTGGTCATCAAACCCGTGGGTCATTTCGTGCCCAATCACCACGCCGATAGCGCCATAGTTCACCGCATCGTCGGCATCCACGTCGAAGAACGGCGGCTGCAGGATGGCTGCGGGGGAGCAGATTTCGTTGGAAGTGGGGTTGTAGTAGGCGTTGATGGTTTGCGGGGTCATGTGCCATTCGTCCTTGTCAACGGGCTTGTTCCACTTGTCGAGGTTGCGGCGGGTATTGTAGATAGATGCTTGCTTAACGTTCTCGTAGAGCGATTTTTGCGGGTCAACGAGCAACTTGCTGTAATCGCGCCATTTGTCGGGATAACCCACTTTGACGGTGAACGCGTTGAGTTTGACCAACGCATTGATTTTGGTGGCGTCGCTCATCCATGTCAGCGCGGCGATGTGCGCGGCAAGGCTCTTGCGCAGGTTGTTGATGAGCTTGAGCATCTTTTCCTTGCTGCCTTTGGCAAAATACTTGCTGACGTAACCCTCGCCTACGGCTTCGCCCAACAGGCCATTGGGCACGCCTAACGCGCGTTTCCAGCGGGGTTTGCGCTCCTTTTGTCCGCTGAGCACGCGGCCGTAGAAGTCAAACGAGGTCTCGCCAAACTCGTCGCTCAGGGCGCCGGAGGCACCGGTGATGACGAGGCGGCTCACGTAGTCGCGGATTTGCTGTTCGGTGAGCTTTTTCATCATGTCGTTGGCAACCGCCATCACCTTGGGCTCGGTTAAAATCACCCAATCGATATCGGGCACGCCCAGCATCGTGAAGTATTTGCGCCAGTTGATGGCGGGGTAATCTTTCTGCAGCTGGTCGATGGTGCGGACGTTGTAGAGCTTGGTGTAATCGCGGGCTTCGGCGCGAGGCATCTCGGCTTCGGCAAAGCGATACTCGATGTCGTAAATCGTTTTGACCGCGCGCGCAGCGTCTTTTTGGGTGTATCCGCTGAGCATGAACATCTTGCGCAGGTAGTCGCGATACTTCTCTTGGATGTCGCGGCTCTTCTCGTCGGTGTTCAGGTAATAGTCGCGGTCAGGCAGTCCGCCGGTGCCGGCGCTCAGCCACATCACGTTCATATCGCTGTTTTTCAGGTCGGTGCTTACGCCAGCTGAGAAAAATGGGTCACAGCAGGTCAGCGCCATGTTGGCGATTTCCTCGGTGAGGTTGCTTTTTTTGAAGGCTTGGGCTTTTGCCAAATCTTCCTTTATCGGCAGCGCGCCCTCGCGGTTCAGGCGGTCGCTGTCCATCGCCAACTTGTAGAGGTCAGCCACTTTTTGGTCCACCGAGCCCATGGGGTGGTCGGTTTTGCCGAGTTCCACGAACATGTCGCGCAGGCGGTATTGATTTTCCTCCGCCAGCACGTTGAACACGCCGTAACTGCTGTATTCCGGCCGCTCGCTCAGGGGGTTGGCTTTCATCCAACCACCGCCGGCATACTCATAAAAATTGTCGCCCGGCGCCACCGATGGGTCCATCATCTTGAGGTCGATGCCGTGGGTGAAGTTTTGCGCGTTGGCACCCGCCACCGCCATCATTAATGCTGTAGCAATCAACATTTTTTTCATCATCGTTAATAATAAGGTTATTAATTTTGTTCGGGTTTTCGACGCAAAGGTAACAAATTGTTTGCAGTTAAATGTAAAAAATAAGGAAATAACTTAACGCCTCTCGCAGAACTCGCAGAAAAAAAAGACCCTCGAAGAGGGTCAACATAGGCACGCAGTGCCGTTTACTATCCCCAGGCACGACGAGGGAGCGCAGCGACCGAGGAGTTCCTGGGGTAACGAGAGCCCCCACCCATTATTCTGGTCCTCGAAGAGGCCCAATGTGGTAGCAGGGTTGTTGGTTTCAAATTGGGCCTCTTCGAGGACCCTTCTCACTCTATCCCCTTACCCCCAGGGCTCACTCGCAAGCTCGTTCGACCTGGGGCTACTAAACGCTTCGCTAAATTGACCCTCTCCGAGGGTCTTACCACGTCTGTGCCCATAGTTATGTTGGACGTCTCCGATGTCCTCACACCCAAAATTCCATCCGCGCGAAGCAACGCTCAACGAACTTTCTTAAAAAGTCTTAAAATGGTAGAAAAAACTCCTAACTCCTAACTCCTAACTCCTAACTATTTTGTACCTTTGCACCGCATTAAATCGAAAGGAGGCACGTTAAACCCGCCTAAGAAACTGATTTTCAGCAAATATCGACAATTTCTTCGCTGCGAGCCTGTCGGCTTCTCGCAGCGCCTTTAAGTGAAAATAGCCGGCAACCTCAACTAAAAAACAACAACAAAAAAATAAAAAACAAACATTATGATTATTGTTCCCGTAAAGGATGGCGACAACATCGAACGCGCCCTCAAGAAATTTAAACGTAAATACGAAAAAACCGGTATCGTACGCGAGCTCCGTGCCCGTCAGGCTTTCCAGAAACCTTCGGTGACCAACCGCAAGAAAATGATGAAGGCTGTTTACGTGCAGCAGCTGCGTCAGCGCGAGGAGTAATACCCTCACGTCCGGCTGAGATAAAATCGGCGGCGTCCTTTTTGGATGCTGCCGATTTTTTTAGTTAGGAGTTGATTTTTAGGAATTTTTTTGGGCGAAAAATTTGCATATCTCGTTTTTTATGTCTATTTTCGTGCATTGCAAAGTTGAGTTTAGCGTGATGAACGAAATCGATAAATTCCTGCAATACATTGCGTATGAGATGAATCTCTCGCCCCGCACGGTGCGATTGTACCGCGACGACCTGCGGCAGTGGGAGCAATTCGCCACCGATGCGGGCGCGCGGCAGCTTGACGTTGCGAGCGTGACTGCCGGAGACATCCGCGCCTGGGTGGTGGAACGCGCCAATCAAGGCGACAGCGCGGGTACGCTGCGGCACAAAGTGCAGGCGTTGCGGGCGTTCTTCCGCTACCTGCTGCGGTCGTCTGTCGTTGCCACCAATCCCGCCAAAGAGGTGACGCTGGCAAAGTTGCCCCGCCGTCTGCCGAAGATGGTGCGCGACAACACGATGGACGCCATCCTCGATGCGCCGCTGGACGAAACGGATTTCACCGCCACGCGCGACCGCTTGATCGTGATGCTGTTTTATGAGACCGGCATCCGTCGCGCCGAGCTCATCACGCTGTTGGACACCAACGTCGACACGCAGGCGTGCCGGCTGAAGGTGCGCGGCAAACGCAACAAAGACCGCATCGTGCCGTTCGGCGACGAGCTGCGGCGTATGATTGACGTGTACCGACAGTTGCGCGGTGAAGTCGCGCCGGAGTGCGACAACCTGCTCGTGACTGCCAAGGGTAAGCCGCTATATCCCTCGCTGGTGTACCACATCGTGCACGACACCCTCGCGGAGGCGGGCGCCACGGGCAAACTCAGCCCTCACGTGCTGCGCCACAGCTATGCCAGCACGCTGCTCAACCACGGCGCCGAAATCAACAGCGTGAAGGAGCTGCTCGGGCACGAATCGCTCGCCGCCACGCAGGTTTACACCCATGTGACACTAAGTGAACTTCAACATAATTATCAACTTGCCCATCCAAGGGCTTTAAAAAAACAAGGAGAATAACATTATGGAAGTAAAAATCAAAGCCATCCATTTCGATGCTACCGACCGCCTCAACGATTTCATCGTTAAGAAAGTGGAAAAGCTCGGAGGACATCATGAAAACGTAAAAGTAGCCGAGGTCGTGCTGAAAGTGGTGCGCCCCGAAACCGCCATGAACAAAGAAGCTTCGGTGAAGCTGTTAGTGCCGCAACGCGAAGATTTGTTTGCTTCGAAAGTGGCTGATACCTTTGAGGAAGCCGTTGACCAGTGCGTTGACGCGTTGAAGAAACAGTTGGAACGCGCCCACCGCGAGCCGCCGAAACCCCAACACCGCGGTCCGGAAGCTCCTCCTCGCAGATAATTGTTAGAAACGAAAATTTAGCGCCCCTCGCAAAAAAATCCTTGTTTTTTGCGGGGAGCGTCTTTTTTTTGTGTAATTTTGCAGTTTGGAAACTAATAACTAATCAATAAAAAATCATAACAAAAATTATGAGTAAAGAAAAGAAATTTATGACGTGCGACGGCAATCAAGCTGCCGCGCACATTAGTTACATGTTTACCGAGGTGGCTGCGATTTATCCCATCACGCCGTCGTCGACGATGGCTGAGCACGTTGATGAGTGGGCGGCTGCCGGCAGGAAAAACATCTTCGGCGAAACCGTTACCGTGCAGGAAATGCAGAGCGAAGGCGGCGCTGCCGGTGCCGTTCACGGCTCGTTGCAGGCAGGCGCGCTCACTACGACCTACACCGCGTCGCAGGGCTTGCTGCTGATGATTCCGAATATGTACAAAATCGCGGGCGAGATGCTGCCGGGCGTATTCCACGTCAGCGCACGCACCTTGGCATCGCACACCCTGTGTATCTTTGGCGACCATCAAGACGTAATGGCAACCCGTCAGACGGGTTTTGCCATGCTCGCCGAAGGCTCGGTGCAAGAGGTGATGGACCTCGCCGGCGTGGCACACCTCAGCGCGATCAAGGCGCACGTGCCTTTTGTCAACTTCTTTGACGGTTTCCGCACCTCGCACGAAATCCAGAAGGTGGAAGCCATCGACCAAGAGGACCTGGCTCCGCTGATTGACATGAAGGAGTTGGAGAAATTCCGTCGCAACGCCATGAACCCCGACAAGCCTGTCACTCGTGGCACCGCTGAAAACCCCGACGTGTTTTTCCAGCACCGCGAGAGCTGCAACGAATGCTACGCTGCCGTGCCCGCCGTCGTGGAGGAATACATGCAAAAGATTAACGAAATCACCGGCCGCAACTATGGGCTGTTCAACTATTACGGCGTGAAGGATGCGGACCGCGTCATCATCGCCATGGGCTCGGTTACCGAAGCCATCCGCGAAACCGTGGATTACCTCGTTGAGAAAGGCGAGAAAGTCGGCCTCGTGGCTGTGCATCTCTATCGTCCCTTCTCGGCAAAGCATTTCCTCGCTGCCGTGCCTGCCACTGCCAAGCGCATCGCCGTGCTCGACCGCACGAAGGAGCCCGGCGCAACCGGCGAACCGCTCTATCTTGACGTGAAGGACTGCTTCTACGGCGCCGAAGATGCTCCGATGATTGTCGGCGGCCGCTATGGCTTGGGCTCGAAAGACACCACGCCGGCACAAATCCTCTCGGTT
>Ga0181612_163217_pt1 | contig 10387 bp, 6 predicted proteins | sample HoacroProtozoa21_FD_119630 | JGI IMG/M metagenome (GOLD analysis project Ga0181612, IMG submission 119630) | Hoatzin crop microbial communities from Cojedes, Venezuel. Combined Assembly of Gp0051906, Gp0051904, Gp0051908 | reverse complement strand
AGGTTGGACAGGGCTCTGAGCAACCTGATCTAGTTGAAAATATTCCTGCTTACTGCAGGGGACTTGAGCTAGATAACCTCTAAAGGTCCCTTCCAACCCAAAGCATTCGATGATTCTATGAATCATTAGAAACAGTAATAGCTTGTGAGAAGTATGAGTGAAACATGGTTGTTTTGATTTGTCCTTTTACACCGTTGGACCAGGTGGACATGTGTTAGTGAAAGATGTATTAGTGCTGTCATCAGAAGAGACCAAAGCCCATCCAGCCTGTTACACTTCTTGTGACAATAAAAATGAGTGCTTAAGCAGGAGTATAGGAATACAAGATTCTTAAGTTTATATTAGTATCTTCTGTTGCTGCCCAGTCTCTGTCCTCTCGTTAATTAATTATCCCCTGATGCAAGGGGTACCTTTGAGTTGTAAAGTTTGAAGAGATATCATTTACATGCCAGAAAAATAGCTGGCCTTATGCCCACAGCCTTGAAAGACAGCATTTTCAAATATTTCCACTTTATAACATTGCAGGCAGCAGCATGTATAGCTCTGCTTCTCAACTCGTACCCCCAGGACATTTCCATGTTATAGCAAATCGCTTGTTCAGTGGCTCACTAAGAGTTTGAATTAGTAGTAAATACATTTTGACCTTATTTGTCTCCTGATAATTGCTCTATTTATAGAGAAGTCACTGATTGTCATGCTAATTTCTTCCTTTTGAGGATTAGACTGGCTACATCAAATAATCTGTGGTATATCCTATAAGAAAAAAGCCAAAAAAGGAATCTGTCTCCTTTAAGAATGGGCTTGCTCTTGTTCCCTTTTTTAATGAAAGCTAGAGAAAAAAACTCATTGGTGAAAAAACCAACAACTTTCACTGACAGGTTAGGCTATTCTCCTTCTTTAGATATCAATTAGCTGTATACAATGCCTTTGTTTTCTAGAAATTATGTGAGCATCAGCTGAGAGTAGAATGGCCTATAATAAGATGTTTTGTAGTCTTCACATAACCTATCAAAATATCTGTGGCCAGATTTAAAAAACAAAAAACCTAAACAAATAAAAAACCCCTAAACAAACAAAAAACCCCCACCCAAACAAAAACCCAAATTCTGATTTCTCAGTATTCAGGGCCAGTGTTCAGATCTGGGCAAGGACAAGACTTCTTTGTTTTTCTTTTAAGAAATGCAGGCACCAGTGTTACTTTATTTTCTTTGCTCCATCCCTGAGCTCATATGGACACAATAATTTTGAGATGCCTGAGCAAGGAGTTCTCAAAGCATCTGACCCTTCTCAGAGCACAGAACAGATCTGCAGTGCTCTTTCTTTTTTAATCACGCAGCACCATGAGTGCGCCCTGTACTTGGGGCACCTTTGGCCCCTGCTGCAGTGAATCATGGCACGGGGTTGGTGGCCGGTGGCTGGGAGGTCCGTATCTGTTGGTGACAGCCTGGTGGCTGCAGCTTCGAGTTCATATTGACACAGCAGCTTGGCCAGTTGTAAATCTGGGAGGTTTTGTTCCGAGAGCGATCAACTGGCCCGCAGCCTGAAGAGTGATGGAGGGACCTTGATCTCACTACGGCTACTCACCACCGCCTGCGTCGCTGGGAGGTTGCTCAGGCTTGAGTCACTGCAGGTTTTATGGTTCAGTACTACAAAGCAATTAACAGTAAGTGAGTGAGCGTTCCCAACCTTTGCTAAAAATCGTGGCTGTTTATCAATGTGTCAGGCTGTTGGCAGATTCAAGAAATCTAAATTTAACAGGTGACTGGTTCCTCCATGCCTGGCTGCAGCCAATGGATCTTCAGGATACGGTGTCCCAACTGGGCAGCCGGAGCAAGCTGGAGAGAAGTGAATGAATGGGGCCAGCTCTAGAGTTCAGTGCAGGGGAGGTTTTTTTTACACCACAGCTGCTTAATGACTTTTTCAATTGATTTCAGCAGTGCTGCTTTTCGATTACTGATTCCATCCCAGCCATTGGGCAGAAAAATGGGCCTAGGGAAATAATAGGAAGGGAAGAGAGAAAAAAAACGTACTCGAAAACTCAAATCCTACCATTGCGCAGTGACATTTGTCCAGATATTTTATGCTGAATTGGAAAAAAACAGAGACAGATATGGCAATTTCTCCCATTCCTCAGCCCATATCGTGGAGGTGAGTGCGCATGTGCATCCTTACTTTCAAGCCCCAGTTCATCCGTGATGATTGACCTGCTCCTTGGTTTGGAACCAGCTGCAGAAAGCAGCTGTCGTCCTCTGTTACTTTGCCAGCCCTATTCTTAAGGCAGCCATCAAAGCCTGGCGCTGACTGAAGGCAATTCAATTAGCTGTGACGGTCAAACAGAAACCAAGGGTCAATTGAAATCTCTTTTTTCTCCCCCCCCCCCCGCATTTTCATCTTGAAGCCTGGAGACGCAGAAGTTCACTCCCATCTTGGGAAGTTTTCTGGGGGGTAAGGGTGGGAGGACGATGGTGCCCACACAGGAGAAGCTTAGTCCAGTGAAGAAGGGACACAAGAAGGGGAATACAGACCAGGGAGAGGGAAGTATTTTCCCTCCGTCCTGCTCAGCTCTTGTGCTGCCTCCTTAAGATGCACGGAGCTCAGAAAGCGGTGCCTCGTTGGATGGCTTGTGATGTGCTTCGGCTAAATTGCGTAGTAGTAATGAAATCTCCCTAAGCCTTAACACTGCCATCTGCTCCGTACCAACCACAGTGGCCATCTCAGGCTTTTGTCAGACCTGTGGGCTTATTCCCAGCACACTCAGAGGAAGGAGGGAAGGGGGGGGGAGGAACAGGGGAAGATAGAAAGCAAAAGCCGGGATGTGATGCCAGACACAGCTGCTTTCACAGCTCCCTCTTTGCAGCCAGCCTCTGCAGCTCCTTGCTAGCGTGCAAATAGTTGTAAAATAAAGGTCAAACAAGTAATCTTGATAAATATTTAATAGTTACTGTTTTTACGTCTCCTTTCTTGTTACAGATTGAATGTCTAACACTTGTGACATCTGGCACACACCAAGCTAGAAGGGAGCATGTGCAGCCTCGCTTGATGCGGAGGGAGCGGGCAGCAGGGCATGGAGGGGACAGCCTCCATGGAGCCTGCTGCCACTGGGCCACCAGTTTGGCTGCCTCCATCACCCTGCAGAGCCTGTCTGGTGTTTGCTCAGGAACAACTGCTTCCCCTGGCACTGCAGACCCATCTTTTTTGATTCCGTGAAGCCTCGTGTGGGGTTCAGTCAATCACAGCATCGGGACTCTGGGTTCCCTCATCCCTCTCTGAGTTAATTCTCATTAAGAACCATCTGCACGCAGGTAAATTGAATGTGCTGTGGCTATGATTAGTGGCTTTGGGGGTCACTGTAGGCCTTCATTCTCTAGAGACGCAGGTAGTATTTGGCTCAGTTGGATTGTCACAGGACTGGAGACAGATTTCTGCCCTGGTGGGTTCTTGCTGGACTATTTCCAGGCTGAAACAAGTCATAGGGAGATTAAATGAGACTTGTGGTGATAATGTTGTTGACCTCAGTCTTATCAACCAGTCAAGTAGTTATGGCAGAGCAAATGCAAACTGTGCTTTTAAGGGATTGCTTGGCAATTAAGTGAACTGTAGGTTTCCTTGTAGTAGCTGGTAAGAAATTATCCACCTTTGCACAGCAGAGGAATATTTGATATAATGTGAGAGTTTTTCAGTTGTCCATGCATGAATTCATTGTGATCAATAGAAAACTCGGGGTTCCCTGCAAATGGCAGAGGAAGATATTTTAGACACTTTTAAGTAAGACTGTGCAGCACAAGGTCTCAATATGATTTTCATTTTATGGAGATCCTGTATGAAGCATTTCACTGGACTTTGGAAATCAGTAGCAGTAATGGATCTCCATGTGGAAGAACTAATGACCCTAGATAACAAATGAATCAACGTGACAAAAGGAAGAGAATCCAACTCCTCACTAACTGTTTTGCATGACCTGAATCTTTGTACAGCAGATGAGAAATGCCAATGTAGTGGCCTGGCTATACATCACAACCACTTCTGCACTTGAGCAATCGGTCTGACTTTGAACAGGATAGCCCAGGGATTTAGATCCCTGTTCCAGCAGCCTAAAGAGTCTTCAGGATGCTATTTTTGTCCTGAGTAGAAGCTGGTCTTGGAACAAATAACTTTCCTGTATTCTTTCAGCTGGAACGTGAGATTTTTTCACTTTTTTCCTTTCAGCCTGTGCCTCTGAAAATTCAGCTATACTCAACTGTGTACGCCTCCTGCCTCCCTTCTCCTCCTTGCCCCAACCTCATCTTCGTCTCACTCACATTGCAAGGAATATGTCATTAAAGTTTGACAGCGACTCCTTTTCCTCTCCACTGCTGCATTCATTTTTTTTTTCTTTTGTTGAAGCTTTGCCACCCTATTTTACAAGCTACACAGTGTGGAAGTTGGAGGAAAACCAGGTTTAGATAGAATTCAGAACTGACTTTACATATGAATTCAAGGGGTGCCAGCACTGGGATAGCATATCATGCTCCCAAACAGCTGACACAAATAGGGTAAGCATCAATGACAGTTGAGGATGCACTCAAATACTGTTTAAAGTCCTTAACAGAAAAAAAGAGACTGATGGTTTTGACTTCCATGGGAAATAGTCTTTTGTCAATATTTCAACGGGCTGCTAAGAAGCCATGCACTGGAGCTTGCATATGAAATTATGACTAATATTGTATTTTGTGGAAGGGAAGAGGACAGGAACTCTTTGGAATTGGCCTATAAACAGGCATCAGCAATGTCTCTTATCAAAGTATTGTTCATTGAACACTTTAGGAGCATAAGTCTGAGTAGTAACTCCTAAGTCAGCAAGTAAATTTCATTTTCCAGCCCGCTTGCAACCATCTCTCTGTATCCAGCTGTGCAATGGTCACTTCTGACAGTATTTCTGGCCATTTCAGTTGTCAGATGTTATTTCTGCTCTGACTGGATGGTCAAAAATTTTACAATTAGAAGAAAGTCAATCAACTAGGAAGGTATCCTTAAAAAGAAAGAAAGGGGAAAAGCCCTTTTGGCTGTGCACCTTTGCAGAAATAGTCACTGAAATACTTTTGGTATTTTTACTTTCTTGGAATATTATTGAAACAAAGGCAAAAAACTATCACTCAGTAAGTGTTCACAAAATAACAGTGAAATAGGTCAGAAATGCAACTGGAACAAATGTGTTTGAATAAAAGAAAGCCAAGCAAACACTGCAGATACTAGAACTGTGCAAACACAGAAAATAATGTAAAGCTTCCCCTCAGGAGAAGAACAATATGCAGAAATCTTGATGCTTTGCTTCACTTAGTGCAGGACCCAATAGAGAATGAAAATGGTTGTGTTCTGCTGTTATACACCTTTTAAATCCCAAAGGAATCAGTTAACGTGTTTTTGTGTACAAGCTGTAAGGGACACGCAGGAGTCAGTGGCGACAACTTGTGCAAGTTAGAGCAGCCTTGTGGCAGCTCTGAATTGGGCTGGAATAAGAATCTTACCAAAAACCCAGGGATCATTGAAGTGTATTGTGTGATAGCTGGGGCTACAGTGTCACCATCCACAGGCAATCCAGAAAATCCCATGGACTATTTCGAGGGGGTAACTTCTAATAAGTGTCTAGCTTCTGTCCCTGATGTTACTTCAGGCTCCAAAGGCCTCATCCCAGGTAGATCTTCCACAATGGTCAAAACAACCTTATGCCCACAGAAATGTGTGCATTGACATGAGTCTGCAGCCTTTGAAGTGGTGTGCTTTTGTGTCCTGTACTGAGGACCTAACAAAATTTTGCTTGTCCAGGTATTTGGGATTGCATCTTTTGTCCCGATGGAGGTGTCATCTGCCCTTCCCATACTGCATCCTCCCTGCTGGTCCTGCTCAAGAGTTTTGAAGGCTAAATCATCACACTGATGTATGTATGCAACTTGTACTTCTATGTCCCCTGAAGACAGCAAAAAAACCCTATGCACACTGTACTTCTTTCTCCCTTTGTCCCCGTGGCTTCTTCCAGCCCAAGGCACCGTGCAGCAGCCGCTTGCCCTGCCTGGGAGGAGCAGCTGAGGGGCTCACACTGAATCCTTGTCTGCAACTCCCTTCGAGCTTGCTGACTTTCGCTTATTGAATTAGGATAAATTGGAACTTTCAGAAAGGGTGATATAAATCATTATCTCAAGTTAGCAGATGCGGACTCACCAGGGTAGAGCTCTGTTAATAACTCCTTCGGATTAAGGCTGATTGGTACAATTTGAAACTTGTTTCTCTCAGCTTGATCAGTCTAGTTGTAACTGTGGCAATTATCCCATTTCACTTTGAATAGCGCAGCACAGAGGAACTGCTGCCTCCAATCCATTCCTCCTTAATGAATTCAGTGTGATATGTTTGGTCCTGTGGACAAATATACCCTGTCTCCCCCCTACTCCAAAATAAGCATTAAAAAAAATAAATCCTGTGTCCAAATGACACATAGGAATGTGTCTTTTAGGGAGTGAGATGCTAAGTGTCCATGTAAACATCATTTAGGTATTTGGCCGCTGAAAAGCCTCTCTTCATTCTTACAGCATCATTTGCACTTTTTGGCAGTCTTCCTGCCTGGGAAATTAGATGAAAAAACAGGGTTTTGTCCAAGCATTGAAGCTGCTTGAATAGATTCTGATGAATGTGTTACGTGCTGAATTTGTGGGGTTTTGTTAAATAACTTATCTGGTGATTTTTTTTCTTTCTTTTCTCCAGGAGTCATTAATAAATGATTTAATGAGTGAACACAGAATTCTCAGAATAATATATTTGACAAGTATTTTCTTTCACTCCTCTATTTGATTCCAATAACAAGTCTGTGTCTCAGTTTAACAGACCCTTGAAGAACACGGTTACCTTTGACAATAGTTTTAAATCCATCTCTTTTTCAAAAGACACTTGAACAAGTGTTTGCTTTAAGCCCATATTTGGATCTTACCTCAGATATTTTGCTGGACCATGGGCTTTAGCAGTAAGGTTGACCTTGTGCTTAAATCATTGCAATAGTGGTTTACTTGCAGTTATCAGCTCTGTGTTGACTCTTTATGACCTTTCCAGTAGCATGTATATATTAGAAACACAAGTTGCATACGATTTCCATGTTTCCTGTGATTGGGAGCTGCACAAGTGTCTTTGAACCATCCCCAGCCTGCATCAGCTCTCAAACTGTAAAATGAGTATTCCCTTTCTTTCTAACCATTGTCTTATCTTTCTGGTTGTAAATTCTTTAAGCCAAGACTGTTGCTCACTTGTTCATATAGCACCTCATACCGTGTTTTATGAAGCCAATAAAATGTTAGAGATTAAAATACATGGACTGATTTGTCTCCCACTTACAGCACCAAGGCTGTATATCTAAAGGAACATTGCTGATGCCCACGGAAACATGCCAGTGAAAGCAACAGCACGATCCCACCCAAGCTTTGATTTCTAATGGTGGGAATATGAGAGCTTTCCCATTTTGAACTTGCATCCAATGCACATCTGCTCCTGGAAATTGTTTGAGAGTGCAGTGTAAACAGATGATGGTGTCCTAAAGTTCTGAAGGAGCAGCCACTCCCTTCTCCCTGCTCTTGCCAGCTGCCTCCTGCTCGGCTCTGAGTGCTCAGCCTCTTGCAGGGGCTTGGACAGCTCTGAATCATGCTGCTTGCAGTATGGTTCTGCTAAAAATAATAGTAGTAATTAATACTCTTAGTTTTAGTGCTGCCATCTGCCTTGATGCCAGCCACAATGGCTATTTTCCTCTATTCCCCAAAGCAGGAAAGAGGAGGAAAGAAAGGACAGAGGCAGCTGCTTGTGCCTTTGCCCAGCACCTCTGCTTTGGCTGGCAGTGATTTGTCTGCCATGGGGGCAGCAGAGACAAGTAGAGGCACTGAACATCCTCAGAACTAAAGGTAACAGAGCTTGAAATGAGACATGTGAAAATACTCGAACAGAGGTATAACTTCTCCTGAAGGGTAGAGGTGTACAACTAAATAGCCCTACATTTTTAGGAGAGGTTTTTTTTAAGAGAGGGAGCTCTACATCATAATTTTGGGGGTATTTGTCTAGCTATAACCACACAAGATAATTTTGAGGAAGAAAGGGGGTGTTGGAAGTTTGCATTAGCTCAGCTACTGGAATGGGATGTTCACAGGTGAGTGCAAAGAGTACCTTTCTTCTCTTTATCTCTGGAAAGCGGTTGTCTTGCTTGGGCCCCGCAGATGTCAGAAGTGCACCGGCAAGTTGGGGAATTAAACAAAAGGAGGCGGCAGAGTGTTTAACAAACAGCATCACAAAAGGCATCTGTCACAATGCATCACCTTCTGTTCCTCCGAGGCTCCCGCCAAAGCCTCTCCCTTTGCCTCGCCTCCTTCCCCTAATTACAGAATTTACTCACTGTCCCACTGGAGAGCAAAAGGGCTGCTTCAGGTTCGCAGGAAAGGAAATGTTTACAGAGGAAAAACACTCAGCTGCAAGCAGACAGTTACTGCAGCAGTAAAAGTAATCTTTACCCATGGTAGAAAGACTTGGGGGACGGAGGTGGCAAAACAGTGTAGAAGGCAGCAGGACCCTTTTAGTTCTCAAGATAGGGAGCTTTTAAAGGCTGTACAAAACCTCTTCTGCCTGATCCCTGCTTAGCAAGCTGGTGAGGCCTTTTTCTTCTATCAGAGGAGAAGAGCTATCGCATGTCAGCCAGCCACATCTCTTCTTCACAGTGAATGACACTTCAGAAGGCAACTTGTTGGTCCTAGTCCTATCTGCCACGAGTGTACTCTGAGATGCTTGTTCTGACTAAAGCAAGGAGAAAACAGTTGTTGAGGGTTAGGAAAAAAGTGTGAGGAACTGCAGCAGTCGGGATTTTGATGTGGCTGGCCTAAAAGGAATATTTCTGATACTCCAAAAACTGCATTGCTCCCCCAGGCTCCCAGCCCTCCACAGCCAGAGGCATCATGTAGCCAAGCTCAGTCTTAGATCTGTTCCCTCCGTGGGCCAGAAGCATTAGCTCTCATGCACTGCTGGTAATGATCTGACAAATTGCAGGTTTTTAAGCAGTTTGTGTACATGGGGCTTATTTTCCTTGCTTACCTTCTTCCTTGGATCTAACCCTGGTGTCTTAAATGGGAACACATCTCCAGTTTCCTTCTTTCTCCCCCTCCCCAAATAACGCTGAAGGGATTTAAGGTGAGAGTTTCAGCCCAAAGCCATTTAATGCATCCTAGCAGTCATATCCAGCCAGGCTCCGGGGTGAACTACTGGGAGGATCTAATAGATCTGTAGCTCTTTCATCAGTCCTCTTTGGTATATGCTTGGCTTACTCAGGAAGGTACATTCACCAAGAGCATCAAAACTCAACCTAGCCCTGTGAGCCTAAACTGAGAAGCTCTGATATAAATTCAGATAACCATCTTTGCAAGACATGAGGTCCCTACTAAGGCTGCTCCCTTTTGCACAACTAGCTAAGCACTTCCCTTTAATCCAAATATTTGATATTGGTGAGAGTTTTCCTCTTTTTGTCAGGAAATTATACATGTTTTCAAGGTGACACAGTAATGTTCATGGTCCACCAGTCCTGCAGATGGAAGGTCATGTCTTGTTTTGGGGGGCTTTTTGGGTTGCTTCCATGCGTTTTGCAAGGGTGCCTCTGCCAGAAGCAGAGCAGATGGTTATATCTCAAAAGGGGTTTGAGCCTAACAGGCAGCCCCACTATGGACAGGCTGCGGCTGTGGAGAACACAAGGAGTATTTGTGTGAGAAGAGATCTCAGAAGGTCAATAATGACTATTCATTTAAAATATTTGCCATGCAATTTGGGACGGAGACAAATTCACATGACAGAGGTGACCAGCCACACTATTTGACTAAAAACATGATGTTATCATAAACAAGGACTGAGCCAGTTTCAGAAAAACAGAGGAGAGAAAATTATTCATCCACTTCTTTGCCAGAGTTGAAAAAAAAAGTCTATATAAAAATCTGGATCAGATAATATATTTCTGCTTTTTAATCAAGAAAGGAAGAAACGTTGTAAGAAATGTCAATTGTGATCAATACTTCAACCAGGAGAAATGACATTATCATGAGTGTTGCATGGAATTGAACAGACATCACCTGGTATTTGCTGTCATACCTTGGCAGCTATCCAGCTGGGTGGCTACTTATCTTTAAAGGTAGGAAAGATGTTTCCGTTTCAAAGGTTTTTTTATTATTTTTTCCACTTCAAAAAAAAAATTATCAAAGTCAAACTTTGCTTTGAACAAAATTCCAGACAAAAACAAAAAAACACCCCCCCCCCCCAACTTCTTTAAAAAAAAAACAACAAAAACATTCCTCACTCCACCTTGGAATTGACAATTTTAACTTGTGGGTTTGCTTTTTTAAGGGGTTTTTCT
>Ga0181612_141555_pt1 | contig 10387 bp, 14 predicted proteins | sample HoacroProtozoa21_FD_119630 | JGI IMG/M metagenome (GOLD analysis project Ga0181612, IMG submission 119630) | Hoatzin crop microbial communities from Cojedes, Venezuel. Combined Assembly of Gp0051906, Gp0051904, Gp0051908 | reverse complement strand
TCTGCTGGTGTGGAAGGACCTCACCTCTCAGGTGTTACCTCCTCTTCATGTGTGTGTCTTCTTGTACCAACATTGTTCTGTAGGCAGAGGGGATCTCCCGGGGTTGGAAGAAGCAAGTGGTGGCAGTGGCAGATGTAGCTATCAGATGTAGAGGAAGCTGGGTTTGACACAGACACACCTGAGAAGATTGCCATGGGAACATGCCTGTGGGGCGCAAGGGTAGATATTATGGGTGTCTAGGTGAGTTCTTGCTTGATGCAGGGGAGGAGCAGATAGTCCGTGCTGGTCTTGGGGACACGGGGAAGCGTGGGAGAGATGTTCTGCAGGATAAATTCAGGTTGCTATGTGGGAAACTGAAGTCCAGGATCTCCATGGTAGCACTTTCTAAGATACTGCCAATGCCACAGTTGAGGCTGGAGAGGTGGGCAAAAATCTGTAGTCTCAATGCTTGGATGAGATGGCGCAGTCAGGTGTACACTTAGGGTCTTCAGGAACTGGAGAGCTTCTGGGTACAGGAAGAACCTGTCGATGGGCCGTATCTTTGTCAACAGATTAGGATTTAGAGCAAGACTACTGGCATTGAAAAATAAAAAGGTCATAGAGGAGCATTCAACATTGAAACTGGGAGCCGGAAGAAGGTGCAGAGAAGCACCTGGCTTGGACTGGTGCAACCTGTGAGCTGGGTGTGGTTGATGCACATTCAGAAAGTCCGGGAGGGCTGCGCAGAGCAAAACTAGAGCAAATGGGAAAGGCAAATCAAACTGCCTACAAAAGCAGTTGAGTCATGTGCACAGTATTAGGTGCTGCAGCGAAGACAAAATGTACAAGTGCTTGTACCCAAATGCTGGAACCGTGAAAAAATAAATTAGGGGAACCAGCAGGCTGGGTGTCTAGTGACAGCCGTGGCGCAGAAGGTACCTCAGGGACCTGGTGGAAAGGAGGTAGTTGGAGAGATGCAGTGTTGCCAAGCTACCAGCTTTATAGGAATACCGGAGTAGGATGTATAGGCGGAGTGACAGTGCGAGTGAAGGATAATACAAAGTGCAGCAGCGTAGAAGTGTGACGGGAAAACAGAAGCACTATAGTGTCTTAGTGGGTGGAAATCCTGACTCTAATAATAAGTGTAGTACTAGCATTGTAGTACTGACCCCCCCAAAGCAGGAAATATCAGGTGAGATTAAAGAAGTAGCAAATTTAGGACAGGTATTAATAGCAGCAGATTTCGACTATCCATACATAGATTGGGTCAATGCCTCATCAGGATGAGAAGTAGTGAGAAAGTTTTGGGTGGAGTAAATAGTTGCTTCCTAGAACGATTAATCCTAGATCCTGTAAGTAAAGATGCTATTCTGGATTTGGCCTGAAGTGGTGCGCAGGACCTGGTCCAAGAGGCATTAGCAGGAGAGCTCACTAGTAGCAAGTGCAACACAATTAGATTTAACATCGCAGCAGGAAAAAGCAGGGCACATAAATCCCATCTGTGGATATTTGGTTTCAAGAGAGTGGCAAGGTAAATATGAGAGCAACTTTAAAAGGAGCAGTTCAAAAAGCAAGAAACCTGCATGCAGCCTGGAGGTTGTTAATGGTGTATTAGAAGCTAAGATAAAAAGTGTGCTGCGATTAGAAAAGAAAACAAAGTTGTTGCCCAAATCCCCTGCAGACTCAGTAGGAAAGTTAAAGAACATCACACAGGAGATGGCTGGCATCTGAGAAATGGAAAATTTGTTCAAATGAAGAGAATGGAAAGGCTGTAAAACATGGCAGGTCAAATGTAAACAGAAAATTGGGTTTGCAGATGATGCCAAGCTGCTTTGGGTAGTCAGATGCCACGCAGATGGTGAGGAACTCCAGAAAGACCTCATAAAAATGACTGAGTGTCAAACAGGGGGCACATGAGCTTCTGTGTAGATAAATGTAAGGTAATCCATCAAGACAAAATAAAACCAAGCCTTCACGATGTTGAACTCCAGAACTGGGAATTACATCCTGGGGGAGAGATCTTGGAGTCATGGTTGGCAGTCGTTTGCAGTTACCCACTCTGTGTACAGTGACATCTAAAAAAGGAAACCAGCCCCTATGTGTGGTCAGGGAGGGTGCTGAGAACAAGGTGTGGGGTGTCACATTGCCGCTGTAGGAAGGTTTGGTACACCCATGGCAGGGCAATGCTGTGTGCAGTTCAGGACGGAGGTAGAAGAGGTCCAGAGAGGAGCTAAAATGACTGAAGCGATGGAGGACCTCCTTATGAGGACATTGCATGGGCTAGGACTTCAGCAGGGAGAGGGGAGGGCAAGTGGGGGGTGTGTTGAAACCAGCAAGTGGTTGGATTAATATCCAGTGACTCTAATCTAACTGAAAAGAAAGTATCCAGCTGAAAGTAAGAAAGGAAAGAAAGTAATCCAGATGAAAGAAGGTATTTTTTGTACTTGGCAGGTGGTGAGCTTCTGGAGTGTGTTGTCCCAGGAGGCGGCAAACCTGCTGATATCAGCAGGTTCAACAGAGAATTAGACCAATTCAATGACAACAGGTCTATGATACTAGGAGTACAGGGATATTCCTGGTAATGTCCTGTAACCAAGAAATCCAGGTACTGGAAGAGTAAGAGTGGAAGAGACTGAAGGCAGAGACCAGGCTCACCTGCTGTCCCTGAAGAGCATCTCTGCTGGGGACAGTCCTGGGCTGGATGAACCACTGATCTCACACAATATGACTTTTTTTGATTTTCCTAATGTGAAACCCTCACCTTGATGGCATTTCTGGGTCTGTGTTGCTATCTTCTGCTCTCATAACTTCTGAAGCTGTATTGTTCCAAGCCAAGACCATCTTTTAAGTATGCGGAAATCTAGTGATTGTGAAGGAAAACAATCAAAAGGGGTCAATGGGAACATGCATGGAGCTTCTGTAATCTGTGACCGGCCAGCAGTCAGTCTGTATCTAACAATTAAAATACTAGAGGATGGCAGCTGTTGACGCCTTGCGGCATAATTTGCCTTCTCATCAGCTTTACTTTACAAAACAGCCCCATGCAAATTAAAATATTACTGCTCTTATTTCCCTAAAGGACAGAAAAGAAATGAGGATGGAGGTGGTAGGAGAAAGGCTGTGAAAAGAGCCCTGTTTATCGATATGAGAAGGACAGAGCATTTAGGACAGCATGGCGGTAATTGCAACACCCCAGGTAGGGTGGAGATAGTGTGTGGACAGGGTAGAGTGGGAAAGAAGATCATGGAGACAGAGTCGCAGAGCCCTGGTGTGGGGCTGGCTGAGGGAAAACGAGAGGTATGTATTATGGGGGTAATTCTGCTGCATTTGTAGAGGCCAGTGTGGTGTGCATTCAGGTCCATTTGCCCCCACACTAGACTACAGTGCATACATACAGTATATGTGGTTGTGTAGTAAAGGGGAATTGGCTGATTCCTTAATAAGTCAGGATTTTGGTACCATGCTGACTAGGTGCTCTAGAGGCTCCTAAAACAAACTGTTTTGATGCTCAGTCTAATCTGAAAAGCAAACATATGAATCCTGCCTAATGCGAAGCCATTAGAAATCCGCCCACCCCCAAGCTAATTTTAATACAGATAGGAAAGCAATTTCCTGACAAGAAAGCTCTTAATAGGGTGTGCTAATAGAGAACAGCAAAGAAAGGATTGTGGGCTCTGGTGCAGCTTAGCAACCATGTTGGGAAGCAGGAGACCAACATTGTGAAGGGTTGTTCACAGTGGCTAGGACAGGGATGGCATTTCAGGATGACCAAGACCAAGCTACGGAAGAGACCCCACAGCTTTGTGGCTGTGGAGGTGGTGGATGGCCTCAGTAGTTGCTTGTCATGTAGAGCAGGAGAACAGCAGCACTACTGGCCATTGCTGGTGTGATGCTAGGGTCAGCTTGGAGGTCACTGGCCAGCAAGCGCAAGAGAGAAAGAGTAGATGTGGGTATGAGTGTGTTTTTATTGGCATTACAATGTTCTGACGTGTCTTTCCAGGTGAAAGGCATCTCATTTCGCACTTGACTCTCTCTGGGTTTGATCAGGGCAAACAGATGGGGATGGAAAGCCACCAGAAAACAGCATTTTCCCTTGGCTTTCCCTGTTGTTTTCACTTTCCTCCCCTCAGTTTACAGCCATTTGTGTTGGCAAGGCTTACTCCCTGCAGAGGCTGAGATGCTGAGGTTGGGGGTATCCTTAGAGGCTGTAGGAGCCCAGCTTTGATGGTCCCAGCTCTGTTGAGGGGGCGGGAGGCCTCCTGACTCCCTGTAACCTGCATGCTGTCGCTGACCCCGGGTGCTGAGTCTGTGGTATCTGGCTGCCTGTAGACCTTCGTCAGCTGTCTGGCTTTTGGTGGAAGCCCTCCTGTAAGAGTCAGCTTGCTTATAATAAACTAATGAATCATGCAAGCGTGGCGTTTCTTCCTGCTTTGCCATAGGATCAGATTGTCGCATAAGCAGACTCCACAACTTTGACCCAGTGAGGCTCTGGTTTGCTCTGGCATCTCATCTTCTCCCAAGGGCACCTTCATTTTTGTGTGCTTTTCTGAGCTGCCCTGAGAAATGCACACAAAAATTATCACTCCCACGGGGGCAGAAGGGATTCCCTGTCTGCTGCTGGTGTCTCCCGCATGGCCATCCCTGGACCCATGTCCTCCACACATCGCAGGGCAGCGATGCTGCATTGTAGTTTGCCTGCACACAGCCTCTGTGGGTCAATCTGTGCATCGTGGGTGTATGCACCCTGTGGTGGGTACCTCTTGTTCCACAATGCACATAACACCAGGGCCCTGCTCTCAAGAATGCGTCACAGTGGCTCTGTTTTGGGGAAAGAGCCGTATGAATGAGAGTTTGAAGAGCGCAGTGTGCATCAAATCTAGGACATGTGTTCAGCTCTGGTAAGGAAGGGGAGGCCTGTTTGCATTCCACCATGGGGATGGGGTCCTCTACTCACCCCAGGAGTTGTTCCCATGCAAAGCCACCATGTCTGTAGAGGCTGCTGCACTGTGGTTCTGCGGAGAGCTGCAGGCTATGCCTCGAAAGCAGAGGATGCAGCAAACGGTGCAACCCCCATCTTCTAACTATGTCCTGACCATGGAGAAGGATTGTCACCCTCCAGAATGCAATGTGTCACAGTATCTGTTTATATAGAGCCTTCTACTGTGGATGCTGCTTACTCATCTAACTTCAGTTTTGGAGGTGGTTCTGTCATCACTTCTCAGGCCCAGGTTGTGGATGACTTGGATGGTGGTAATGGCTCCGCCATGAATTCAGTTGGACACACTGAGAAAAGGCTTTGTGGGACTGAAGATATCACCTGATCTGGGAGCACCAACACGAGTCTGTAGGATTTACACTTTGAAATCCTGTGGGGGATACAGCAAATCTCAGTTTCTTTATGCCTTGTGCCCAGACTGTAAAACGAAATGGTACCTCTGGCCCAGGTGCGGTGGGCAGGGATAGAGTCGGGGGACTGTTTAATTAATTGGTAGTCTCTTAAGACTACAGAGGAACCACATGTAGCACACAGAACTGGAAACGTGAACATAGGATCTAGAATTGAATCTGATGGCTACATCTGTCCCAGGTTATGTACAAGATTTGCTTTGTCCAGCACAGGAATTCAGCCCAGTGCACTGGAGGCAGATGTTTAACACTGCCCTGCTTATCTCTAGGTTGTGGCAAGAGATGAAAAACTTCATCTTCCAATGAAAGAACAAGGTGAGTTTAATTAGGCAAATTATAATTACCCAAACTTGGTTTCCTCAAGACAGAAGAGGCTGATGTGAGCCAATATAATGCTCCCATTCCCTATGGAGCTGCGAAGATTTACACTAAGCCAGGAGCTTGAAATATGCATTCAGTAGAGGAAGTGTTACAGAGGATGTTGGAAGAAAAATATTTTCTGCCCCTAGAAAAAGAAACTCAGCCATGCTGTTTTGTGCAATACAAGTTGTGCCTTAGCAAGCCTGAGCTTTGCTCAGCAGAGCTGGGGGCTGGTGTCTCCCCAGCTCTGGAGACTGCAGTTGGAGATGGGCACACAGAAAAGTCCTGGGGTCTCCATCACTCAATATGTGGCTTTGCTGAGTGTTTCCCCTGTTGAATCGCAACCACAGGTCTGGCAGATGTTCACCTGAACGGTGGTTGGTAAGCTTAGGTCCCCAAGGATGAATGTATTTCATAAATGAAAAGACTGCGGTATCTCCAAAGGCAGGAGGATCTCCAGGGATCCCCCTGCCTGTTTGTATGAGGTGGGTTTTAATTCCCCCTCCAACTTGGCCTTGGCACCCACATATGAGATTTCTTTGTCAAACCTATTAAAAGCCAGATTAAGATCTCTTGCAGAGGTCATTTAGCAAACAGTGATACGAATTTGCAGCCTTTCTCTAAGGAATACTTGTTTTCCTCTCAATCCTCAAAACAATCTGGGGAACGTGTTTGGAGTAAGCCCGTTTCTGGACTTAACCCTCTTACCCCCAGCAAAAATAGTCCGTGTGCTGCCTTTGTACCTGGGATGGGGTGAGCTGGACCCCAGCCCTGACTTTCTGAGCTGCATGGATTTTCCAGAGCACGTAGAAGGGTTTGTGTTCTGGGGAGGTCTATGCCATGACAACAGGGTGACTAAACCCGATGGGTGTGCAGTTACATAAATTTGCATCAGCCTGTATGTTGTATGTAAAGCGCAGGGATGACTCAAAAGCAAGTCTGCCAGCTGCCAGTGACTGGCAGCCTGGGGCAAAGCTGCCAGATCAATGTTGGGTCTTGTTGGGTGTCCTTCTTGTCTGCCATGGGTGTTGGTGCTGGCTTCTCCTGCACCGGGGCATTAGGGAGCGTGAAGGGTTTAGTGCTGAGCCTCTGGGGCTGCAAACAAGTCAAGCGGTGAGTCAGCATTAGGTGGAAATGCAATATTGTGTTTGTGGGCTGTTGAAACACAAAACGGCTGATAGGAAAATGAGCCCTGTATCTCTGTGGTGGTGAGTCCGCCACTGCCCATAGCATGTGATATCATGTTTAGATGTAATGATAAAGGATGGACTACAAGCAGAACTCAGCTGCTAGCCCTGTCAACCTTAGGATCCAGCCCAAAATCAAACCGGACCACTGAGAAAGATATCGCTTGTAAGGCTCCTCTCTCTAAAAAAAAAAAAAAAAAAGAAGAAAAATAAAGAGAAAAAGAAAAATAATGGAAGTTTTTTCCAGGGCATTCTTTACGGCAATCCTTAATATTCAGACTCATGCCTTCAAAGTTGCACGACGTAAAAAAAAAAAGATCTTAGTTTTTAATATTCAAATCAACTTTCTAGGCTATGGAACTTAGATTTCCATGCTTTAAATTTTTTTCAGTGGAGGTCAGAAACTTATCCGAAAAAGAAAAAAGAAAGCAGCACCCCATTCCCCACCCTGTCCCTCTCGGAAAGCCTCTCTGGATGGCTGGCCCTGGGAGCCAGGGCGTTTGGAAAAGGACCAGGAATCACAGGAGTGGGCAGTGCTGGTGCTGCCTCAAATCCCCTGGTAATAAACACACCGACTGAAGCCAGATGGTAAAAGTGCATTTTTATCATGTACGTGGATTAATGATTTCAATAAACATTTTTCTCATTTGTGTACGTTCAGGGAAGCATTTGCACGGTGTCTAAGAAAACCCACTGAGCTTTCTCTGGCTTTCTCGGTGGCTGCACTCGAAGGCTAGGTTTGTTTGATCTGCCTCAATCCCCTCTAATGTTTGTCATTTGTATTAGCCACAAGACTGCAGTGAGACGGCAGTTACTGATCCCTGAGGGGTCTGGTTTTCCCTTGATGTGTCTGTAACTCCTTTCATAATAATAAGAGTTATTTGTACATACGGAGGGGATTAGTTAATGACCTGAGATGCACAATCCACCGGGGCACGGCTCTCCAGTGACTACCGTTGTGTGATGTGCTGCGGTGCTTTCTTGAGTGCTTTGGAGGCGTGCCTTCATTAAGTTTCAGTGCATGGCAAAAGCAAGTATCCCTTGTTGCCCGTTTGGTGGGTAAATAATGTGAGATGCTGCAAAGTAAAGCGGTTTATTGTACATAAAGTCAGGCTGCTGTGGTTCAACAAGTCCCCTCTCCTCGGCCGTGCTCTTGTAGGGGCCATGGGTGTCCTCTTAACCAGAGGCAATAGCTGGGAAATGAGCTTAGCCAGAGAGGAGAGGTGATTAAGCTGGGATAGGTGAGGTGAAGTGCGCACGTATTTCCCATGACTTTGCTTATGAGGTTATTTGTAAGTAAGATGAGTGTTTCTAAGCCTTTGGTGTTGGATGCAGGAACCAGGCTTGTGGCACTCTCAGGTTGATGAGGTTGGGGCTCAAGCCCATGCACGTGCCTGTGCTTTCCCAAAGCTGTCAGAAATTGTAGGAGCAGTTATTGAGGGAGATCATGGCAGGATGAAGGCTTTGCTAAGTCCTCATTTTGTCAAGGGGTTTTCCTGCTTGTGCCGTGTCTGTGCTGGTGTTTATACCTATGGTCACTGTGTTGCATGCCGTGGGTTCCCATCAGCCCGATGTAAAGCCCTCGTCCCGGGACTTGCTCGGAGTGTGGTATATAGCATCTGGGAGTGACTCATGCAGCCTCTGTATAGCACATCTACTCCTGGCCAGAAGCAAAACTAAACACAAGCTTTTAGTGTTATCTTGACCTAGACTAATGTTGCTATTTTGGGGTTTTGTGTCAGAGGCACAAAAATCCTGGAAATCACTGATGGAAAAGACCTATGAGATCATCCCTTCCACCCACAGGATTGTTCCCTGCAAAATATTCTCCATCGCTTTGTCCAAAGCAGTCAAAGTTTGCTCAAATAAGGCAGATCCTAATGTTTCTGCTCTTCCTGCTGTTTATACCCAGCACGGCACAAGAATGAGATGACGACCCGTGAGTTGAGCGCAGACCGCTCAGCCGTCTGTGATGGAATAAGTTTGCAATCAGACCTCAAATAATCGCACAGGGTCTCCCCGGCTGTATCGCACTCACAAGGGTGGTGAGGTATAGCAAGCCTCATATCCCAGGACTGCATCTCCTCCTTCCCTCTGAGACACAAACCTCCCACATGTCATTTTTTATTTAATTGAAATATCTCACTTGGTGCTTCATGCGACGTGAAGACCCAGACTGATAGCCGGGGGGTGTTTCCTATCAAAGAAAAAGGCAAAATTCCCACTAAATGGGAGTGAGCTGCAGTAAGTGGATGGCAACTACCTGCTGCATGAGAGCTGGATTAGACCGTCTCAAATGTGTCCACATCCGCAGACCCCGGGACAGGGATGCTGGGGACACTGAGTCTTCCATCTAACTTTGTCATGCCTGAGGTGCTGCAAGCTATTAACAACCTCTGCTAATGAGTACTGTAACAACATCAAAATGTCTATTTTTAATACAAAATGCAATTGCAAAAATGAAAAAAATAAAAGAAGTCCCCACGTAACAGATTTTATAGATATGTTGGAAAAGAAAATAATCTCTGCAGGGTGGGGACTTTGCATGCCAGCTCCCTGCTTCGGCCCAGCTCTACGCCCCATCTCGCCCTTGCATCCCCCAGGACTGGAAATGGAAACCTCTGCGCTGAGCTCTGGCAGTACAAGTGGATGCCAGGGAAAGTTTTTTGCCAGTACTTAGCAGGAGCCAACTCTTGCTTCACTGCAGCAGTTAAACACGTCAAGTGCACTGAGCCCATACAGCCCTTCTGGCACTGACTGAATGGGTATTTGTAGTTTGTTCTTTTTTTTTTTTTGCAGAGGAGTCATTTTCTTCCTGGGCTTCTGTGAAAGATGAAATTGCTTGACCCCCAAAGCTCATCACTGGGTTGGTGAGATCCATAAGCTTTCAGTGAAGAATATTTTCCCTCCTTTATACGTGGAGGATTCTTCAGACTGCAATCACTCAGCAGCCAGCAATTTTCAGCTGTGTTTCCTTTATGTTTTCAGTGGGATTTGAACATCTTTGGAAAGTGTAAATTTACAGCCAAGGATCACAAAATGAAGCCTCGCTCCGTGATCTTTCTTGGTCAGGCTTTCTGTAGAGGCCACAGTTGCCACCTTTGAGGTGCTACATTGGTTACAGGGATGCTCTGTGGGACCCATCCAAGATGCCTGTGATGGCTCCAGGCTGCGCACAAAGGATGTGCCAGGTTGTTTTGTGCTGTAGCCCCCGTGCAGACGGAGGGATCTTTTGCCTGATAGCAGACCCTAGGTAAACTGAAATCCTGGAGCTTTGTGCAAGGCTGGTGCAGCCCCTCTCAACCATTACAAGATGCTGATGTGCAAGTGCTAGGAGGAAGGAAAAGGCCCTTGTGTCTGTGGACAAGTCTGGTTCAGTTTGAGCACATGTGGGAGGGGAAGAGGAGTAGAGTGAAAAATGTTTCAGAAAACCATCTCTTGCTCCTCCTGTGGTT
>Ga0181612_138994_pt1 | contig 10387 bp, 3 predicted proteins | sample HoacroProtozoa21_FD_119630 | JGI IMG/M metagenome (GOLD analysis project Ga0181612, IMG submission 119630) | Hoatzin crop microbial communities from Cojedes, Venezuel. Combined Assembly of Gp0051906, Gp0051904, Gp0051908 | reverse complement strand
GGTTGGACTAGATGACCCACAGAGGTCCCTTTCAACCCCGAATATTCTGTGATTCTGTGATCACCCCCAGCGAGGGCTGCATCACTCCTGCACTGTGCAGGTGCAGTTTCAAAGAACGTGTTTCAAGGGAAGCATTGCTTGGCCTTGGGTACATACCCAGGTAACTCCTGCCAGTTCCAGGAAAGCAGCAGTGTCAGAACAGCTGTGTGAACCACACACACGCATGCCCCGTTTCCCCACAGCTTAGAGCATGTGGATTCCTGAGCTCTTCTGCCCTGGCAAGTTATGTAGTTGAATGTGATAACACGCCTCTAAGTGAGTCTGCATGCTTTGCCAGGAGGAGTGGATGCAGAGCAGGCTGTTGAGTGTGGAGGCAGCTCTCTTGCCTCATGCTGCAGTCTTAACCCATAGGCTGTCCCACTGCAAATGACTCACGTGAGTGAGTATATTTGCATGCTGAAGGGGTGCTTCCATGGTAGCAGCACCAAGGCATGCAGAGAAAAGGGTTGTTGCACACCTGGGCTGCAAGCCATGCAGCCTTCCCACCTAGAATATCTCATCTCCCTCCGTGCTTTGGATGGAGCAGAAATACTGATGCTAGACACCCTGTGGGCAGAGGGTGGGAAGACTTGTTGTCCTCCTGAGCAGGTTCTACCAGGCAGGACTCCATTTGCCTCAGTGAAAATCCATTCCTGTTTATAGATGTATAGGTTTGGTGGCTAGGGAGGACCCTTGTGAGAGACCTTGTCTTGCATCGTGTGTAGCAAGAGTTTGGGATTTTTGCCAGCCTCACTTTGCATCAAGCCCAGCAAACTGCTGGGTTTTGGGAAGACGGGTTGAGCTTCTTGGCTCCCAGTTCTCGCAGACCAAGAACTTCAGCATAGCAAACAAGACTCATTTTTCCTGTAGCACCTCTCTAAAATGCTAATGCTCCTGGTGTCCTGACTGGAGCAGGGGTGAGCACCTCTGGGGAGTTATTCATCCTTTCCAAAGACCTGTGCCCAAGGCAAATGGGATGAATTGCACTGTGGAGGTGCCTGTCTCTTTTATGACTATGGAGGGTGCTAGACCCCTCGTGTTTAGACTGTGAAAGGAGAGATAGGTGATTCCCATCCTGTAGCTCCAGAGACTTTCTTTGGCATAATTTGTCTGACTTTGGTGGGTGTAAATTATGACATGCTTCTATTATAGTTCCTAATTGTTTACAATTTCACTGTCTCTAGACACTCTGGGTCAGATAGGAGTTTTGGTATTGACTCCAGTGGAAAGTAGCCTTCTCCCTATTTAAAAAGCAATGAAAGCACTTCGTTTGCCCCATCCTCTTCCTGGATTGTCTCCAAGCCAAATACGAGCATGGCTTTGATAATGCCTTGACACACCTCCTTGGCCTCCACTTTGTAAGAAAAATCCCCAGTCACATCTATCCCTCAGCATCTGATCTCTGTCTTCTCCTCCAGGATGAAGGATGGCTGATGGGCGTGAAGGAGTCTGACTGGATCCAGCATAAGGAACTTGACCAATGCCGAGGGGTTTTCCCAGAGAATTTCACAGAGCGAGTGCAGTGAAAGCCCAAGCCCACCAGCCGCATTTCTGCTGGAAGAAAGCAAGTTTTCTGGTAGATAATTGAAAAAGAACAGCAAAATGAAAAGAAAAGAGAAAGGAACAGAAGCCTGAAAAAAAGTCAACTTAAAGGGTGTGTTCTTCTCAAAGGGCAAGGTTTCAGAAGTAAATTGAAATTCAAAGTGTTATCAAAGTATATGCGTATTAATAATAGAGGCAAGACAAATACCCTCTTCCCCCTTTGGTTTTAACAGCATTTGAATTTAGAGGACTGATGCAGAAGCAACTCAGTGTGGTTCTCTAAATACTGCATAAACTGAATTGGCGAGATGTCAGTCTGATCCCTGGAAAGGCAGGGCTTGAGAGTAGAAGCTGCATTTGCTCTTGGGTGGGTTCATCTGTGTTGTCCTGAAGGTGGCTTGCATGGCAACCGTAAAAATTCAGCCTTCCCTACATGTTCAACCTACAGTAGGCCAAACTTTCTGTTATGCTGTTGAAAAAAATATTTAGTGTATAGTGTTCACCAATACAACGTGTGTGTGTGTGTACTTTTTTCCTTTAAAACAATGTTACACAAACTGTGATTTTTCTACTTGTAAAGACAGAAGAAACTACATGGAAAGGGCATGGAGAAGACGAAATGTGTGAAGCTGTGCTCAGTCCAAAGTTCTTTCAAATGCAGACACCTAAATTCTTGCAGTAGTATTGGCCTGTGAAGTGCTAAGGGGAGTGGACAAATTCAAGAGGAGAAACAAGACAAAACAAGCAGATGCCATTTGCATGGCTCTGCAAGTTAGGAGAAGGAATCCTTTGCCCACAAAAGCCTGTAGGCAGTTTCAGAAAAGCTTAAATTCATGTAGGTGGAAGATAGTTCTAAAATTCGGCTGGTAGAAAATTTGCTTTTAAAGAAAGAGGTAAGGGAAGAAAGAATTTTTTCTGAAATAATTTGTGAAGAAAGAACACTGAGGAAAACTAATTTGCTTTCTGTGTTTTTAATTGGCATTGTTATTTGTGGAATTGTATTTCTTAGTTTCCTTTGAAGAGTTCTGTAAGTGAAATATTGTTAGATCAGCTTTCTCCAGTGCTGTGCTGGTGATCAAGTTAACATCTACGAAAACTGGACTCTTAAAATACTCATTCAAAATGGCTGCATGACTTCATGATATTTTAATACATTAGAAAGGAGGGCAAGAATATCAAAGTGTCAGTGTCAAGAAGACACTCTGCAGTCTAATACCGATGCTCAGACCTTTCCTATACCTTTCATTTGCTTCTGCTTGTTTTTGAGTTTTGTTTTTTAGTTTGAACAAGCAGATGACAAGGCTGTTACACTTGTTAAAATAAACCGGTCTGACCCTTCAAGACTCTAAAGTCCCACAAAGGTACTTTAAACTTTAGTTGAATACTGATGCAGCTGGCAAGCAGGTCGGGCTATTACCAGTTTTTTTGGCTCCCCCCCGCCACGATCTTTTGGCCTCGAAGGGATTTTTAACAGTGAGGTCACCTCCTGCTGTAACAGGACTAACTGTTAGGAGCTGGCTTTTGTCAAAGGTGCACGGGATGCTGACACACACTACTGAAAATCCCACCTTTTCCGATCTGTTTTGATTATTTTTAGGACAACAGAAAAAACATTGTAGGGCAAAAGTGTTGCTTGGGTTTTTTTTTAGGAATTTTTATTCAGAGGGACAGATCAGATTTTGATTAGGAAATGTATTGTAATAAATGCAGGAATTGCTGGCGTACCTCCTGCTTTCAACTTGGGAGATGATCTGTGCTAGTTATTTACAGTGATGTAACAGACATCAAAATCTGTTCTATATACCCAAATCCCTTCTCCTTTATTTTTTTTAAATAAACATGCAGCAATTTATATTTTACATCACTGTTACAAAACCCAATAGTATTAAGGAGTAACTGCTCACAGTACAGAAGGACTGGACTCTGCAAGTTATGGTATGGTGAGCTGTTTCTTTAGAATACTACCCTGTTGATTTTTTTTTCTTTGTCACCAAGGTTGTCTTTATTATTACTCTTTTTCCAAAATATCTATTTTTATGCATTTGTGACTCCCATAATGCTTTAAAGAATATTCATAGAAAAAATATACATTTAAATATACATAGAAATATATATTAAAAACGGGTTGATCCAATTAACATAATGCTGTCAGCTTAAAATGTTTATTTTTATGCAAAACCTGTGGATTATTGTTTTTTTAAGGAAGACGAGATTCGAAATACCAGAGCTGTGATTTTTTTTGTCTTGCAAGTAATTGTTCTAGAGCATTTAGAAAGCTGTGCTGATACCTAATTTATTGTGGGGTTTTTTTGCTGTTGTTGTCTTCTGCTGTGTTTGAACCAGATGACTGTCCCAACAAAGATTCTCGTAAGGCCTTTTCTTTTTATTGAGCTTGCAAAGCAACTATCCAGTACTGTATTGTCCCTGCAGAAGTGGTAATGCTCTGCAAAAAAAGGGATGTTGTTTTCAGGTCACGTGAGTGATGCTCAAGTATTGCTAGTGGGGAGGATGTCGCCTCTCTCTCCATTTGCTTCCCCCCCGCCCCCAGACCCCCTTGCAGGCAGGGTGAATTACCTGCGTCTTGCATTGCTTGCAAATAAGTGGTGTCAGCACATCTCGGCCAGATCCTGAAAATGCAGGATCGAACCCACAGTTTATAAATTGCCTTATATGAGAGTAGGATGGCATAGCAGGAAGCTTGTAGGTGGCAGTGAGTTTCGGAGCTAGGAGATCTTTTATCTCCGAGATCATGTTCAGCCCATTGTAAACAGCCCGAACTCCCCCCATTTTCAGTATTTTTACATCTGCTAAATACCTTGGTTCTGGCTGGTATTACCTGGTGAAATGAGCTTCCCGTTTCCTTTGGCTTAGGACTGATTCCAAGAGAAAGAGGGGCAGTAAACTCCCTAGTAGGCTGTGCCCACAGTGGTTTTTCAGTTTGCGGGCTGAACTGAAAAATCTGGGGAAACAAGTTGTGAGGGTGACCTGAAGTTGTATGGGTGACCCAAGACCATTTTTTTTCTTCATTTTCTTAGTGGAATGAAAAAGGGAAAGGTCAAATATTAAAAAATATCCTTTCAAACCAAAACGAAGCATTCATTTGTAGGGTTGCTTTTTCACTTTTTAAAAAACATTATGACTTGGGCTGCAACAAGTCGCTTTGAAGCAAAAATGTGAAACCTTCTGTACTGAAAATGGCGAAAGAAAATGTTTTAATGTTAATAGACTTTTTGCCTTTGCCTGTTTCTCTTAATCTGATGACTGGTTTCAGTTAACCCTAAACATTATCTACTGAAGCGAGCCCAAAGAAGCCTGTTGCCCAGTTCTGCTCCACTGACAGGTACACGGGACCCATTTCAGGGGTTACCTGGTATCGGGCCTGGCAAAGCTGCTGTTTCCCCATCTAATAATCTTCCACTTGATTGTTTTACTGGGTGAACAATAAAAGCATCTCTCATCCTGTGCCATTGACTGATTTTGTAGCCTGGCTTAGAAAGACATTCTTGCTCTATCGGTCTCAGTTTGGTCACAGATTTATGACTACAGATTTATGATGCTGCTCCAATTTGAGCCTAATCCCATTGTGCAGTGGGAATTACCATTTGCCCAACTGATAAGAAAGAAATAAGGCATTGGTTTTTCTCCCTTTTTTTTCTGTCTTAGCAATGTCAGTAATATATCTTTGTTGAATAGAATTAGGGAGAGGTCCTAGGGTAGAGATGAATGTGTTGTTCCAGGCGAGACTCCTGCATCCTCTGTGCTGCTTTCCGTGGGCATTTCTCAGCTCTCTGCTTTTACCACCTTGGTGTTTTTTGGCCATGAAGGAGATGCACGGAAAGGGGTTGTGCAGGCTTCATTCCAGCTGCTCAGAGCCAGTCCTGCTTTGGTCTGTTTGCCACAATCCTGGAAGCTTTGTCCACAGCTGCAGAACCTTTTCCTGTCCCACCATCCAAAGACCGTGGCCAAAGCAAACACCCCCAAGTTGAAGGGGTGTCTCTTTTATGACCTGGAGTGGGTGCAAGGGCTACATATTCTGCCTGGAATTGGATGTCAGCTCAGTTAAGTTTTGTGACAGCCTCTTAAAAGGAAAAGGCCCAAGGCTGAGGAGATGCTGGGGGAGGATACAGTGTCTTTTTCATTTTGGGTTGATGCGAGGACTGCTGCACCGCTTGGTTCCAAGGAGGTCCAGAACCTCTTTGTTTAGGGCTGAAAATAAAATGCGAGTGATCAAGATGTGCATGGTCAATATAACAGGTGTCTTTCCTGCAAAGGACACCTTCAGAGTGTCTCAGCCCTTTGTAGGAAGAGCCACTGATCTTCCACAGCCAAGTCCTGTGTGCTTCTAACACAGCGGCCTCTGATTCCAGTAGCCTCTGTGTCTTTCAGCATCTGGCCCTGCTCTCCAGCTCCTCCTCCTTCCCAGCCTCTCCCATGCTCCTTGGGGATGATGGTAGCATAGGGTACTTCCCACTAGCCTGAAATGCAAAGCTAGAAGGTGCACAAACATGTCCATTGGCAAATCCTACACAGTGCAACTTGATCATGCTAGTATCAGGAAAACAAGCAACAGCTTTTCTTCTCTGAGCTGCCTGAGGGAAGCTGTTCCTTGCCACACAGGTACTGTCGCCCCTGGCACTGATGCAGACACATCTCTGCTTGCGTGCTCTGGTTTAGACGTTTCTGGGTAGCAAACGCCTGACGGAAAGGGGTCCTGTGTGGTGCCCAGAGCTGGATTGTGCCACCAGCCCTTGCGAAGCCTGGGGTCTGTAGCTGACACGTGGGGGCGGACAGTTAGAAGGCCATTTCAGAAATTTTGTGTATGAAACTCAATGGAGAAGCTCCACCTGTGAAGACTGGTCCGTATGAACTTGTACTCTGATGTGTCTTATGGCTATAACTCCTTCACCTGTTTTTACAGTGTCTTCTGCTAATCCTGTTGCTAGTCTGCCTTTCATGTAGATGGTCCCTACTTCAGACTTGCCAGATGCGGTCCTGGGCTTATTGCTTCTCTTTAACTGAATCAAATGGCAAAGACTTTGGCAATGTATTGGCAATCTCTTTTGCTTCTGTTAATTCAGACTCTAGAGTTTAACTGCAATGACCTGAAAAATGTTTGGGTTTTGAGTGTTTTTTTAATTATTTTAATTTTTGTTTAAACAAAGCTGAACAATTCCCATTGTATTCAGAGCTGTGACGCCCAGTTTCAGTGACAAGTACTAGATGGATTTGTCCCATTTTGTTTCTTGGCGATGTTCAGAAATATAATTTGTGTCATCCGAAATCCAGTGTCAGTTTTTCTTTCTTGCTCGTATTTTTTTTCTTGCCTTTATATTAAGAAGCTGAAACAATTCAGGACTCCTCAAAGAGGTGAGTGGCTTCAAAGAGGCTTGGTTTGTCTAGACACCATTAACACTGGGAGTTCTTACAAACACGTGGGGTGGAGAGGGCGATGCTGGTCCTTCCCTGAATGAGTACAACAGCAGAATAAGCTCTTCTAGCAGCCATCTCTGGTCTGGTCTATTGTGAGGACCTGACACCAAATGTATGCAATGAATGGAAGGATTTGATACCTTTTGCTTTTTAACAGCTACTAACCCCCAGGTGATGCGATCTTCATCCTCTAAGGCAAGGTTGTTGATGGGAGTGTGACACTGCATGGGCACCCTACCCCACTCTGGCCAAACATCTCCCAGGTCCCTTTGGCCTGTTGGCACACCTGGGTGAGCTCGTAGTTTCCAGGCTGGCTTTGGGTTCTGCTCTTTCACAGGGCATTTTCTTCACCTGTAGAAAGGGGGTGTTTCTGCCCTTCAACCAGAGTGACCTGGGACCTGTGAGGGACAGGATTAGAGGAATGCATGGTTCGTAGCCGACTATTTTGGGGCTGCTCCCTCAAATGCCTCATTCCAGACAGGCTCGGCGCAGCTCCAGACGGACACAGTGTGTAAATAGCAAGTGCTGGCCAAAGGTTGGAACATGAGCTGATGCAAATCGGTGCCAATTAGCACTTTGATGAATGGGCTGCCAGAGTCCTCCACTCAGCATGCGGGTGTGCAAGCCTCCTGTGCGGGGAGCTGGCCAGGCTCTGCTTGAATGGTTACTCCGTTTCCAGATGGCCCGGAGGGTTTAGTGCCTCTTAGCCTCTCACCTCTGTGGCACTGGGATGGACCTGGATGAAATCTTGCGGTGGAGGGAGGGGGAGAGGCAGATTGTGCCTCTGAAACGATTGCTGCGCTTGGTGATTTGGGCTCTGCCTCTGCTTAGCGTGATGGCTCCTGCCAGGCTGAGCTGGGGCTGGGAGCTGGCAGGGCGGGAGTGAACCCTTTAGGTGTGGTGGGTCTGTGCATGCCTTCTGCTTGCTGTTCCTCACGCGGTTTCATTCTTGCCACCCAGAATTATAAAGAAAACAAAGGAGGGGAGAAGGTGGCCGGGGGGGGGAGCAGTGTGCATAATTCATTGTCAGCCGCCTCTGCTCAGCTGCATAATTCATTCCCAGTGATGTCTTCTTGCTCCAAACAAGTGGCACTTGGGCTCGTTGGCCGTGTGCAGGCTGTGGCCACGTGAGCCCTGGCATTGCATTTGGAGCAGAAACAGGCTCACGGGCCCCTGGGTCTGGCCCTGAGAGCCTTCCCTGTGCTGCGGGGAGAGCTGGGCTTTGCTCTGGGACCACAGCTGGAGAAGGAAGCCTCTGCAGATGGAGGGGGCACATGTGGCACTAGGCAAGGCTGGGGTGCCTGGGAGCGGGCAAGGTGGCAGCCGGGGTGTTACGTGGTGCAGGGGGCTGGAACTGGCTGGTGTCAGTCGCTCCACAGCATCTCTGTGTGAAGGGAGAAGGTGGCACCAGGGCTGTCCTTTGATGGGCAGCCCAAGCCGCCCGGAAGACCCTGTGGCAGGGGGTTTGAGCCCCAGAGTGGAGCTGGGAGTCACTCTGCAGCCCCAAGGAGGAGAAGATGGTTGTTTGGGGCAGCTCTCGGCAATTTCTCCTGTTTACCAGCTGGGTGAAGCTGGTGCCCTTTGCAGAGCAGGATTGTTGCTTCAGCAGGTGGAGGAGCCTCTGCTGCCCGTCTGCCGCATGGCCCAATACACAGAGCCATTAATAACGGTGCAGGAACAGGAATTCAGCAAGTGCTCATGGTTAATTAACTCATCACAGGCAGTTAATGGCCAGCCTGCTCTCCTTGGCCCCGTGGTGCAGGTAATGGAGTAGGCATCTCTTCTCACTGGGCAAGGTGCAGCCCTCTGCCAGGAGCAATGGGCAGAATTTGCAAGCTGTTTTGATGCACTGCTGATGGGTGTTTGGTGAGATTGTTTTTTCAGAGTCTGGGGAACAGAGCTGTAAGGGGCCTTGCTAGTTATCAGAGCCAGGTACCCAGCTCTCTGGCAGGGGGAAAGTCTAATATCAGCTTTTCTTCTCCTAGCAGTGGCGTTATCCCGTGTCTTGCCTGCATTTGGGAGTGTGCCCTCTTCACATGCACTCTGCTTGTCTCAGCATTTTGTAGTGAATTAATATGTAGAAATTCAGGTGCTACCTATGCTGCATCAGGCATGGGGTGGGGTGGCAGAGCTGTGCAGTAACAAAGACACAGAGGCAAGACTGTGTTTTGAAATCTAAAAGTGGGATGAAATTATCTGCTCCACGGGTGACCCTGCCAAGCAGAGGGCTGAGCTCCACTGGGTGCAGGTCATTGCTGCGGTCCCGGCTGCCCCTTTGTGGTAGGGCAGCAGACAGGAGAGCTCTAGCAGCAGCGCAAGGTATTAAAATTAAATTGAACGCATTCGCATCATTTGGTCAGCGTGACACAGCCCAAGGTGTGAAACGAATGTGATGGGACTGGGGCTGATGCTGTGCCAGTAAGAGGAGGAATGCAAGCATGCTGTCCTGTGTTCTGAAGGGGATCTTGTTCCCCTTTCGGGCACCTTCTGTGACTGCCACAGCATTGGCTATTATGGCAGAAGTCAAGCGTGTTTGGAAAGCCCTGTGCCGCAGACCACCAATTCTCCGATCTCCAATTCAGAAACCTGTGTGAGCCTTTGGCATCGAATGAGGCCTCCTGGAGTGACTTCCCTTCTCTGACGTCCAGGACTGCCACTGTACATCTCTACTGGAGGCTGCCAGGAGAGAGCTGGCTAGTGATGTAGCAGAATGTGCTGTATTTGCTGTGGAAGGTGATGCTGTGGTTGGGAGTGCAGCGATGCAGCCACACGGAGGCACTCGTGAAATCTGTAAGTGCCTTACCTCAGTACGAAACATCCCAAGTTTCTAACAAAGGCCTTCTGTATGCAAAACTTCTGTGCTCTGTAAGGAAACCTGGGAAAAGCTCAAGCTGAGAGCATCCATCCTGGGGGCAGGGTGTTACAGTGGCCAGGCCATGGATTCACTCTTGCTGCTCATGTGAAGGATCGCATTAGCCAGAGATGCTTTCAGCCCTCTAAGACCTTTCCCCATAACCCACACCAGAGGCTGGCTTTGCTCCCCTGTGCCAAGTGGCCGCCTTCCTAAATCCTCTACAAGTTGCTCCTGGAGCTGTCTCGTGAAGCCTTGTGCTCATCTTCTGCCTCCCAAGCTCTCTGTCCCATGGGAAGGATGTACGTCCCGTTGCATAGAGGCAGTGATGTGCCACTTCAGGAGGACAGGTATTTTATTTTGCTTTTGCCTCCCCTATCTGGCAGCTCCCAGTGTTGCTCATGGGGTCTCAGGCTTTCTGCTGTGTCTGCGAATCATTGTTGCTCTTTCCCATATGAGACAGATGTTTTTGCAGGAATGTAAATTATGCCCATCCAGTAACTCTTTTATGAAACACTTTTCCTG
>Ga0181612_120354_pt1 | contig 10387 bp, 5 predicted proteins | sample HoacroProtozoa21_FD_119630 | JGI IMG/M metagenome (GOLD analysis project Ga0181612, IMG submission 119630) | Hoatzin crop microbial communities from Cojedes, Venezuel. Combined Assembly of Gp0051906, Gp0051904, Gp0051908 | reverse complement strand
GAATAACAGGAGGAAAAGAATTCCAGAACTGAATTGTTTGGTGTCCAGCTATCTCACGAAGCCAAGGAGAGTGGGGATTAATATTTCCCTCCTTCCATATCCCTCAGAAAGTTTAGAACTAGAATTTGTGTCAAGATAGACATTTTTCTCCCTGCTGCGTGAACGCATCAGTCTATCATTTTGCAGCTCTTGAGTACTGAGCTGCTAGCTATGACGCTTCCTTAAAGAAACAAGAAACTCAAAGCTATTTCTGCACTGAAGGAAAGGGGGAGAATCAGAAATGCAATGAGTGCAGATAAGAGGAATAAAAACAATAATGACAAAGACCAGGGTTTATGCTTTTAAAATATCCTTAATTTGTAATGTAATTTTCAACGAAATTATTTAGACTGCACTGTTCTTGTTTACAACTAACTTTATTAGCTCACTGTCAAGAACAGAGCTTTGCTATTTTGCACAGGAAAATGTATATAAACACAGGTCACAGTTTGCTTCTGTGATTAAAAGCTGGGCAGATGACTCCAAACATGAGTAACCAAAATTTACATGCAAGAATTACGAATTAGTTGACTGCTAATGGAGTTTCTAACCCTTATTTTCTGCTGTTTAACCTTTTTAAGCAGATCATTTCAGAACAAAAAGCAGCTATAAAAAAAGAATACATCAGACTACAAAGACATCCCATCAAATTCCGTTATTCCATTCTTGTTTGAAGCAGCTGAAGATCCAGCTGTCAAGCTTTCAAAGACTTCACTACTTGTTACCTTTCAGCCACAAGCCCAGAGTTAGCTTTAGAGAAATTAGATCACTTTCCAGTCTCTACCAGCATAAAACTTGCAAAGCAGCTTGGATGCTAAATTGCATGACTTTTGCTATGCTTCAGGAGCAGCAAGAGCAGTGCTCAGAACACATCTTTCATGAAGTCATTAAGGTTCTGCTTCACCATCCCAACGTCCCCTTCCACAGATGTCCTGCCAAAGTCACGGCTTTAGTCATTATAGAAGAGTTCAATAAAAAAAGGGAACTTTCTTTCCCCAAAACTCTTCTTTTTCATTGCAAACTAATTAAGACAGAATCAGAGTCAATAATGAAAGTCAGTGGACCATACAAAACAACACCTGAGTCAGGGCAGGAGTAACAGAAAAATATGAGGTTCTCCATTAAGCTTGGAGTCACCCCATTCATGGTCTAGAATTAGCAAACAGGCTTGCTCAAGCCTCTGTCAATGTTGGCTGGCATGAACACTTGGTATTCATTCAACATGCACTGGGAAGATTTCAGCAACTGAAGATTTAAATGATTGTTGGCAAACTTGGAAATGTTCACTACTTAAAGCAAATAAATTCCTTCATCTGCAAGGAATTACAAATAAAATCCACAAGAATTTGTCACTTGACTTTTCTTTCTCTTAGGAAACATTCTTCATGTGTCATGATGCTAATTACTGCACAGCACGTATATAACCTGCATAATGACGGAGTTCTTCCTCAGGAGTTCTTCCTTAGATTAAACCTCAGAATGTATTTTAAGCACTTATTTTATGAGAAAGGAGACAGTCCTTTCTCTGTATCTTTTGGAGTACAAAAAATATTTCTGCAATAGAACAATACAAGTGAAATTTTCAAAAAGGCACAGGAGAGTTAAAAGCATGAAATGAAAAGTGATAGGAAAATCTCACGACAGTTTTTTTTCATTAGAAGGGACCATTATGTTGGAACAAAGACATTTCAGGGAAACACATGAAGTTTTGGCAGAAGTTTAATGCATACATCATTATTCTCATTTCATTTCAACAAAGTCATTGTGTTGGAGCCAGATAAAAATATTTCTTCAATAGGGTAATTTCATCAGCTCCATCAAAGTGCTTATTTTTACATACATTATTTAGCATTTTATTCTTATATTTGCAGAAGTCCCATTAACTATGTCAACACTACCTTTAGCAGTTGTACTTGAAAGCGTTCCACAGTCTCCAAAAAAACTGATAGCCCATGGCTCAAATTGTACCATAAGTAGGGATCATACTTGAACACGCACTGTTCTCCAATCTATCTGCATGCAATTGGCCACCCCTTCTTGAGTTCCTGTGTGGACAATCAAGGGACAACAAAGAAGTACCCACTGATTTTCTAATTGGAATAATTATCCTTAGTATCCTACTATGACCTATTTAGTTTCCTAGAGATGATTTGGGCCATAGGATCTGAAGAAGTCACAGCTGGTTTGGATTATAAGCAAAAGCAAATGAATTGCCAGATCTTAAAAATGCCACATGCCCAGTGAAATGCACTATATTTGATTCACTGCATTGTTTTGTCTGGAAATATCAATGTTTCCAGCACAGAAGACACTTTGAGATACCACAAAAGAGCAGCATGGGGCCAAACTGAAGAGCTACCCTAGAGCCTGAAACCTATTTGACACCTAGCTTTATGATAAACTTTACAACAAACTTCACAGAAATGTAAGCACTCAAGTGCCGAATGAAGTGCCTTAATACTTTTAAGGACCTGGGCTTTGTCCAGACATTCATGCAGGTTTTAATTTTTGTAATTATGCTGGTTTAGATTTGACAGCTGTTCTGTCCTCTTGTGAATGATGTGAAAGGAACAGAAGTTTGGGGGAACTAAAGTGAGGATTTTATACCATACCGTGAATGAAACACGCTTCTTTTGCATTCTCTTTTTGCCTGAGTAACACAGAAACCCAGTCAATTTCTGTTATGGGCACATGGCAACATTTTCTTGCTCTTCTACTTAGTTTCAGTGATGCAGCTTCCACTCCTGATTTTTACTCAGTAAAATGGTAAAACTGCAGAAACAGTACCTGTAGATTGACTGAACCTATCTGCAAGGAAATCTTCACTTTGGGACGACAATGCTGACCGATGGATGCATAGGAGAAGCTCCTGATTGCGCTGAAGTTGTTGGATCTGACTGCATGACGAGATTACCCTCCAAGCTCCTTGTATACTCACAAACGTGTATGTGTGTCGTCAGGTTGCAGCACGGGGGTTGCCCACGGGGGCCAGACCTGGGGTCACCCAGCTGCATGGGCCAGAGCAGGCTTTGGGCAGGGGCAGCCTGACCCCGTGCAGGGCTGGGCAGGGAGAACCCACACGACCTGCAATGCATTTGGGGCCCTGACCAATATATTTTCTAGCTTAATCTATGCCAGGAAATAAACTACAGATAAAAGATAAGGGATAAGGATGTATTGCTTGCAGCCAAAAGTCAGGTTCAGCTTTCATAAAAAGTAAAATTTCTTTACAAATTAGGTTTTATTCTCCCTAGTGGATATCAGCCTTATGAAATCGTGATTTCTCTTTTTATCTGCATTGAAATACTTTTCCATTGCTAACGAAGTACAAAAAAACGATACATAAGTTTGGGGACTTGGTATGTTCACGTCCCAGTACTATTAACCAAACTGTATAAAAAGAGTTTCCATGACATTTCACTTGGCATAGATACACAGGAATAATTCTTTATATCTTGGATGAAGCAAACATCTTGTACAAAGTGGAAGTTGATAGTAAGAAAGGACCAATTGCTTCCACAGAGCCAAAGCGTAAGCAATTTTTTCTCCTGTATCTGAATTCCAGATGAAAAGAAGGTGTTAGGGAGGGTGGCAGAGTCCATCCCTCAGCCTTACAATTTCAGAGGAAAGCCCAGTGCTCCCCTGGGCACTGGATCCTCCTCTGGGCTGCAAAGTCAGTAGCAAATCATAGACCACCGTGCATCTGCCAGCTAGTGCTGCTCAGAGAAGAATTTTCTGCCTTTTTCACTTTTAGATATCTCTTGAAAGTGTAAAGGGAATACACAGGCTAATCAAAAGCTCACTTTAGCTCTGTACCCCAACCTTTTCTCACTCACTTCACTGGCAGTTTGTTGGAGGAGATGTGAAGTAGCTTCAAGTAGGAGATTACAGTCAGTCTGCAGAGCGGGGTGCCTGCGAGTGCTCCTGCACACTCAACATCTGTCGCACCAGCAAATAGTCATCTCTTGATTCTGAAACAGAGTGGGAAAAAGCTGTTGTACTTCTGCTACCCATCACCTACCCTTGACCTAAACAAACACATTGCCTTTTGTGACAAACCTGAGTTATCACCATTGAACTGGAGAGAAAGAAAAAAAGGGGAGAACAGTCTCTCATCTCTGTATAAATCAGCTCAGAATCAGTTTCTAAGAAGAGAGGACAGGGATTTCTTTGCACAACTGTCAGTCCCACAGACTTGCTGTTTGGTTGTACTCTGACTGAAAACAGTCACAGCAGCAGACCAGAAGAACAGTATTAAATTCTTGGTTATACTCTGTAACACCAGATTGTACTGGTAATCACAGTCTTACAAATTTCTTAGTCTAGGGAGAAAAAGAAAAATATTCTAGATGGTATTGGTAGCTTAGGTTCTGGATTTTTATTTATGCAGTGTCTTGTATATAGGCTGTAACTGTTCCAGGATAACGAAGATAAAGACAGCTTGATCTCTGTCCTGCGGTTATTTTTGAGACAGAGCTACATTCTGGAAGCATATGTTGAACCACCTTTATTCCAGGACTGGAGTATGTAAGCAATAAAACAGAATTACACTTGGAATATACTTGAGTGCATTGCTGATTTTTCTTCCTCTGGGGCACCAACATAGCTGGCCTGACTGTCTGCAACTGCATATTAAAAACTAACAGCAAGAGGGAAAACAGTACATGCTTGTAAAGAAGAGGTGAACAATCCATCCAACAAACTAAAATATGTATCTCTTTGCTCAAAACTAGTTTAAGAACCTTCATTAACTGAATCCAATCTGTTTTCAAAAACTCCTTTACCAAACCATTGTAAAATGTCATCCCCTTCTAGGTACGCCTGCTAGTTGCAGAGGATGTTACTACGTCAAATTAAAGGGGACCAAATTCAGTGGGAATAGGTCTGCAGATATTTGTATAACAAGAAGCAAGCTGAGTTCTCTTTCAGACAACATCTTATGAATTTGAAAGAGCAGCTGCAAGTCAATGTACAAAAATAAGCATGCTTCCAGACTCAGTATCTTTCTGAAGGTTATTCTTTTGCACTAAGGAGCCTATATGCTAATATAGATTACACAGGTTATGAGATACTGTAACCAGACAAGGGAAGCTACTAACAATTTGTAAGAGGTATCAGGCAAACAGAGCAGGAGATTGCAAGTACTGACTTAGCTGAATTTTCTTATTTCAAACTCCGGGTGTTATGGATGAATTTGCAGAAGTTTATCATGGATCTATTCACTGGTACAATCTTACTGTGTTTCCGTATTATGCTTCTGATACTTCTAAACAGTGTATACTGAGGCCATAATTGTCTGCACTTGACTATACTTCATGATATATGTTGGGGAATTCCTGCAGAATAATATTTCAGCTTTAGCCTTTAAAACTACAAGTCAGTTGTTTCCAGTCAGGGGTCATGTTGGCCTTTAGCACTAGCAGGGATTTTCCACTGTGCTATGTTACACTTCACAGTGGCAGGCATTATGTACAATTGACTTTTGTCATAGGATCACTGTGATTCTTACAACTCTGGAAGAGATTTTAAATGTTTTTAGTGTAATGCTGCTGGTGTGGCAAGTTTGGGTGGACAGCACTAACAATCCTCACAGAGAAGAAAAATTGGCTCCCACTGTCATTTCTCTTGGCAGACAGCGAGAAGAGTTTCTTATTGACTGTTTCTCCAGTCATGCAGTTACTCCAGGCTTACAGTAGAATGAAGTAAGAAAAGTCCTTTAAAATCAGCTTTTTGTTGCTCACAGAACCTCCCTGAGGTGCGACACTGAGAACAAGGTGAGCTCCACATCTGCTGCAGGGCATGCTGTGGGCCTCAGCCTGCCCCAAGCTCACCCTGTGTAGCTGCTCGCAGCAGGCGAGGCAGCATGGGGAGAGCTGCCGCTCTCTGGACAGAAGTACATGACCATATGAGACATGGCGTGACCATATTCAATGAGTCAGGATATTAGTTTTAAGAGAAAAAAGTCCTGATAGCCATGAGATAGCTATTGACTAAGATAGTCTGTGTCACTCACTGAAAGTTGTAAAAGTCTTCTAATAAATCAAGGGAAAGGCCTTTGTCTTCTTTCACCCTGCTGTTCCCTCCAACAGTGTCCCTGAGCTGCTCCTAGGCATAGCTTGCTGCTTCAGCTGGCCTTCCCCACCATCTCCAGCTCTCTCCATCTCCCACTGTCAGATAAGGACTTCCACCCAGGCACAGTGGCCAGACTCACTGGAGTGACTCCCACTACCAGGCTCTTCCAGAGCTGCTGCAGCTGGCACCAAGGTACTCACAGACAGCAGGCAGATGATCACTAAGCGATAGCTGTAGCTGATTAAGTTTTGATCACATCACCTCCCCATGTATTTCCTGCTGTTCCTCTGCTTGAGGTTAATGCTTCGGTAACAGAGCTGCCTTACTCAGTGTGCAGCTCAGTGGGAGTTTACACCTGGTGTGTATTTCTGCAGTGTAGATAAATATTCCCGCATATCACATAGTTTTACACTCGAGAAACCATGTTGTCTTCTCCCTACTGGGGTCATGCTAGAGGAGGTGGTATTGGAAACTGCAGTCATCTGCTTCTGAGCTGACGTCATCTTCTTTGAGGCCCTGGGGGCATTTAAGGAAGGGGTTTTCTATTTGTTGGCTTCCTCCAGAAGTGAATAATTACCCTGTATAGTACAGATTTGCTGCTAACATACTCAGCTTTGGCAGGTTTGCCTTTGCAGCTGTTTTCCATTAAGGCAGAAAACACTCCTCAGCTAAGCTCCCAACATGTAACTAACCACCTAAGGCTCAGCGATGAGAAGCAGTAGTGTCATTTATCACTAGGTACCAGAGCATCTCATACTTCTTCTTCGTAAGTTTACAAAGAAAACACAGCCAATTCAGACAGAGGAAAGATTGCAAAGTGGGTTCTTCATGAAACTCTCTTTTATAAGGGCCCACTGATTTACATAAAATCCCATGACAAATTCCAGTCTTGCTCCAAGTTTTGCTCCCGTCACTGGCATCCCATGCCAATGGGGTTCTTACTGAAATTGAGGAGGAGAGGTGGCTGGGAGGGGAATGTGATAACATGGTGTGTAAGTATAGATTTTAGCCTAACTGGCTCTGCTTTCAAATCTGGATACATAATTTGTTCTGTTAATTGCATGCTGTCAGCACTGGCACACTGAAATTTCTTTTTCCATGTGATTACACTGCCCAAGCAATACCTGCAATCCAAATTACATGTGAAATTGTGTGCCCATAGCTTTAGATATTTATCGTCAAGGAGTTACACAGAACAGGGAAAAATCTCTAATTATAGCTGTTTCTTTCGCAGGATCTTTTCTCTTTCTCTGCCTTGCACACAGAAAGCTCAACTGTCTACCAGGCCGCACAAATGAATCAGCAATTTGAGGCTAATTAGACATGTAAACTGAGGTAGCCGGAGCCCTCTGTGTCTCAGAAACAAAGAGGAAGAGGACCCACAGCATTTGACAAGGCCATTTCTGTACTTTGTGCTGACCAGCATCCCTGCATAAATTTACACCGACAGCAACATATCTTGTATCTTCTGACTAGTTCAAAGAAAATACTGTATATAAGTGAAAACATATTTCCTAAACTAGAGGGGAAAAAAAACTGAATAAATTCTAGTTGCTGACATGATCTAGTTCAACGAAAATACTGTGTATATATGAAAACCAATTTGATAAGTTAGAGAGGAAAAAACCTGAATAAATTCTAGTTCGTGACATGATCTTACTGTGTAAGTATGGCAGTAAATGAAACAGCCATGTAGATATGGCATATAGATAAGGCAGTGCGCCTTACAAAGCACTGCTTTATACAGTGCTGCTTCAGTGGAAACGCAGTTAGAATTCCTCCTGCCGCCAGGCGTGCGGGCCGTCCTGGCATGTTCTGTGCAACCACTGGGTGCCATCTTCCCACTACCTTTCACAGCCTTTGCCAGTGTCGTCTGCATCTAACCACCGTAATTAGGCAGGGTTAAATAAGAAATCAGTTACAGCTTCTCCCATAAGCCTCCTCTTGACTGTGTACAGTATTGTTTTCTTCATACAGTTCAGCCATGACAGCTGCATTTTGTGTTTCGGGAGGGCTGTGAGGAGGCGGAAGGCAGAGGCAGGGCACAGTGGCCATTTCCATGGTGGCTGGGCACACTGCCACTGCCTCGCTGGGGGGCTGCTGGGGTGGAACGTGGGGTCATGTGTGCCCTCGGCAATTTTTTTCTGCAAATTGGTGTTGCAAGTGGAAAAAAAACTTCCTGGAGGATTCTCAGCTGCGTGCCAGGGAAGACTTGACCTGGCTGTGCAGCTTGCGGTGGGGTGTGGCCATTTTGCCATCTGAGGGGGAAAAAGCAAACCGTAGTAAGGCCTGAGTGACCAATTTCCTTTTTTTCTTGTTTCCCATGGTGAGAGGGTAGGCCAATGAGTCCACACGGGCCCTTCTTACAAGGCAACACCAGCAGACAGCAGCTGCACGAGCCTTTCGGTGCCCTGCTGGTGTGTGCCTTCTTGAAGCTGCCTCCTGGCATCAGAAGCAGCATGGAGGCAAATGGAGCCTTCGCAGTGTCTAGGCACAGCACGATCCCCGGCCCTGTACTCTCGAACAGCACCTGGCCTCGCCTTTGAAAAGGGGGAGTGAGACAGGAACAATTTTAATTACACTTCAACGCTGCAGGCTGGCCATACACTCCTGTGGTGTCTGGCTGTAGCCATCCTGATCCATCTAGACTTGGAGTGTGTCTGATGTATGGTTTCCCCAGCAGCATATTAATAAAGTATCAAGGGTGGCAGTTGTTGGTCAACAAAAGGAAACAACTTGAAGTGAAGCACAAAATGCAAAGGACTACTTAAGAAAACGTTGCCTGAGTAAAAAGTGAGCCAGTGACTCCTCAGATGGTGTTCTGCCTTTTATCTCCTGTTAGAGGCCTTGCCAGGCCAGTCAGACAAGTGGGAAGCAGTCAGCTGGTCTTTTTTTGTAGAAGACCTCACATCTGACATACATACCCATAATCTGGGCCTTTTCAAACCCTGAAAAGTTTCCGCTTTCCACTTTCCTGAAGTGGAGAAATGACATTATATTTCTTCGCAATGTGATCAAACAGTATATCCAAAATATGCATTTTCATTTACATACACTTCTAAGAGGGATGCTGGACGCTTTTTGTAAGATCTAAACTTAGAAATATTTCCTTTCAGTGTTTATGACAGGTAAATAAGTCAACATGACAATATAAATGATCTCAAAGCTGTTCCATCCTGCCAGACGTAATATTCTCAAGGAGGTATCTCAAAGCTATTGTTGGCACTTTTCCCTGTAGAGTTCACACAAGGTTCAGGATTCATTAAATCTGAGTAAACTGGGTGAAACTATAATTCTGCTTAGAATAGAGGCACCTCTGCTCCTGATTCTGGTGCTTCAGGTGTCATCCTTGCGACTCTTCATGAGACTCGGTCCTTGTGAGACAAGGCATGAGCCTTGTGGCCAGAAAAGCCCAGAAAGGTTCTGCTTCCTGGCACACCTACCCCGCTTCTTCTGCCCTTGCAGCTGTTTCCCATATCCTTTTCCTTGCAATAGTGTGGCACCATGGATGGAGTTAATCTCATGTATGTGGCACTGATAAGCACAGCTAGCCACCCTTGTCTCCCTTTACAGTCAGTGGAAAGCAAGAGGTGCCTATTTCTCTGTTAATTGTTAAAGGAGCCTAATGTGACTGCCTCAGATGCAGGCACCTAGGCTTGCTAAAATCAAGAACGGGGTTAGTCAGTACTCATGTGAAATACAGGACAACAATTCCCAAGTTAGCAGTCCACACAGTGATAGCAAATTGCCTGCAGACCAACAGCAGGGCAATACGAAACAGTAAACATACTAATTAATGCAATTACAGTGAAGTCAAATGCAATGACAGCTGAGGGTCAGCAGTGACTGTATGTTTTAAAAGTTTCTAGACTGTTACTCAAAAAGATTACATGGTAGTAATCATCAGTGTCGTATTGCAATGTTGAACATGCTACCTGGAAACTGTGAAATAGAAAATGGCTTTGTGGGATGGTTGACTGGACTCCATTCCTGAGCATGTGTTGTTGCCTGTGTTACATATGTATGCAGAGCAACACAGAGCACTGCATCCTACTACAACACTCCATGAACCAGAGACTAATAGAGCTCTGTTTGGTGGAGAAACAATGTCAAGAAACCCGTCATTCAGAGATGGCCTTAATATACATTGTCTAAGTTCTGTTCCCTGCACACTGAAACACAGAATCACAGAACCACAGAGTGTTCGGGGTTGGAAGGGACCTCTGTGGGTCATCTAGTCCAACGCTCCTGCCAAAGCAGGGTCACCTACAGCAGG
>Ga0181612_123210_pt1 | contig 10388 bp, 6 predicted proteins | sample HoacroProtozoa21_FD_119630 | JGI IMG/M metagenome (GOLD analysis project Ga0181612, IMG submission 119630) | Hoatzin crop microbial communities from Cojedes, Venezuel. Combined Assembly of Gp0051906, Gp0051904, Gp0051908 | reverse complement strand
TGAACTATGAACAGGGATCAGTTAACCGAAACAGGAGTGGAAATGTCTTGAAATCATTTAAGCATGTGTGAGTAAGTTAGACGGGAAGGGAGGGTAATGAAATTAAGGAGGAGTCATCAAGATTAAGACAAATTAAGTCATTCAAGTGTTCCCTCCCTCCTTCTGTACAACATTTGACAATGAAATCAAATTCACCCCTTTTGCTGCTTTCATCACTTTGCCCCTGCAGGCTAAAAATGCATTCCCAGCAAGAGTTCTTTAAATAAAAAGCAAATCCTTTAAATGAAAATTTAAATTTATTTTGAAATTTTAAATGTCATTTCTATCAATTTAGACACACTTTGACATTATCAGATCAGAAAATTTACAGTGACTCATGGATAAAGATTTGGCTTTTACATTCAAATGTTAAGTACTTCAGAATAGCTTTGTCTTGTTATTTCCAAACCAGAAACACTGAAGAGCATTTTATTTTGCCTTTCAACCATCTTCGTTAATTAACAGACTTCTGATATCTGCTGTACTTTGAGAACACGCACAACACCAAAGGAATTACTTTGTTTGAATGGAGTGAGTGCCTTAATTACAGTTCCAGATTTAAGACTAGTTGACTGTAGCACCAAAAGGCAGTGCTAAATAGAAAGACAAGATATTTTTTTTTTAAATATATTTTCCTCAGGTAGACTGCAGAGCCCGACCTACTTGGAAAGCCTCTTTATGAGGGTAAAAAGGTCTAACATCACACAGTCTTAAAGTTTAGCAAGTTTTGTTCAGTTCTCATAATTATTTTGGAAACAGTATTACAGAATTCCATTGCTATCCTAACACTATCGTATTAGTGGTTAACAACAAAACTCAGCATCAGACTTAATTGTGTTGATTTTATTGCTTACTACAGTTGATTTTCCTACTCTCTAGCACTCACTTGAAACCAGATAAATATATGCAGGGAAGAGGTTTGAGCAATTTGCCCATTCTGGCAAGCAGAGTGCCCCTCAAGCATCTACAACGTAATTAACTGTTCCAAAGTGAACCTCCGACCGCCCCTCTCCAAGAGGGACGGCCTCCCACCACGCATCTTAAGAGTTCAGAACCCCTCCAATGTGTAAAAACAATGCAAAGCTCCAAAGCCCTGAAAATTGCTTACAAATTTCAGAGTACAACTTGTATCATATGCTGACAAATGGAATCTTGTAGTAAGGTACTCAGTTAAGATTCCTTTGCATACACATTAGTGCAAAAGACTGCTACTGCCTTCCGTCAGCAAGCAGCACATCAGGGAAGAGCTGGGACCACAGCAACAACTTTGTGCTACAGTCAAGCATTTGTAGTACTAACATATTGGGGGGGGGCATACATGGACATTTTGTTTTGTAAGAGGAAAATACTTCAGGACTCACATAATACATTTTCTCCCCCACCTTCGTTTCCACTGTCTGATGGAACATCACTAATAGTGGGCCAGAGATGCTCTCGTGCCCGATTCCAGAAGGCTGCTGCTTTTCAAGAATCACAGGCACACTCCCTCGTCAGAACACACAGCAGAAAGTGTGAAAGGTCTTTTGTATTACAGTTTTAGAAGCCACATAAGACATACATGTAATCTTAATCTGCCCTGCTGGTAAAGCCTGTGAACCTAGTTAATCCACAGGTACGATGATATGCATCTCAACACCCAACAAAACAAGTGTATTCATAAGCCTTTAAAGTATACAGAAAACTCAGTTCTGTCCTCTGATGCTGCTTTCAAGTTTGTTTTATTCACTCTTTTGGATGACTATAAATAAGTGTTTCCACTATGGAAAAGAAAGTTAGCACAGTACATTTTCATGACTGGGGAATGGACTTTTCTGAAGACATCTTCAAAAGGGCAAAAGCTTAGAAAAAACAACCTGAACATTGACTTCAGTTCCTTATAAAGTCCCTTGTAAAAATTAAAAAAAAAAAAAAAAGAAAACAAAAGAAAGAAAAAAGTAAAGGAAAAACTGCAAGGCCAGGATGATTTATTGCTTTTCTTCAGTTTTTTCCTTGGTCTCTTTCTTCTCAGTTTCTTTGCTCTCTTCCTTTACAGAAAGCTCTTCTAGTTTTTCAGCAACTTTATCAGCACTATCATTTTTGTCTGTGCCTGCGAAGAGATTGATTAGGAAAAACGTTACACACAGGCAGTAGCGCATTTTCCTAGTACAAGAGAGAGTAGAGAAGTAGAGGATGGGGAGAGACAGCTGGTATTTAGAATAAGGAAAAAGTAAAGAAATTCTCCACTGAGCACTGGAGTGATTAATTCATTTTTTTTTTGTCCTTTGGTAACTACCTCAGATGTCAGAATTCAAGAAATACCACCTGTCCCTAGCTTCTTACCCGTTTTAACAAAAAAACAAAAGTCAAGTTTCTCAGTTTGAAACTGGGGAATAGGAAGTTCTTCAGACTGGAAAATTCCAATCTAGATATCATGAAGAGCGTTGACTGCAGACCACTAGTGGTGCGCGCACTTTAGAAGACTGAAATTTATTTTAGATGGTGAGATATCTAGTCACACAGGCTATTCCATGACATGGCGCATTGATCTATTAGAGACCTGTGAAGAAACGCTATAACTTCATACATGTTAACAACTGTAAAAAAAAATAAGTATTCTACTTGCATGATTATACATTTGAGGAATTTGGGAAGAGGAACTTGAAGGAGGAAATATCACTGTGGTTGCAGTGTCCACGGTTCATCTGAGTACTGTAAACTGAAATGCTTCCTTAGTAGCCCTTCTAAAAAAGCAGTGTCCCAACAGCAACTGTAACAGCCTTCTACAAGAAAGAAGGCAGTTGTCACCCCTGCGAACTATTGCTCTTGCAGACAGAAAAAGCACCTGAACTGAAGACTGCAGTTCAGTACAGAGTGAGTCTGCTAAAACACAATGATGGTCCAGGGGCTATAACCACTCCAACAGCTAGAAAAAGCAGCATGGCACTACATGTCGACTTTTAACCTTACCTTTCTTTGCTCTCTTGTCTACTTCATTCCTGCATTCTTCAAATTTTGCCTTGAATTTCTGTGCATCTGTTTCAGTAAAGACAATATTTTTCATTAGTTTTACCTCCTTACAACACTGAATACTCCCAATCTTGAGGAAACACACCTGAGAAGTTTTGTGTAAACAAGAGTTGTAAGCACTTATGAAGTAATCTAGTTGAAATCACACAAGATGCTATGCAAAATTCTTCAGTCACATCTTTGTGTAGCAGCAGTTTATTTTATTTAGCAAGTCTATTAAAGCGGCTTATTTTGCAAAATACTTAGAACATAATTCTAGAAGGAGCTGTTTTGTAGTTATTACAACTCCCAGCTGTCCCTAGCCTACAGGAATAAGAATACGATGTCAAAGACTGCTAATGCGACTATCCGTGTGCAAAAGATGGAAGATTAGCTTTGAACTACTATCCTTGCCAGCTACATTATACCCTAAAAGACCTCCAACATCCTTACCATAACTTAGGGTTCTTGGCATCAGGAATGGAAGATAAAGCCTGTTTCATTAGTACAGCATTCAGATTTAAATACCCAAATAGTCTGACTCAAGCTACTCCTAACTACACCTGCTAAGGAAGCGTAGTCTTCATTATGTTTTGGTCTAAGCCACCACTCGATGGAACAGTCGTTCCAAGCAGCTGATCAAGTTACAATAATGTTTCTACACAAGCAATACAAGCAACATGACACAAAAGCAGATCAGGCGAGGTACCTTCTAACACCGGCACTCTAAAGGCAACTCGGTATGCCGCCTGGTCTGACTGACCACATGAGGTCACTGTTGCCCCACAGGAGTTCAGAAGCCACTGTAGAACTAGTCCAGGCGTATTTGTATCGCTTCCTCTTCGAGCATCTCAAGAAGCAAAGACACTTGAAGGGCACACTTATGTCTGCTCACCTGCCATCTGCTTAGTCAGTACTGCAAAGGGTAAACAGGCAAAGAGGGCTATTCCCTCAAGCCAAAACACTTAGCTGAACAACATCTACCAGAAGGAAAGACTTTGCAAGAGGAGCAAATAGTTACCAAACCCCCCTTAATTTCGTATTTGATTAAGAAGCAAGCACTAAGCAGGCGGATCTGAAAGATTTACTTGGCTAAACAGTATGGTGTAGGAGACTCGAGGAAAGGGAATTAAGCAAGATATACCAAGTTCTTCCCACATGTGGGCAAATCCATCTAATTTTAAAATATACACTCACTTTATTAGCCATCTGGCAGGTAGGGACAAGAGGTGGCTAACACACTGAACTTGTGTGGCAGACAAAGCAAGAAACACTATTTTTTCTCTTTCTTTTTGTTTATTTTTTTTCAAGATAAACCCCCACTTCTTTGATTCAATCCTAAGGACCTGGGAAAGCTGCACTGTCCTTCAGCCCTACTAGCTGATCCTTATAATTACAGAGCTACTTTCTGTTGTGGTAGTCAATGCAGTCACCCCAGAAAAACCCACCAACTAGTACGCTACTTGAGCTTGACTAACACTTTTCACCAAGTGCTCCATTTAATTAAAATAAAAAAGATACTACATATTTCATTAAGAAAAGAATCAGATGTTCTGCTAAATGCAGATAGACCAGAAATCTCACGTATTTCCTTCCTTCTAATACAAAAATGTAACCTTAACTACAACTGAGCAACTGAGATAAATGCAAGCAAGTTGCATGTATTAATCTCTACCCCATAGTATTACTGCTTTTAGTTTTATTCTAATCAGCATTACACTTGCATGAAATGGCTTAAGTTTAAAAAAAAGTGCCTAGGGCAGAAAGCTCTGTAAATATTACTGGAGACCTAATTATTACACTGTTTGTCAACACATACGGTTAAGTGATTAACTGACTTCTCTCAGTTAAAGAAGTAATTAGCTAACACTACCATGCAGCAGTAAGATATAGCTTATCTACAACAGTGGTTTACATAGGGTTTAGACATGCAGGGTAACATAACAATCAAGGTATGTTCAGTGCCAGTCCACTCACTCTCTGCATTTAAAAACCGGATTGCCAGAAGTTCAGGCTTGGGGCTTTCATCTGCAAAGTCAGCATGTGTGTTCCAGACCCATGCCCTGTCACTCCCAGCGTTAGGCTTCAGCTCCATTAAGGGTGTGACTGAAAAGAAAGCATTAAAAGTTGTACACAGCACAATAGTAAATGTTTTCCACTCCAGCCTCTATAAATCTTATTGACAACTGTCTGTGATGGTTATGGAAAGCACTTTGCACAGAATTACCTTCTGATAAATAGAAGACAATGATGCCCATATACATTTTTCCTTACATCTTCAAAGGAAATGAAGCATGACCATTACTGTATAAGCGAATGCCAGATTCCCTATTGTTAAGAAACTGACAGTTTGGTTCAGTCCTTGTTTAGAGCAGATGACTGTGATACTAAGAGAGATGCAAGTCACTAGGCACAACTCTGAAGAACAGTCAAATGGTTTAAGAGGAAAAGGAATCTAAACAGCTTGCTTCCTTTCACTGAAAATACTACATACTACAAAAAATTATTTTAAAGACAGCATTATGCCTACAATTAGTCATCAAATCAGGTTCCTTTCTCTCCCATCAGTTCAAGCTCTACTATAACGTATTATAGAATTCTGCAGTGCTGAGAGATGCGCACAGCATATTTTCAAACCCTTTGTTCCTTCCCAGTAAATGGAGCCCCTTCCCTCCAAGACACTACAATTACTTCACCTGACTGACTGGAGAAGTTGGAACGTTACTTCTCACACTACTCTAAGACTGTTTACATGACACTCACGCAAATTATGGCAGGGCTTTTTTTCTCTCCAACCCCTGGGTTCTTCATTTAGTTCAGGAGAGATCTGAAGAATCTACTCACTTTCTTGCATTTTTTTAAATTTAGGGATCAAATTACATTTCGTTTCATTTAATGGTTTGCAAAAATTGAGTCCTTTTGTCTGCCTGTGAGTCAGCATAAATTCAATAAAGAAATCTATGTTGAAAGCATTGTTTCCAGGAAAAAAAAACTTTACATGAACACTATAAATTTATCAGTTATGATTTGCATGTACAACACTTACTTTCCTAAGCAAAGGGTTTATTATTATGGGTTGGTGACTATATTGCTTTCATATTTGCCATTTCATTTACTGAACAGGAACACCTGTGTCCTCTGAATAGTCTGACTTTGTGAAGAGATCTACCCAAAGAAAATAAGCATTATTTAATTATTCATTTAAACCCCACAGACTACTATATACTCTTCATACTAAAACCTAAGTATTATCAAAGCAAGGTAACAAAGTATGACCAAATTAGTCTACTTGTTGCTAGTTATATTGATTTTCAAGTCTGTCTTGCCCTTTCATGTTTGATGTTTTCATGTTTCACTTATTACATGGTTGCTTATTTCTCATTCTTTTATGAAAACAAGCCAGCATATATTAATTTCTTATCCAAAACAGTAAGAAGGCCTACATTTTCTACACTCTATTAAAAGCACACACACATTGGGAGCAATCACATAATGCAAAATTTTCAAGGGTTTTTAGAACACCATCAAGAGTCTGAAGCAAAAACATCATTAAGACTCAGCCCTTCAGGCAATCACCAAACCAAACTACAGCTTCCTTCCATTAATAGAATAAGCACTCATTGTTTCTGATGTTTGTAGCCTTGTGTATAGAGCAAGAGACAACTACATTCACAGTCTAATATAAACTTGATGCATGTTTAAAGACATACAGCAATTCTCTACCTGCTACTAAAAAGCCACTGAGCTCTTCATCTACAACATACAATTCTGCAAGCTTATTTTTTAAAACAAAAATAAGAAGTATAACAACGTATAACATACTATAATGGTTTGCACAGATTTTTAGGGTTTTATCCCTCCTCATGAGGAGGCGAATTGTTCCCTTCTCCTTGTGTTTCAGGAGTTTTACGTCACCAGTTCCTCGTTCTTTCCATTCTGGAAGGTCATTCTCAGATGCAAATCGGAACAGCTTTGCTCGCCTTGAAGAAGAGAGAATTTAAACAAGTCAGCCTGCATGTAGAAACATTTATCAGAACAGCATACTTGACTGAACAGTACAGTTATTTTTCAAAAGCCGCACACAAGAAAGAAAATAATTCCTTCTGCAAGGTTCCCTGCTCTATTTCAGCTAAAATTCTACTGAAATTTAGAAACTGATATGACAAATTCAAATTTAATAACAAGCTATTAGGAATTATGTAATAGCTATACTAAAATTCAACAGGTTCTGGACACTTTTGGGGGGTGATAAACATATTTGCTATAGGCAACCTTTTAAATTAAGGTAGCTAATGAACAAGTTTTGCTATAGCTAGAGTTTTTATGTATATTATGAATACAATGGCTCCATCTAACTGGCAACATTTATTAACTCAAGCAACCGAGCAGCTTGAGGCTAAGTAAAGTTTGTTGTATAATTCTAAGCCCAGTGTTTGATCAACTGTTAGCCTCTAGAGTCACTTAATTTCCTTTTAACCCCCAAAACGTAGTTGTTGCTATTCTTAAATATTCATGAATAAAGGAAACTTAGTGCTGCACTGCAGTGCAACATACCTGCTTCAGAACATCACTGTTTCATCTTCCAAGATGCCAATGTGCCGAAAGAGAAACAGGAGTAGTTTGGGACATTAATCAAAACTGACCCAAGAGACAGTCTGAGCTCTGCTAGGGAGGAGTTTAAGGCACTGCTATAGGAAAGGAAGCACCTGTTCACACTACAGGATATATACATACTTTTCTAAAAAAGAGCAAGGGATCGGGACTTGTCATAAGCCAGGTCCTTCAAAAGAAGGTGTCAGGTGTTGGAGCAAGCTACTCTACCAGCTGCTCTGATGCAGATGAACTACTTCGTTACAAATCAAGCCCTTCCTTCCAAGTCCAGCTGGCATTCAGTAGGTGATTCCCCTAAGCTTAGCTATCAGAACAACCAGCATTCATAAAAACGATTCCTTTCCTTCTTCACCCCTTTGTAGACATAAAAACGAACCTACAGAGCACTGAAACTTGCACTATTATTCCCCCCCTTAAATAACACTTTTATTAGAATCTGCATAAGAACTCAAATCTCTCTTCCAGACGAACAACACTCTTCTGCAATTAAGTAAAAGCAGTATTTTAAAAACTTATTATAAGTAAACATATCATGGGTCAAATTCAAAACACTTCCAAAGAAACATGCAGGCTAAAGGCAGATCATACATCTTAAGCAAGCTATCTTGATTTGACAATAAGCCAAATCTGAGGACAAAACTATCTTTAAGACAACAGAAGGATACTGCCACAAATGCCCCGATATAGTCCTGCATCTATTGCTTTTATTGTTTCAGTATATCACACATCACCCTTTACAACTGGGGATGCGTGGCAGTGACACTATACAGGTCTCATTTTTTCCCCCAAGATATTTCTTTTATACTGTGATCACACAATTTTGAACCTCTAATTACTATCCAACTTAATGTCTTCTTTTAGGCTAAGCAATACTGAAGCCAGATTCACAGTATCAGCTCGCTTCCATTGTTCCAGACTTCAGAGTTTCTTGGGACATTATTATCAATCACACCCCCCCCCAATCTCTGCCACCACAGTAAATATCAACCAACTTCAATTACCACTTCATACACAGAGTCCTAACAAATTATCCAGCTTTTTATAAACTCATTCAAGTTTAAGCCTAATAAACATTTAGATAATACACATAAATACTGTACTTACATCTTAAAGAGTTCTTCCTCATCCTCTTCCAGAGTTTTTATTTCTTGCTCAGGAAGGGAAACTATGGGCTCAAACTGAGGATCATGGTTAGAATCATCTGCATTTTCAGTAGAAGTATCATGCTCCTCGTGTGTTTCCTGGAGACAAAAAAAGAAAAAATTCACAAGGCTTGCCATGTACTTAAATTCTGAAGTACTTGTATCTATGTTTAAAATTAAAACATTTATGATTATTCAGCAATTATATCTTAGTAACCAAATATCTCGTAATGTCAAAGAAAATTTATAGCTGAAAACAAATGGCTTTAAAGTCAACATACAGTTGCACTAAGAAACAAAAAAAGGTGATCTTGCAGTGCTAGATGTTTTAGCCCTACCACTCTTCTTAATTGTGCAGAGACTTGGCCTTGGAGTAATAGCTCTTGGTTATGGAAAAATAATTTCTTCAATTATTTTTCCCATATAATGTGTTTGATGCTACTAAAGCACTACTATTTCTTAGTAGCTAATGACCTATAATTAATGGGAAAAAAGAAAAAAGCACAACACCAAAGCACCCAGCTTAAGGGACACATTATATCCAGAAGTTCATTATTTCAGTCGTATGTATTAGAATCACCCACACACAGTTGCACAGTTGCAACATTCACGAAATAATTTAAGCTTTTTGATTTAAGACTCTTTGCGCAACTTTAGGTTATGGGTAAATGGCCAAAATTCTGCTTCCTATTTAGTTATTTAGTAATCTGCCACAGCATTTATTATGCCTAAGAATTGTTTTCAGTACGTGACTAGTAAGTAAATGATAAACATCTCTAAGATGTCATACATATGCACTGCTAAGAGGCACTCAGTAGAGATGCCTAGAAGGGAGACTCATCTGCAAATTTAATGAGGCCACAAATAACTATCTCAGGTCAAGGGAATTGATTTGGGGTTTTTTGTGAACAGAGAAGGGAAAGTGGTCTATACATTGAAGACATTTGGATGTGATCTTCACTTTACAGACGAAAGATTCCACCCTTACAGGGTCTATGTAGAGTATCCTTTACATAGCAGGTACACACCACACGTGTATAAAGCAACTGAAATTAAGCAGTTTATATTTACTAAATAGTAAAAAAAAAGGGGGGGGGCAAGGAGAAATTAGGTAAAAAATGCTGCAAAATAAAATCTGGTTTAGTCACCAACATCACACCAGCTAGAATTCGTTTTATGCCCCCACTGCTCCAATTAACGCACACCTGTTTTCAAGAAACAGTAAAAGGAACATTAGCCAAACTTTTATATATTGCCGCCTCCAGTAGCAAGTAGCACACCCCGTATCGTAACTCCACATTCCTTCTGCGCCTGACCAGTAAATTACAGAAGCCGTAAGAAATGCGCAATTCACAATAGCCACGTGAGAGAAAGCAGATCCCGTTATCACGACAAGATCCCGCCCCGCCGCGATATAAAGCACGTGGGGCTACTCCTCCCGCCGGGCCGCGGCAGGAAGGGTCCGGTCAGGCGGGTGAGGGCTGAGGGGACCAGGGGGAGGAGCAGAAGGGGGGGGAAGCGTGCAGAGGGATCGCTCCGCCGCGCCGGCCAGGGGCTCCGGCCTCCTCACGCCCGGGGCGGGACGCAACCGAGGCAGGGCGCAACCCAGGC